>Ga0123352_10003743_pt1 | contig 22133 bp, 20 predicted proteins | sample TergutLab28metaG_FD_89700 | JGI IMG/M metagenome (GOLD analysis project Ga0123352, IMG submission 89700) | Labiotermes labralis P1 segment gut microbial communities from Petit-Saut dam, French Guiana - Lab288 P1 | ecosystem: Host-associated > Arthropoda: Insects > Digestive system > Gut ...
AGTGCACTGAACAAGATCTGGCATTCAACGACATACGCAACGCAAACCAAACTTCGCATCTTCAACATGAGCGTGAAAGCAGTCCTAGTCTATGGCTGTGAGACTTGGAAAAACTCGAAATATATAACAACTAAACTGCAAGTCTTTATTAATAAAAGTTTGAGGAAAATACTAAGAATTTTCTGGCCAGACCAGATAACAAATAACGAGTTGCAGAAGTGCATGAAACAACCAAGAATAGATTTGCAGATCAGGATACGCAAGTGGGGGTGGCTGGGCCATACACTGCGGAAACCGATTGATGATAGAACCAGACAAGCCCTAGAGTGGAACCCCCAAGGCAAACGGAGTAAGACCTGGGCAGAGATTAAGTGCGTCGCCAAGAATAGAGTGCGGTGGAGGAATCTTGTGGATGCTGTATGTTCCACGGCGGAATGATGGGACTATTGATTGATTATGAAAGACTATGATGTGTGTGAGTTACGTGCAGACATGTATTGTGATGTCTGATGATGGTGAAGCTGAAATTTTGGACAGTGACATTCACGTCCCCACAACTCCTCCATGTAAGTAATTTCAATCTGTCCCATAGTTTTTACTAGTGCGAGCAGCAAGTACAGTAAGAGATAGAAAGTAGTGAACTGTGTGGCTCGAATCACAAAACAAACCTGGAAACCCACAATACAGGGAGGATATTCAGAATACGGCCTCTGTGTGAACATTTTCTACAGAAATTCAGGTCAGTTTACATCCCAAAGAACTGACTTGATGAAGCCACGATCCTATGGTAGGGTTGTCTGAAATTTAGGACGTATAATCCTGGGAAAACAAGATATGGAATGCTGGTCCAAATGGTGTGTGAGGTGGTATTGGGTTGTATCTGTAAGATGAAGATACACACAGCTGAGAGGTAGAATTTGGAGGACACAATTTTATCACTTTTATCCAGAAACTTATGCCAGTAGCAAGTCATCTATCAAGCCATTTTTATAACAGTGTGATATTGACTGAAACATTGTTAGACAGAAAAGCAAGAGTTTGTGGCACTACGAGGACTAACAAGGGGTATTCCACCTGACCTAGAACGTGAAACCAACCACTTGAAAACAGGGCAGACACCATTCCGAAGCAAAGGTGAACTTGAGTGCGGACAGACAAGTGACTTATGCGAATGTAAAGCACGATCCATGTTGCAAAAGTAGTGAATAGAGGATGGGAAAGATAGAACAGACCCGGAAATAAAGAAACCTGACGCTGTTTTTTCAGTGCAATAAATTCATGAACGGCACACATAGGGCAGACAATTACCTTGGTTATTCAACTCAGAAGAAAACTGTCAAATGGCCAAATGTATCCACTAAACTGTGCACCCTTCAATGCATTTATGTGTACAAGACACTAACACAAACAAGAATTAACCTACAAAAACTTCCTGCAAGAGGTAGCAAGTTCCCAGGCTTCAGAAGTCTAGAATTGAAGTGAGTCAAGTTCAGATGAATTACAATTGCCACAGAAGAAACCAACACATAGGGGGCCTACACAGGACTCCCCAGGCACACTCCCTGTGAGTTGATCAAACACAAACTGGACAGAATTGTTGCTGGTGGGGAGGGCAAGTAGTATCATGACAAACAGTGTTAAGTGCATGCTGCACACATGAAGAGAAGTGACACAAGATACATTTGTAACTTCTGCTTTGTTCTGCTTCACAAAGGGTCTTGGTTTGAGAAATATCTCTCAGTAGGAACTGCCACACTGTCTACATGCAGTTTCCTCAGTACTGAGTTCAGAGGTTTCATCTATACATTCAAATTGTAAGTAAGAATATAATGAGGAGTTGAACATTTGAAGTGTGCAGTATGTCGGGGAACTCAGGGTATTTAATTAAAAAGCCATCTGGATGACAAAGTGTTCAGATGAAACAATCATAAAAGTGTTAAAAAAATCTGCATGTATAAAATAATTTCCTGACTCTGGCACTAAGAAGAGATTGCATGTAGAAGCCCACAATGGGACATATGATGACTCAGCCTACATGAAGTGATACCTATACACCTCATCATATACTTAATTTAAATTATTTCGGCTGTAAAAAGGTTATGAAGATATAACTCACCTGTTTTCCCTCTCCTGAAGTATGATCAGAGGGTCAAGGCCTGCAGGTTTGGCTATAGGGGTTACACGATTCTGTTTCTGTTGTGGCGGTGGCTGTGCTGCAGACTGCGCACCTGCAGCTGGTCCTGAGGAAGGAAGAGGACGAGGACCTTGCGCCGTAGTTGCTGGCTGCACTACAGAAGTCCCTGTTCCCGTTCCAGTGCCAGGAGAGGTGCTTGCAGTTGGAGCTGTGCCTACTGCCTGCTGTCCTGGTGAGGGAGCAGGTTGGCCTGGAAGTGGGGACTGGCTTGGTGGCTGACCACCTACTGGACCAGGAGTTCTCATTGGTTGTTGCATCACTCCACCCATAATGCCTGCTGACATATTACTTATAACTAATCTCTGCCTCACAGTGATGATGTATCAACTGCAAGTATGCCTCCCACAGCAGGATACTATTAACAGCAAACTGAAAAGAATGTGGAAGGAAATGTTCAGATTTCTATATCAAAAACTACAAAAAAACCTCAGTCAGTGTGGCCACTTCCAATCACAACCAAAATGGCACCCCTCCTCCTAAGACGGTCCAAGTTTTATTTATTTATTTTTTTATGTTTTGTTGACCGTGCATCCCTGCATAATCTTTTTTAAATGAAGCCAACTAGGTGCACACTACTTCTTAGTATATTTATTTCAACTATCCACTTGTTCCAGAGTGAAAAACACCAGTGTCACATAGATTCAGTTAGTTCTCCTGATGATGGGCACATAGTTGCCCAAAACATGCAGAGAAGATGAAATAAATATACTATAAAGTAGTGTGCACCTAGTAGGCTTCATCTGAAAAAGATTACACAGCCGAAGTGCTAACCACAACACAACTTTCAAACAGCATAATAAAGAATTAATATCAGGTAAAACACATTTTTTGTAATGAGCTGCAGGTTACAGTCAATTTTATCACTGAACTTACTGATAAATAGTAACAATTAGAAACGTCATCAATAAAGTATCCAATACATACTAAAAACAAAATTTAAAAAAATGTTAACAGAACGAACTCTCCTGATATCCCCACTCCCCTCAAACAATGATAAAATATCAAGCCAGACAAAATGACACTGGGGCTAACACCTACAGATAAACACATTCTGTTTTTTAACACAAGTAAAAGGTAATCAAGGTAAAATACTAAGATGGATGATAGTGATTATCAGTGGGAGAAGGAAAAGAGACTTAAGGGCATACACAAACCTTTGCAATCAGACTGATGTCCAGCTACTCATTTCCAAGCTCCCTCCCATTTGTTTGAACTGTATAATTATACATCCCAACTGCACATTTCCAGTTCCAAGCTACATACCTTGCTCACCCTGCTGCGGCATCCTCTGATGGGGAGCAGTATCTAATCGCTTCCCCTGCACTGCCAGAGCCATCTGACTTGTAAGTGGCTGGTTACGGGCCAGCAGCCGATATGCCATGATCTGCACCCGCAACTGCTGCAGCTGAACAGAGCTGAAGATGTGCTTTGGTGTTCCATCCAGAAATCCACCTGGACCCTGCGAACCCATGCACACCTGAGTAGGCCTACTACAAACATTTCCAGTATTAATGTTACCAGGATTATCCAATTAGGCACAAGGCTTTTATTTTGTTGTAAATCAACCCAGGTTTTCCACACCATTTCTGAAAAAGACTGGCTCTTCCATATTTTATAGTTTCAAGAATGATATTTCTATTTCAGAATGATTGCAACTACAACAAAATCAAATTTTTGGTTGAGTTCCAAATCAACAAAAATTCCTCATATTCAAACATAAAACCAAATGGATGCATCTTCGTGAATTGTTTAAGAAGAACAAAATCAACAGTTATGACTGCTCCTCCCTACTGTCAATATCTACGTAAAAGTTCCATGATGTAAGTTCAGTGTCAATTATGCATATCCTAAAATACTATGTTTACACACAGGGCTGCACATTTTCTAAAAAATTCTTTTGTTGGCTTGTACATGATGTGTTACATACACATATCAGAAAGGGATTATGCACCTGCATTACTCGTGAGGGGTCTGTCTGGCCTGGAGCACCATATGAGACCTGTCGAGCACGGAGGGCCAACAACTGAGAATATCGTGGATCACCTTGCATACCCTTCTCTTCCATAGCGCCAATTGCTCTTTGCAGAGCCTGGTATGTGTCTTGTGGTGAGGACTGAGGAACCATCTCAACATAAATAAACACAAGAAGATACTATCAACAACTGTCACAAAGTCATAAATACAGTAATACCTTCAAACACAATGAACCCTACACAATACCACAGAAATGTATTATTCAAACAGTATTTGTTCAGAACAACACATAAGTTTGTTCCTGATGAAGACAGTCTAAATGGGTAAAACCAGAGAAATGGAATATTTCAATTATTTGTAAGAATATAAAAAGATGGCTTTCTACAAGAAGTCACTGCATTCTACCCCTCCAGTGGTTGTGTGGTACAGTTCCATGGAAGTCAGTATCTTTACATGAAGATTTATGTACCTTTTGTTGTCCTACCATTAATGGTTTACACAACTGACACAGATTATTTTCTCTGTGTGGTACAGGCTGAGACTAAAGAAACAAGAAAACATAACTGTGTGATAAATTATAATACTTCTCACTTACAACATCTAATCGGTTACAAGATATCAATTATGGCTGACTACGAATCTACATGTTAATACCTTGATGCTCTGTTGACTCCTACTGCTCAGACACAGAGAAATCTTATATCATGTTATACCCTCTTTTCCTGTATTTTCTGGAAATCTACCACACATACTGCAGCTACACTCACTAACAGAATCTTTTTGTCTCTCTCTGTCTCTATCCCTCTATCACACACACACACACACACACACTTTAAATGCACACAGCAGTATCTCCAGTCTCCCATCTGCCTTCATGGCATCGTGCTTGATAAAGCGTAGGGGCAATTTCACTTTTACCATAAGTATGTAACTGCATTTGATATCCAGGCAGACAATTTGGTTTGCTCATTCATTTTCATGAACACAGTTTTAAATGCTTTAGGGTACAGACTACACAAGTTCATACTGGCAATTACATGAAGCCAATGTCAGCAATGGAACGGACATGTAAGACAAAATGTGAAATTTGACTTGCTACAATTCTTGAAATGTAAAAGTCAAATTTTTATGTAGCAATTAAAATGTCAGCTTATATTTTAATTGCAACACAAAAATTATAATTTCTTGTATAATTTGTGACACCTCACAAAGTAAAATACATATGCATTTTATTTTGAATTTAAATATCATGTATCTAGTGCCTTAGGTTGGTCAGTATGATGAACACATATAGCATGTACTGACAAGAGTAATAAAATTTGTTGTTGTACATGGCCATGAATATGTCAGTTTTTAATATGATACACTCTGTTGATTAATTAGGGTGGGTCACACAGAACTTTTAACTTTATGCTTTACAAACTAAAAATATGGAACAAAAATACTTACCTTGTTTAAGTTCACTAAACCCAACCACATGAACTATCAATGACGCAGTACACAAGTTTTATTTGAACACATAACTGCATGCTGTCTCTATTTTCAGAGAATACACAGGGTGTAACTTCACCAATCTGCCACCCTCCCATGTAATTTTAGTGGAAAAGGGCAAAGAACACCACCCACTTGTCCTTAGCCTTTTGATGTCACTGGCCTCTGCATTTGATGTTTTAATCTGTACGATTTTCAGAAGTAAAATCAAAATTTTTTCCTTGCCAAACCATACAGTCTGTTGGCCTCACATTAAGGTACAACTGGTTATAATCACTACCAAAGAAAGGAAGCAGTTCAATAGTTTTAAAGCAGTTAAAACTTCTTTGTATGGTTTCTGTATGATCAATAAACATTAAAATGTAATAAGGAACAGAAAATCAATACAATATACTTCCAAGTTACAAAATAAGTTCAGTACAGTTTTACTGCATACCTGCCCTGACATTTGAGAAACTGGAGCCCCTTGTGGATTCGGTAGCATGCCATTAGGACAATGAGATTGTTGATAGCCCATGTGGCCATGTGTGTTCAAATGCTGATGTGATGGAGATGCCACCTGCTGGCCAGGACTAGGTGGGGGTCCTGGAGACATAACCTGCTGTGGAGGACCCATTGGGGATGAGACCTGCTGCTGCCCTGAGACAGAAGGGGGTGGAGTCTGTGGAGGTGGCATAGGGGAGGGAGTCTGTGGTGGAGGTGGCCCCATGGGTGAGGCCACAGGTTGTGGCTGAGAAGTGCCTGAGACGTGACAATCCATTGGGTGTGTTCAGCAAAATCACCTGCAAGAAAACTGAATATGCCAGCTCTCACAATATGCTCCATCACTCCCCAACCCAGCCAACTATACTTCAGTTTTTATGGACTGATTGTAAGTTTCATAAACAATAAAAACAGAGGTTATATCTTCAAAGGTGCTATTAAAACTATAAACATAAATGTGTTAAAGTGTGCAACACACAAGCAAACTTCTCTGAAGTACCTATATGTGTACATGCTTTATGTTGGCCACAGTGACAAGACAATCTTGTAACAATAAACAATACCCTGTTAAAAGTACTATACAGTGGCCCAGTCCCATGGCCACTAAGGTAACCACACTGACATTCTTTGTACTTCTTATGGTGCTTTGTCCAGGACACCTTAACTGCACCTTTAATGCCAAACATCATCCAAGTGTTGATGATTCAAATCACGCACACTATACAGCAAGTGGACAAGTCCATGTTTAACAGGAGTGGAACAGGAATGGAATACCGGTGAAACTTCTGCCACATTAAAAAAAGAACACACATACAGGACCTGCAGAAAACCTCAACATATGATGCACATTTCACAGAGCAGGTTGGTATAGCAGTATTAACCTAGACTTGTATTCAAGATACCGAGTTCACAACTTGGAAAAATCAACATGACAGACTTTTCGAGATTTTTCTCAATCTCTCCAGGCATATGCCAGCACAATACCTCATTCAGTGCTTTGTTGTTGCTTTCCAATTCATCATTTGTGTCATGGTTGCACAAATCCCAGGTACCAGGTTACTGTAGTGACTTGTATTTTGTATGGTGGAACCTAACACCATAAAATTCCATTAATCTGGCATGCATGGAACTGAGCAGGTGCTGGATTATTGGATATTCAAGTTTATCACACACAGCCTATGTTGACCTGCATTGTTATATGTAACCTCCATTGCTGCTCCTATACTTGAGTTGCACAACTAAAAAGACAAGTATTCCGTTTGTATAACTCCTTCATCTGCTAGCTCAAGGTCACTGACATCCTATTCTGTGTTTTGGAGTCTTCATAGCTGAAGAAGTTCCTGGTGTACTAGCAAATGGGTTAGAAGATTCCATAATGGTTGATGTACTACAGACATTCTTGGAGGCCATCTCAAATATGCCCAAGATCATCAATGAAGCTGACTTCTCGTAAAAATCACAACTTCCAGTCCTCAGACTACTTTCCACAAGTGCCGGATTACCAGATGCTGGATTAAAGGAATTTACTGTATCTGTCAGCCTCGGCATGGAACTTGTTTCATGACACCCTTCTGCTGCCTAGAATTTTGGGAAGGCTCCTCAATTTTCAGAAAATATGTGGACCCCTAATTTGTGTATCATCCCACCATTCAGTTGCTGAGAATGTTATCAAATAGTCTACACAGATATGCATTTTACATTCCTGCTGCAATAAAACCAATATAATTTTTGTACTGTTACAAGTTGACAATTCCCAGTCTATATGCAGATTATTTCTTCTCCCCTTCCTTCAGCTTGTGGAGTATTCTTGTGGCAGAAATGAAAACTTAACACAATTAATACACACACAGGATGAATGTGCGATATATCATCAGTGTTATGACATAATAAGCAACACACACACACACAAATTCAGTGTATGGAACAGTTACGCAACTGCATTCACATTAGTCAACATGTATAAATTAATAACACGCTATCTGCACATCATTAAAACACATGGGAACTGACAGTTCTTCACTTAAATGAGAAGAAATAGTGTGCATTATAACTGGGGACTCTGAAAGACAGATGACAGAGGGCTCTGGAAATGAAGCATCTCCCTCTACAGGAGCTCTACAAGGAAAACCTGGAGGGAGGGCTCCTTTACTGGAGGGCCCTGAAGGATATATAAAGGAAGTCTATGGACATGGGCATCTCTCTCCATAGGGGCCCCAATGACAAACCTGGAGGAGAGGTTCATTTACTGGGGAATGCAAGAAACAGAAAAGATGGCTCCAGGAACACAGCATCTCTCTCCATGGGGGCTCTGCAAGGGGAACCTGGAGGGAGGGCTCCTTCATTGGGTACGCTGAAGGATACATAAAGAAAGGCTCTGGAATGGGTGTCTGTCTCCATAGGGGCCCAAATGGGAGACCAAGGAGGGGCCACTGCTTTACCTGGGACTTTGAGAGAAAGGTGAGATTCTGATTTATCAGAAGACCAAGTTTATTGGGAAATCTGAGAGCTACGTTGAAAAAAAAAAAAAAAGGCTCTGGAAACAGACAACTCTCCCCATAGCAGCCCCCTTGGGAATTTGGAGGAGGATTTGTTAACTGGGGACTTTGAGTGACAGTAAAAGAGTGCTCGGCAAACAGCGTCCCTGTCCATATGGGAGCTCTGAGAGGGGAACTTGGCTGCAGGGCTCCTTTACTGGGAACTCTGAAAGCTAGGTCTTACCAGTACCCAGAGACAGAATCATAAACTGATTTCGGACATAGTCCAACTTCTAAGACCAGACTATTGTCCTTTAACAGGACACAATCCAAGTTTGTTATTGGCCTCTTTATTGGAGATAACACCCTGTGAAGACATTTTTACTGAATGGGGCTGACAAACAGCCTGTTTGTAGGAGGTATGGAGCAGAAGATGAAGCCTCAGCCCACGTTGTGTGGCTCCACTCATGCACACACATCTTGGCTTTCTTCTGGGCCCAGAGGATGTTCAAGAGCTTCAGTCAGTGGGTAATCCAGACCTTTTGTAAAGTTACAGGGCTCCCATGACTTGGAATCAGATTGTAGGGGACAAAGGGCCTGTACAAAGGCCTAGCTGCTTTGGGACCAAACAGGTTTGAACCCAATTATTATCTACATCTACTTGAAAATCCCACATATAATGGGAGCCAGGGTAGCTCAATCAGTAAACACAATAAAATATGGCAATTCCTTGGCTAAGAGAGATTTTTCACTTCACCAACACTTCGCAGTTGCTCTGTGCGCCCACTGAGTGCAGGGTGCTTTTACTCAGGGACAAAACAAATGGGACATGAAGCTGACAGCCCACCTTCATCTAGTATTAAAATTAAGCATGCGTAAAGCTGTACCTCCTCAGTTCCATGTTTTCAGTAAATGCGCATAATTAGGCACACAGATTGCACCCAGCACACTAAACGGTTATTAGTGTGTCACATCCTACATGAATTGCACGCTCAACAAAACAGTCTGTTTTTTTATCATCATTACTACTAAGCTTAAGATGTATCTCTTTTGATGTGACAGGTGGGACTTCCTAACCACAATGGTTTCAATTTTAATTCTGCATGGAGTATGAGTCTTCTTATAAATAATTTTATGTTCAATATATTCATGGCCTGTTGATACATAAAAAATTTAGCACATAAAACACACCCTTTGCCTTCTGCATGTTAACATCCTGTTGGATGGGTACTGGGGAGTAAAACATGCAGGGAATGAAAATGACGAAACTTCCACCTAGTACCAAGTACAAGATGTGTGGAGGTACCCCCTTACTCCCCCAGTGTACCTTCACGGTGTTGGGCTTCATTATGCACAGGGACAAGTTTTACATTTACCTTTGTGCGTTCATCACAAAAGCATAGAAGGGCTATCATTACAAACGTTTCTTCATATAAATTAAACACATACATGAAAAACATGTTATGTAAAGTGAAGTAAAGCTTGATTTGTGGAAGTAGAAGGAAGGTAGTGCAGTGGAGTGTACTGTTTAGATGTTAAGGTGTTTAATATTCTTCCTTCTTATATGAAAATAGAGTCTGACGATCCCAAGAAATGTAAATTGATTTTACAGAAATTTTTATATGAAAATTCCTTCTATTCTTTAGATGAATATTTTGAACTTAAAAAAAATTAAATTTATTTATATAGGATCTAAAATAGCATTTGAAAGTTTGGCACATAAAACAGATACACATTCATGTTTATTTTATTCTTTAACTGCATATTTAGTTTTTGTATTTGTATTTTAGATCTTGTTTTGCATAAAACATACCTGCATGCATGTACTAATTTTATCTGTTATAAAGTGGTGTAGTAAATTATTTTTTGTCCAGTAAATACTGTATCCTTTTAAATTGTGTTTTATGTTATTACTTGTTATATTAAAATAATTTATATTATGTTAAATCCTCAAGCATCGTCCTAGGACTAGTAACTAATATCGTTGTATACTTCCATAGTGACTTCACTTCTTAAGCAAATATTGTTACTTTTATGTACAGTATTGACTTTTTCCATATCCACATGGATGTAATCCTGTAAGGATCTATGTAATAAGAATAAATATAATTATGAAGCCATTTCCAAACACAACTATAACACAGAACATGACATAATTGACATTTCCGCAAACCAACCCATTTCTAATGTCAATTACCGCACAGCGCATACACAAATACGCCGAAATCAACATATTTACGCTCAGATGACGTACGACGTATTTTTTCCACTACACATTTCCTTCAAAATGTAATACGTATACGTGTTCCCTAGTTAATCTGAAACGAAGGTCACTTATGCATAAAACCACTACTGTCTATGCCTATGCCTGTCTATTACTCAACATACCTGCCAGTTTTAACAATCAAGAGTCAGTCAATTATCAAAACATAGCTTACGTCTCTCTTTCAGCATGGCAACATTTAATTACACACTCAGTTATAACTATTACGGCCATTAAGGTCAATACAGGCACACCAACCGCTCTACACCCCACGCCGCACAGACTACCAACTGTCATCTACGAGACAACCGGCTAAACGCCGTGCAAAAAATCTGTAATTTTTGCCGGATTGCTGAGAAATAATTTTCGTAACGAGTAGTATAGCTTTTCAATTATCGCGATATAACTGACGCTCGTTGCAATAACACAAGAAAACTGCGACATTTTGTACAACTGGAATCGACCCAAAAGACGGTCGCAGACCCATGACACCGATACAAATATCGACAACCGTGCACCATGGTTCGTTACGTGATAATTGCATGACTGTGCTGGAATTTGACGGTAAGGTAAAGAGAACGTTGTTCCTGCACACGCAAGATAGTGCATAGTGGAGTGGAGGAGTAGCTCCACGTAAAATTTACTCGGGCGCCAAATGGAGATGGATGGTCAGCTTCCCTTAGGGTACGTGGAAACAATGATCAGCGATACTAATAGATCGACCATTAAGTAGGTAGCAATATTTGATGAATGTCTTGACCATGGATGACCCATGGTCAAGTTGTCAGCATCGGAGTTGGTAAGTCGAAAATCGGTAACCTGTGGTGACACTATGTAATTGGCAGGTTTTATGCTTGCGCCATATTGTCACAGACACGCATACCAAAGGTGATCTCCACCTATACGCTCTGTGATCTCTACATGATGTAGTTGAAAAATGAACGTCGCGTATAATTTGGCATGTATTGCGAACTCGTAGTGCTGTTACGCGTTATTTCAGGCTTCTGGCGCGAAGTAGATGAGAACTGTCCCCTTCTGGCTTACTACGCAGCGAGTAATGGTGATTTATCGTCGTTTCGGGAAACCATTCTTGACCCCTGAAGTTGGGCCCGATAGGTTGTCCCGAAACGTCGATAAGAAATTAACACTGCTCGCTGCGTAATAACACAGAACAGCGCAGTTCTCGTAGTACTAATGCCTGAGTACCAACTTTTGCTAACTAGATCCCGTGCATAAAATTTTTTAATTCGTGAATACACAGAGGGTTCAATTACTCAAAAATGTGTAAGGCCTCCCACATGACAACAACCATAGAAAGTCTGTCTCCTACAATGCCTCCCCACACATTTGGAGAAAACTGTCTCCCCTGGAAATGCAGTGTTCTTTTCAAATTGTGATATGCCCATATTTCGGTTATGACAACTGATTATTCCAGCTTTTTAAAATCTGCCTGATCAGTAAATAATATTTAAGATGGAAATGCAGGATTCTCAGCACATGTTCTAAATAACCACTCAAAGAGTAATATGTAATGGAATAAGCTGACAAGTCATTGCACTTGCCACAGACTAGGGATAGATGAGCTTTGTGTGTGTGTGTGAAGGACTGCACACATTCTCTCTTCTGAAACTCCCTCATGTCTATTATCCATGTGCTCACTTCTGGGTTTGCAAAAATCACATCAAGTGTTCACCCTCCTTGCTGACATAACACTGTTCATTGTCACCCAAATTTTCCATAAACCATCTGTCAGTGACAGCAGAATTGTTGGTCCAAATTCCACAATCCAGAAACTATTCTTGCTACATACAGAACCCTTTAATTTCACTGCCATAAGCTTGGCGAAGCTTCAGATGTGTGCAAGCCACTTCAGCTAGGTGTACTCAGTCGCTTCAGAACTTTTGACACTTCAAAGAGAACAAGTTATAAAACGAATACATCCACACACACACAGTCAGCCTGAAACATCCATGTAGCTGCCATGGACGTACCAACACCATGAACATTCTCGGGATACCCCAAGTTTTCCACTGAGCACTACTATCCCCACTAGGTCTTTCACACCAATCAAAATGTACAACTTAAGTATGTACTTTAAACTCAAGGCACTTTATTCATAAGACACCACATACAACATGTATATATACTTTATTCTCTATCCAATTTACCTGACAAATATATTATTAGTTTCAATACAGATAACTGCAAGACGAGATCTCGTTGAAAGCTCAGAATTTGCACAATTAATGTTCTTATACTGTATATTTTCTCCTCAGTATATATTTTTGTGACCTGAGGATGGCCCACAGCTGCTGAAACATGTTATCAGCCTAATATATAGGATACAAAGACAGTTGTATTTTGATGTACCCACCCCATCATAATTTTCATAAAACACAACGGGGATGATGCATCTAAGGATCTAAGGCAAAGTTATCAAAATACAGACTGCCTGCCACTTTGCTGAGATGTCACTTTTACAGTCATAAATACACTGAGATGACCTGCAGATCGAACCCACTCAAGCTCAGGACAGACAGTTTGAGCATTTTCTTGGATCTTTCCGCTCATTGGTTTTACCTATATGCTTTAAATGCCTCGGCAAGCCAATTCTAATACAGGTCCACCGGAACTAATTTGTTAATGAATTTTTTTGGCCGTGACAGTAAACACTGGACTGTTTTGGTACACTTTACTGTATTTACTGGAATGGGACCTTTCAAATGTCATACACCTTCACCTATTTTGCTCAACTTAAATTTTAGCTCATTATTTTGCGAGATACAAAACCCATGCCCATCCCCATTCCTGCAGACCATTTTTGATTATGTCTGGCAATGTCCTATTCTACAGCAACTGCCGAAATGTTAAGCTCCTATCTTTCTTTCCTAATGACTACTGGCTGCTAAGGAAACACAGACACGTTGTATTATGTAGATAATACAGACTGGTATAGAAATTTCACTGTAGCGAAGTTCAAATATCGATGACAGTATGTATTAATCTTTGTCAATTCTCCACTAAAAAATTAAAATGCACACACACAGTTTCTGACTCAAAGTGTTGTGTCACTAAAGTTCCATCAAAGTGGTTGATTCATTAGAGCCTTGTTTAGTCTGATAGCATTCTGTATGAGGTATGCCTAATACACAAGATGTTTCAGAAGAGAAATATACTCCCTTATTCAGGTTGGGTTGTACCATCCACACAGTTATTCAGAAATTTCAAGATCTATAATTTCACCAAAAAAATTAGTGTTTCTATACTTTTTTTACAGATACCCTGCAGCCTGATCATGTCCAGTGAATGAAGTGGTCATGATGACATCACATCCTTCCCTCAATATGAAACTTCATGGTATTATGCTCATAGACAGTGTCTCACATCATTGGTCACTGACATGTGTGTTCACCTCACAGCACTACTCATGAATCACAACAGTGAATCTATATAACTGTTGATGCACCAATCCTTAGCTGTATGCACAACACTGCCTTAAAACATGTTACACAGTCCCATACTGCAGGCACTAACAGTGTTAAAATATGTGAGCCATCCCACTCTACTGTTCACAAATCACCACCTACAGTCCTTTAAAATGAAGGCTTCCTTTGAAAAAGACATCTCTACCAGCACATACTGTCCCAACTTTGCACGACAGCCCACCATCCCTTGCATACACATGCCTCTACAGCATCATTATTTTATGACAACTATCAGCTGCTACCTCCTGTTGGCTCCCTCATCATATTATCACTCAGTACATTAGGAAAAGTAAAGGCAAGATGGTGGGATTTAAGGACATCTTGACAGTGTTGCTGACAATGCAAGTATTCTAGGATGGTGGAGTTGGGGTGTGTATGTCCCAGTATTGCAAAAGAATGTAGTAACAGATGAAGACACTATGTTCCTTCCACACTGCAATTTTGAAACTAAACAATCATTTTGCTACTGCAGGGTTAATATGGCTGCACCATTTGCTAGATGCACAAAAGAAGAGAAATGTGCAATGATCTACTTTTGGGGGCTGGAGGTGTACCAGGGGCAGAAATCCATCAAAGCCTTTCTGCATTATATGAGAACAGTGCCTGACCAAAGCAGTGTGTGTATGAATGGACCAACCAGTTCAAAAACAGTAGCACAGGTGTAACAGATGCAGAATGATGGGGCAACAATCCACACCCACAGGGAAGAGAAGAGAACACTGAACAAGTCCATGCCATGATTCTGAGTAACTAAAGGGCAACTGATGATGATGAAATGGCAAATCATCTTGAAGTCAGTCATGGTTCCAGCCATGAAACCATCCACAACAAACTATGTTTTCATCAAGTCTGTGGAAAGTGGGTTTCCTAGCAATTCATAAATGACCACATGTCCAAATGCTGGGATATCTGCCAGCACTTTCTCAACTGGTATCAGAATGAATACGACAATTTTTTTCACATGTATCATCACTGGGGACGAGATGTGGATCCACTACTAAGATCCAGAGGGCAAATGCCAGAGTATGGATTGTAAACATCACAATCTTCCAGCAAAATAAAGTTCAAAATGCAACCAACAGCAAGAAGGGTGAATTTTCAGTCACAACAACCAGTACACAAGCATTATGAAGACAGGACACAACAATATACAGTGCTTAATCATGTGGAGCATATGACAAGCTGAAGCCAACAGTTCAAAAAAAATGCACAGGACTCAAAGGGTGTTTTATTGTTGCACCACAATGCCCATCCACACACTCCTGTCTGAACTCCTAAAACTGCCTGGCAACTCCACCTGGATGTGTTGCAACAAACTCCATGTAGACCTGACTTAGACATTTTGATCACCTCTTTGGTTCACTGAAATTATATTTCAAGAGGGCACCAATGGGGCAGTGACCAAGAAGTGAAGAAATCAGTGCCTGCAGGGTGCCATTCAACCAAGAATACACTTTCTCAGTGCATGCATAGGCTTGTTCACAACTGGGCTAAGTGTTCTGAAAAGCAGGACTATGTGGAAAAATAATGGTCCTATTTGCATTAATTTTAAAAAAGGCTCCAGCACGTGTCTGGTCTCATGGAGGCTGAATCAAAAAATATCCTCTGTAAATGGAAGCACAAACAGGGAATATGATCTGAACATCAATGTAAAAAAACACAAATTATTCATATTTTCACAAAGCTGAAAAGGCATCTAACTGCATGTCATTACCATTCCATTCTGCACCAAATTTCTCCCCTTCACCACCTAATGTCCAAAGTTTTGCTAAACACTTACAAGCATGTTTAATGAGTAATGTTTGCAGCATTTACATGAACTTTTTCCATTTTCATAAGAGTACTCAACACATAACACTATGTTTCAGAATCCAAACTGCTCTCTTCTTCAGAAGAAGCCATTAATTGGCATCCAAAATGTAATATATCATATTGAGTGTTTTTATGACAATGGAAGAAGTTCTTGTAAATGCTACTGATATTACTCATGTATAACCACTGTTAAAAGCCTGTATGTTACAATAATGGTTTTATGTTAGAATGTTGTGCTTGTAAACAGTAACAGTCAACAGTAAGTGATCATGAAATTTTCCTCTTTAATTCATGGCATTATCTGAAGACAGGGACCAAAATAACACAAAATTCCAGGATGCTGCTACAATCAGTTGATTACAAAGATACTCTATAAGTAAATAAATATGCTGGCCACAAAACTGTTAATATTGCTAATGGTGCAGTGGATCACACCCCAGTTCACTACAGTGGTTGAAGTGCTACTGATGCATGTGATCCTACTCTGCTTTACTCATATGGAGGGAATACTAGGGATCTATGACACCCCAATTCACTTGAGATTAGCATATTCCAACACCATAATTAACATCATGAACCATGATGTATTAGGCACAACTGCCTATCAATACAGCTGTGAAAAACACCAATTACCAACTCACTGCCCAATGATGAATGTTAGATGGTTGCTCAGCATGTCCAAACCTCGCATTATCTGGGTGGCAGGTTTTCCTCCCTCCTGGGCAGTTGGAAAACAGTAGTGGATGGTCAGATATGAGACAGTACACAAACAGAGACTGAGTTTAAATTAATAATCATACATTAACAATGTGTGTGTTACATTTCATTACACTGTTAACACCAAAAAACAGCATGTAGAATAGGATTCACTGCATTCATTTTGATTTTGCATTTGAAAAATGGAACCTGGTGTCTGGTTTCTAGTAATGCCATATATGAACGTGTGTGTATTTCAACAGCTTTTATACAATCAGGACATAATGCAATAAGCCTCCTTGAGAACAATGACTATCAGCACAAACTTAACTGATTTACATGTTAATAAAAATAACTTCATTTAGGAAACATGCATATTGTGGAGTTGCAACTCATGTTCATGGCAGAGTTATGTAAAGAAGCATTTCAAGGAAAGAAAGAAGTGCTCAAAGTGAGGCATCTGCAAATGTATTAACAATACACCCACAATGTTGTGTGTCTGTGTTTGTTACCAGCTCCTTCAAACTGTGGCAGATGGCACAAGGAAAAGCCAGAAAATATGAGCAGTACTGATCAATATCTACTTCTCCAAAGTTGGGAAAAAAATGTCAAGAAAAGGCATGGTAAGGAGAGGAAAGAAAAGGGAAGAATTAATGTAATTTCATTTGGAATTTTCTCTTCATATTGTCCAAAATCATACCAAGCACGGGTACAAAATATCAACAGGACAGAAAAATATTAAAGTTCCATCAACATAGGAGAGCAAATGAATCTGCTAAAAATAAACTAATCTGTTTTCCCTGCTGGACACAGGGAATCTGTATTAGGCAACAACATCTGACTGTGGAATTGCTACTAACTTCTCCACTTCGCCTCTACTCTTGACATACTCTCGAACATAATATATGCAGGATGTAAATCAACTTCACAAATCAAATATACCACTGTTGATACTGACTACCTTGTACCTATTTCACTCATATGAAAATGTGACCAAAAATTATTTCCAAACATACACTTTGAAATGTACACATTACCTGAACAAATGGATTTTACTAAAATTGACCTTGGAATGATAACTGAGGCATGGTCCACAAATAAATGTGGTAAGCTTGTGATTCTGAAAGAGGTCAACTACTGGCTGCGAAGCTCTTTACCAACACTGTATGACACTATTTTATTCCAGTCAATCTTGGCACGTGTGACTGGCAACTGACGGCGCAGAGCCTTGAAGGTGGTGTCAGACATGGTCTGATAGTTTTCTGAAATTGCACGTTGGTATTCTGATTCTGCGGTTTCCAGCTGTCGAACAAATTCTTTTGCAAGTTCTGCTGGAGTGGTAGATGTCAAGCTCTCCTTCACATCTTTTGAGCTGACAAGCTGAACATTCCCATCTTCATAGTAATGCACCTGTTTATCAAAACACACACAATTTAATTAATATGTGTTAATACTAATCTAAAGACAGATAGAATTCCAACCTGGCAATTCACTGTATCAACGTGTGCAAACAGTTAAGATCTCAAGTCCTCTGTTCAATGTTTACACACACCTTTACCGTTTTATGTCAGTCCTGAAGACAGCCTGATTTGCATGCGAACACTTATTGTCAGACAACATTTGTATGTTTTTAATATAATCAAGAGAAATGTTAACAGAAGAAATTTTCAAAATACAGTAATACCCATGCTCTGCTTGCAAAGGTTTCCTCCCCTATATGCCAGAATAATTTAGTACCAAAATTTTCCCATATGATTAGCATATATGTTGCCATTTTAATACAGTTCCCACTTTAAACAATTCCTACCTAAGAAGCACAAGAAATTCATTACACATGTCACCCATTTATTATATATTTCTGCACAATTCATAGGTAATAATATTTTAGTACAGAGAATGTCAAATTCAATAGAGAATTACAAATTCTGTTTTCAGTCTGACCCTTGTTAGACATTTTTCCTTGCAACAAACCTAATTTGTTGAATTTCTGTAATGTGACATACAAGGATTTTATTCACCAACAAATGCACAAGTGAGTGTCTTAAAAACAATATTAAAATTTACATTAAAATAGCTATTTTAATATTGTTTTTTTACATTAAAATAGTTGTTTTAATGTAAATTTTAATATCATTTTTAAGACAATCACTTGTGCATTCGTTGAATAAAAAATGTTGATGACATACAAGGGTTTCACTGTAGATAATGCGACAGCATACTTGGTATAGTAATTTTGCTATGCTGCCTTACACTGTTATTTTTGCATATTCTCACAGTAAAAGTCCATTCATATAGCATAAATATCCATCCAAACACATGAGAACATATGATCACCCACCACACTATTTACCTGAACTTTGAGAATACCACGCAACTCTGCTGGTGCTGATCCTTGTGGCAAAGTGATGCACCACTGGGAACGCCATCTGCCATTCCAGTAATTGTTGGGTTGGAACTGGTGGTCTTCAATACATGCTATTACAGTGCTTCCACCCTGATGTCTTTTTCCAAATACACTGCAGACACCATTTTTGTAGTGGCCCACTGCATAGGTTGTAAGCTCTGATTCAACAGCTGAACGCCATGGTTCAACTGTTGCTTCTGGTGTCCATGACTAGCAACAGAAAACAAAAACTTAACAATAATTTTGAAGATGTAACTGGCCTCGGATGAACACCAGTATTTCTATGCTGTTAATGACAAAATGTAAACTTAAGCCTCATATATGTCACCCTCCTATCCTATGTGTGTGGGTGGGTATGTGGTCGCTTTTATTACGTCCTCCTCTTGTGTTGCGACAGTACCCGGAAAAATCGTCCACTACATTCTGGATTAATGATTCCCTTATGTACAGCAGCTTCAGTACCTTTGAGGGCAAATGCCTGATGTCAAACTGTAATGTAGTGAAAGATTTCAACAAATCCCGTACATACGCATAAGTTGGGTCCGTCACATCTTAAAAACTATCAAAATAACAATGATTCTGCGTACCTGATAATCTGAAGCTTCCTTCTTTAGGTGATCATATTTGAAACTTTGTCGTGATCTGTCATCGAAGAAACGGCCTCCTCCAAGGTCATTGTGCTCGGTAATTACAGCTTTATATTCTGATCCTTCTATCTTCACCGGAGTTAATTGGTCCTTGTTGTACTGGGAAAATGCAGATGATGCACCTTCTTTCAACAAACTATCATTATTCAGCAGTACCCTAACGTCGTTGAAAACTTCGTTAAATTCACCTGGAGGAGAATGTAAGATGAAATTCGTCACGATTCGAACCTTTTCTTGGTCTGAGATCGGATCATCACTATCAGCCGCCATTTTATCACCTTTCATTTCGACTATAGAACGAGATGGTCAAATGAACGGATGTTTGATGATCGATTGGATTCGGATCTCGATTTCTCAGATCGCTTGCTCACTTGGACATTCAGGTGGACTTTGAAAACTGTCATTGTCATGCACACTGCGTGAACACAGAAGACACACGAAGCATTAAATCCAGAATTCCCGTAATTAAATGAAACTCCTCCAACCATGTAGGCCACGCTTCTGATCAATGTGTTCTCTCACTCATCTCAGCCCTCAAAGACGATCCGTGGAAATGAAATAATGTATTATGTGGTAAAAACTCCACATGGTATGGATGCAACTCACCATGTAATCAGTGATTTCTTAATAGTGTAGCGAACGTTGACTTTCACGTCAGAAAGTTAGTGTGTAAATGGAGTGAATTAGTAATGGAGGAAATGCACCTAGCGATTGGGAAATTCATGTTTTATGGGATGTTACGTTACATCGACTGGGAAGTATTGAACGGCATTTCGAAGGAATGTAGCGCCGTGTCTGCAGCAAAATGATACCAAAATGATGAGGGCCCCCAGTGTGACGGTGGATTACGTGTTTGATCGATTAATGCCATGTAGATGAGAGAGGCGTTATTGCTGTTGAACAGGATAAGTGGCTGACGCAAATCAATGGAGAACAGGATTGTGGCTCCGTGTTCGTTCTTAGGTGTAGGAATTTCGTGAGACCTCCGCTTTGCACTTTGCCAGAAACAATATACTGGGCCAGACAGTAAATGTAATCTCCCTTGCGTTTATAGGGATTAACGACGCGCCAAGATAGAGACGCTACCTAATCTGTGACCTATTCGGCTGTGGTACGGGTAGAGGGGAATCGGCACGAGTGGAAGCGACACTATTCTCACGTGTCACATAAGCCAGTTGCAGGGTGGAATTTAGTGTTGGTGATATTCATTTAGTGCTTAACTGTCACGACCAGCTGTAGCTTGCCTTTGGAGAAGATGGATGTGGAGAGTCAGTTGGCATCCCATTATGCACGTGGATGGTGGCTAGGAATGGTTACCTTGGGGAATTTATGTTGCACCATCATCGGGTAAATCAGTAAAATCATTTTGTTGGAGCTTATTGCCTCCACCTTCAGGGTCTATAAATAGCTTGTGTACTCCATCCCTGTGGTGGCCAGGATAGTGTAAACTGTATAGGAACTCACTACAGGTTGGACAGTCCAGGGTTTGAACCACATTGGGGGGGGAGATTTACCATGCCCATCCGGACCAGCCCCTGAATTCCACCCATCCTGCACAGTGGGCATCTGGTCTTTTTCCCAGGAGTAAAACAGCTAGTACCAAGGTAAAGAAAGGATGGAGCTATATTTCTACATCCCCTTGTACAGCTTGATAGCTTGTTACAGGGGGAACTTCACCTGTTTATACTCCCACTATATTTTCATTTTATAAAATATGTGACAAATGCAGAATGTATGATGTAGTTGATCTGTAATGTCAAAATCCACACGGTCTCTGATAATTGTGTCTACATATGGATCTAACAAAGACAAAGGAATGCTGGATAAATCTTTGTATTTAGTTGATAACAGTGATATTCATTGATAATTAATACAGTCCAATTTATCACCCTTCTTATAAACAGGCACAGTAATATATTCCTTCCATTTCTGAGGCGTTCCTTCCTCATTCTGAATAGAATTCAAAATTAATGGCTCTCATAATATACTTTTTCTTCTTCTGTTGACTCTACAACCTTGGGTGAGTCCTGGTCTGTTCGACAATCTATTCCACACTTGTCTATCCTCAATCTTCACCCTCCAGCCAATAATTTTCATCCTCCTTAGATCTTCTTCCACCTGGTCCATCCACCTTAACCTGGGTCTCCCTACTGGTCTTGTTTTATATGGCTTCCATTCCATTATTTTTCTAGTAGTTCTCGTGTTCTCCA
>Ga0123352_10003744_pt1 | contig 22129 bp, 19 predicted proteins | sample TergutLab28metaG_FD_89700 | JGI IMG/M metagenome (GOLD analysis project Ga0123352, IMG submission 89700) | Labiotermes labralis P1 segment gut microbial communities from Petit-Saut dam, French Guiana - Lab288 P1 | ecosystem: Host-associated > Arthropoda: Insects > Digestive system > Gut ...
AACAAAACAACAACTCTCTTTTTTATGTCAACAAAACGTACTTAATGCTGAACCCCACAAAAGTTTAACTACCCCATGTATACAGGGGGGGGAGGGGCAAAATAAAAAATAACAGCTAGAAACAGTATCGCTCAATAATACCATGTGACTGTGATCACAATACAGTATGTAAGTAGATGGTACACATATACTGTGCAGATAAGAGGTACATACAGCAAAAGAACATAAATATTTTCAGTATCCCTAGGAATCTACTGCAAGTAGGTTTCATTGAACATCATCATTGAACATGATCCATGTTCAGGTTAACATACATCAGGAAATGCTTGAACAAACCTGATACATACAAAATATTGTTTAGTAACCTACAAAATACTACTGTGTATATTTTTAACCATTGCTAGTATACTCTATTTACCCAAATATCATGTAAGAATTTTTTCATAATTCATCATCACGATCATCAACGTTTGTGGGGGGAGAGGGGATTGCCTCATAATTGTGCACACAGTTAAACATGTTCTGTATGGGTATGTTCCTGAAAACTGCAGACTATTAAAAGATGCCACACATTAAAAGGGGTCATCTTGTACGCGCAGCAGTATGGCCATATTATATTGAGGTGAACACTGCAAATACTGTAGCTATGCCAGTGCCTTTTCTTTTCAGTACAATTTACTGTCATTTAACAAAATAATTTCTGTTTAGTTATTTTCTGGTAGTTACACATATTAGAAAATACAATAATTAAGCCCACAAAATTCCACAAACTTATTAAGCATATACTACAACTATTAAGAGCAAACACACAATAATTCTTATTTCATAATCACATTCATCTAAGAGGCCAAATTATTTCATTATAATATGCTTTAAACATACCCCTCACTAGGGTTACCATACTTCCATCTCAAGACAAGAGGACACAACCCACTCATCAACCACACAAGAGCATATATCATCGAACAAGGAGGGTTAACAAAAGAGTACATACAATAACAATTTCATTAAATAAATCAGCACCATAATTTAAAGGCAAATATACACAATGAAGAACAAAAATTAATCACATCTGTATACAACATACATAGCGCACAGTCTGTTGCCAGTTCTCTAGTTGTTTTCCTTCATATTGCCCTGTAGATCAGGTTTTGATTTTGCAGCTGTACACTGCTCTTCATGAAGGTATGGAAAAATGCATAAGAAACTCCTCCAAAATTGCATTGTATGAATAGAATGCATCTAGGTGACTCAACATTCAACACATTCCTCTCCTTTGTCCACTGGGCTTGCATCAACGAGAAAACTCACTATGTGTTTGTATTATGAGGGAGAAGAGCAAAGAAATGTGAAATCTTCAAAAATTCTGAGTGGCACTCACCATTTTTCCAGTATTCAAAATATATTTTCCACTTCTGGCATGCTAGAAAACTAGTGAATTCCTCAACATTCAGGCTATTTTCCACAAATTTTTTTCAGTTCATCAAAACATGTTACATAATCAGTGCAGACTCCATTATTTACCACAAAATGGATACAAGGTTCTATGTCATTCCAATTCAGTGGCTCAATGAGTGTCATCCATTTGAAACAAGACATCTTCCACACGTTCATCCATTGGTCTAAATATTCTACATATGTGCTGTATATAAAATTTTCTCCAGCAAAGAATTTGTCACATTCTTCATCACATGCATCTCTCCATTTCTCAGCTAGTAGTTCTTTAACTTTCATGGGTATGAAATTTAGACTGACATGTTCTTAAGCACGTTTTTCACTGAGTTCAAGTTATTCAGAATTTTCACAGTAAAATTTTGCAACACATTCCAAAGGTCAACAGTTGAAATTGTATGCCTTTTATTTTATGCATCAGGCAATAATATATTATAGTTATGTATTTCTTAAAAGAAAGGTGGGTTGGGATATTGTAGTCTGTATAGTGACTCACTAGAGGCTGGATGGTCTGGGGATCAAATCCTGGTGGGGGTAAAATTTTCCACACCCATCTAGACAGGCCCTGGTGCCCACCCACCATCCTCTATAATGGGTACTGGGTCCCTTTCCTGGGGTAAAGCAGCCAGGGTATGGTGCTAAGGTTAAAGAAAGAATACAGCTATGCCTCTGCTCCTCCTCTGGGCCTTCATTGCCTGATCTAGGGTAAATTTTGTCTTTAATGATTTCTTCAAAAAGATACTTTTTCTACATTTTAGTACCATTAAAATATGCAAAAAGCTTATAACAAATAGCCAAACACCCAGACCTTTTTACAAATTTATAGAACCTGCCTGGGCAGAAATTTTGGAGTCATAAAAGAGGCCAAGTTTAGGGAAAACAGGGCGTATGGTAGAACTACATTCACCTAGTACTAGGAATTTTATCCAAAAGAAGTAGGTGACCAGACAATAAATGTAGCCTCACACCGTACTGACACACCAGTTACATGCAATGTTATGTGTAGCACAAAGCATTGGGCATTTCTTCTCTCCTTTCAAGAGCACTGAACAGTCAAAACTACATTTCACAATAGAGATATAATTAAGACTAATATTCTGTGGATACTAAGCCCCTCTTTCAAATATCCTACAATTTTTACCAGTCACTTATTCTGCCAAATTACAATGACAGAACAATAAATTTTGCAACTGAATTATTTTGCCCTGTTTGGCATGAAATAAAACTGCTTGAACCCACTACTGTCAGTGCCTGAAATGGGTGCGGAGTACTGCAGTCACAGATGTAAACCTTAGTTATGTCATTCCCAGCATCCTAGCCAACACATAAGACTACATGTCATACTGTGAACCAGACTGGATCTGCAGACACTATCATTCAAGAACACTTGGGTTCACATAGATGACAGCTGAAGCTGAATGGGTGGAAAAATATGTGAACATCAACCAGCACAACAAACACTTATGTGTAACATCTGAATCTCTCACAGAAAATGAAGTGAACTGACTAAAATAACAGCAACTTGTGAGGGAGCACAGATAAACACTAAACTCTAGCAAGAAAATGGCATCACAGTAATTAAAACAAGCTCACCTCCACCTTCTGGGGCACTTTTAGGACCAAGAGTCCTCTGTAATAAAAGTACATATGCATGAATTGCTTCAAAATAAGAGGTCAGTTTTACAAAGATGCAAGTTCTCAACATGAGAGCCCAGTACCACACAGCCATAAAGAACCAGGAAATTTTCTCAAATGGGCTGTACAGTGCTTAAATGCCCTCTTTATTCCCAAAACTTCATGCCCAGTAACAGCTGTCTCTTTGGGCCGCTGAGGAAGTCAAGAGGAACCATATGTTTTAACTCACTACACACACGACCATTATTTCCCGTGGAAGTCTTTAAGGCTTCTTCGTGGCCAGATTCATGCAGCCTGTAAAACAAAAGAAATGTGAAGCTGGAGGGCACCTACACATTACAGACACAAGTCCTGCTACTCTTGTAAGGTTCAAACTCAAATTTAATCCTGCGATTTACTGTGTGCTCCTCACACACTTGTTTATAAACCATGCATCATTCATGAAATCATGGATTATGAATTAATTCCAGCCAGAATATAAGAATGGAAAGGACTGATGTGATGGTGATGTTCTATACCTACACATGAAATGTACACATTTCTCTTAGGTTACTCACTATCCTGATACGTTTATCAATATTTTTTTCAGTCTTCCAAATGCTAGAATTTTCTTCTCCTTCTTCTTCTTCTTCGAGGGTACTATAGTCCAATACAGACCTTCACCTCCTTAATGGACTGCTCCCAGTCAGTTCTGTTTTAATGACCTCTCTTTCTAGTTTTTAAGGCCTTTATTAATATCGGAACACAGTTCTGCTGTCTGTTTTTTGTTTGTCCGCTTATTCGGCTTTCCAATGGATTATTGTTAAATATCCTACTTACTTTTCATTCACTATCCATTCTCTTAACAAGACCAATCCAATTCAACAGAATTTTCTGTAAATTGGAAGTATATCTATTTTAGTTCAGTTAGCTTTTTTACGGTGGAAGGTTGTCAGCGTCTCAACAAACCCCAATGTAGAGGGCTAGTTCACTATATTTATAACCCCCAGGGGGAGGGTGGTCCAGCTATACCCCCAGGCACTAAGTACCCATTTTAGTCACTTTTTATGACCTACATGAGCAGCAGTGGGACTCTTCTTTTCCCCATTCACAACACAGGGAAAATGCAGGAAAATTACCTCAAGAGTAGCCACGAAATCTCATTCCAAATATCTGCCTACTCACTGTTCATGATTTCCCATATCGTCTAATATCACCCAACCTCTGCTGCTGTAGCAGTCACTAAATAAATTGAACATTACTCAATCAATCAATCAATCAATCAATCAGTCAGTAAGTCAGTCATTCACTCACTCATATCTGCAAGTTTCATTCAAGAAACTATCAGGTGCATATTTAATGACACAACCCTAATATTTATACTGACTGTTGAACAAACAACATAAACCTGGTTAGTCAATATGCCTCAGTTGTATGATTATAAATGTAAAATTTTACACTACTTCCACCAGTATATCCAAGAGATATATATATATAAAAAAAAAACAAGTAAAAATTTACGATTGTCAGTCACTTTGATAGTAAAATTGACCAATACAATTATTAAGGTCTTGCATACATCAAATTCTGGTAAAAACAAGTCACAACATAAAAGATAAAAATGAATCTTAATATTTAGTCACCTTAGACAAAACACACATAAGATGACAGTGCATCAGTTACACTATATAATACCTTCTTTTTAGTTACAAAGAAGATTAATTTAAATATAGCTGAAGTACACAAAAAAAACTCAGTCTGAAACATGTCTGAGTAATGAAAATGCCTAACATACCCACACCATGCCACAATGCAGCTGAGCAAGTCTGTCATCCACAACCTCTGCCCTAAACCTCAAATGATGGTACTCTCCATTGTACCATGTGATACTTGTCGGTAATGCCTTGCCTTCTGCTGAATCCATGCATTCTTGGAGAGGAAAGGTAACCCCTGAAGGTTTTGAAACATACGTGTTTTAGATGACCTGAAAAATTAAGCAAAATCTGTACAAATATTCTCAGATGCTTGAATTAGGTATGCATGTTTCCCCACAAATGTGCCCCTATCCCCCAAAAGTTTTCCTTATCTGAACATTCTTGCAAACACATGTCATGGACCAACAATTCCTGCAACATATTAAGTAAATTGTACCCAATTTTCACACACATACACACAGCTCATCACTTCTTGCTTCAGTTCATGTATATCCTTAAGCCCTATCAGCAGGCACAGACATCTGAGCAAACAGCATAAGTTTTAAACTCTTAATTTTATTTATATTTTTGGGTGATGCTAGCAATTTGATGAACTTGGCCACACCCACTTTCAAGGCAATGTAATTAAACAGTGGCCCCCTGCTGACAATTAGGGTCAGAAAGCAATGGGAAAATTCCGTCTTCATGCTGTGTTGGATGAGTGCCCAAAAGAAAGCAAAATGGAATTTAGGTACCCTCTTGGAGGTAAGTTTTCTCATTCTTCTCCTAAATAGAGGTAGTTACACAGGGTAATGAGACAGTGAAAAGCCTTATCAACGTTATTTCACATGGTCTGAATGCTGCGAAGTGGTCAGTGTTTTCATTCTACGAAACACTGGCAAGCTAGCCCAGCACAATGTGTTATTACCCAAGAATGTAATCACAGCTACCTACAGAGTATCATCAAAGCATGAATACTGTAATAAAGGTAAGAGGTACAGCCCTAACCCTTCTTTAACACTGGCACTACATGAAAGTGGACACCATGCCTTGGCCACTTTCCCTAGGGAAAGAACTGTTACCCACTGTACAGGAAGCCGAGTGGGCCTGAGGGCTGGTCAGGATGTGAGGGTAAATTCTCACCCCCCACTGGGGTTCAAAACCCAAATCATCCAACCTCTAGCAAGTTGCTATACAAAGTATGATATCCCAGCTGCCAAATACTCTAACAACCTTCAGAATATCATGGCTCCATTCGATACAGTAATAAGCAATTTCACTTACATGATCTTTAGCCCTTGTACAATCTGATGCAAAGACTTTCCGTTTGTTTCTGGTATAAACAGAAATACAAAAAAGATGGCATTCAAACACATCACACTGTGGTAGAAGAACACTCCCCCTACAGTGAGAACACCTGCAAAAATCACGTAAATCAAAATTAAGTAACATTGATTCAAAATAACACTGATTAATTCTAGGGCTACTTACCAATACTTTAACTGCAGAGGTTTTGTAGTAACCTTTTTCAGTTTCTCACACCAAACAGCAACAAATGACAGAATGGCCAGCCAGTAACAAATTCAAGTGCTGTGAAAGGAAGTGGCCGTGACTTAATTCTGAACAGCACTATATTACTTCTTGAAACACGTTCTTAAATTAGTACTAGCACAATCATGCTACCCACACACTCTCTTGAATTAGTGCTTGTGCTTCATCAGATAGCAGCTGGCAACAATCCATACACGAGAAGAAAAGTATGTAGTTTTAAAATCTACCATTAAATTTCCTCTGGAATATTTGCTTTATAGACACTACAATTTTATAAACTGTCTAGTGACACAGTTCTTCCTGTATATTAACAGTTCAACTCCTACATCAACCTAGTTATAATGGACAGGTGGTTAGCAGCCCTACCTAAATCTCTGAGAACTCCTAGGTTCAAATGTCAGCCCAGATGCCTGCCTCCCATAATGCAGGTCCCACCCAGTCTTTCACGACAAATGTTCAGATGGTAACTTAAAATTTACAGACATCAAAGTAGCCACTTACTTATTTAAAATCTACATGTTGTTCAATGAAAACTATGTATGTATTAAGTGGACAGGTCTACAAATACCAACAGACTGTCATTACTTAACCTCACATATGGCAAAAAAGTAAAAAAAAAACATGAATTTGTTCATTAGCCAAAGACCTGACACACATTGGTTAACTAACAGATTGACAACTAAAATTAAAAAATATCCCAGCTGTCATTTCTAGACCTTGGCTTCAAACCCTTCATGTTTCCTAGAACATATTAACAGTTCACCCCAAATACAGCAACTAAATGAACTTCTGTTCTACTACAGCTACAAAAATTTACAAATTCGAAAAAGACAGGTCCTGTCAGCAGAAGCTAGGCTAGTATTGTTACTCAGATTATAACAGTCACAAGGTTACACTTCCACTTTTATTTCACAAATATATATTCAAGTAAACTGATGTACTTACTTATGGAATTTATCAGTGTGGCAGGAATAATTAAATCTGCACACCAATGCAACAAAGCAGTCAAGGAGACGGCACGTCCCTTTACTGATGCAGGAAATATCTCTGTCAATAGAAGCCACGTTACAGGACCAAGTCCAAAAGAATACGCCATCTCATAACAAATCAGGGCAAACAGAACAAGATAGCGTAATGATGGTGAAAGCGGTGTGTCTACTGATACTAGACACTGAGGTGATACACCAGCATATGTATCATCAGCAACCAAAGATACTGGTGTGGGCAATAGGGGAAATGGTGGTGGAACTCCTGTTGGGAGGACTTGAGATGACACTCCAACCCCAGCAGCATAATGAAAACTCCCACTAGGAGGCAGAACAGGCACCATCTCTCCCATTTCCATGCGCCCACAAGGATCCAGTGCAGGGTTGAACAAGAGATCCACATCACTTTCCTCCGTGGCAAATATCAAGCCCAGGACAGCAATGCTAGTCATCATGCATGTGGCTCCCACAATCAAAGTTGGTCTTCGTCCAATTTTATCCACAAGACACAGTGACAGACACACAGCACCCACCTGAAACCATAACAAAGTGAACCGGTATACTCAAATGGTGCATATTATCCAACTGCATTGTTTTCAATACTGCATATAGCCTAATCATCAGCCTTGTTGTTCATTTATTGTGGATTTAATACCACTGATGAATTGAAAGTAACACTACAACCACCCAGCACACACACCAAAATTATTTCTCCTGTATGAGGCATGTTTAAATGAAATGCATTTGGTAATTTTTCTGAGTGAAGGAGTAGTGACCACATGGGCAATCAGGTGGGTATCCCAATGACACACCAGTCAAAGCCTCCCCTGTGCGAAAAACTCGCGCGTGAGTTGCTGTTGGAATCACTGAACACCTTGTGCAAGCCAAATCTATAGCCCTATGGCAGTTTTCTTGAAGGGGCCAGGCACAAGGACTACATAAAGTGGAATGGATAGAATGTACGAGGGATGGTCCAACATCTTTGAAAGCAGGGAGCTCAGTGTATCCTGGGCAGTGCAGGTAAATGAGGAACTCGGTCACAGAACACAATGGCTTCCTCTCGATGGCTGTACAAAGGCACTGAAGGATGCCACATTCTCCAACAAATTCAGCTAATGAACAACCCCTGGCACAGAGTACGAATGACAATACAGTGCTTTAATTTCAACAAATTATGCATCTGGAATACCAGCATTTACCCAAGCCACACAGTTCCCACTTGCTATCATATGCTTGTTCTGTTGCACAGAACTGGCATATCATACACACAGTTACATCTTCAACTATAACCAGCCACATTCACTATCAGTGCCCAACACACACTTCATATTAACAACCCTCAAATTTCATTATGTATCTGCCATAATACAAAATATTTCAAACAAATTAGTATGTAGTTCTTTCTTGTCAAACATGAAGTGCAGAACTGTAATTCTTGCATGCACACAGTATTTTCAGGTTCATAACATTTTCTGAATTGGAATTTGTCCAATTTCATCCTATACACAGTTACTTCATAAACTTCTAGCACAATTTCTCCATACAGGACTTTCGTTTGAATGAACTGGGTATATTAATCTGCAACAAAGTGTTATCATTATATTGAAATAATTTATTTTAGACGATCTACTAATTATAACGGTGCAGCCATCATGCTGCAAATTTTGATGCCTCCCATGTCAGATTACTTTCAATGGCATTCCAAGAAATCTGCATTATTTACTTTCACACATCTACTTTGTTTGGGGCAATACAATTTGTTTTACTTAAATTGGTGTGCATAATATGTGAATCAACATAGTTTTTACTTGCCTTGGTCCATCAGTATTTCAATTGTTAAGATTATGTGGCAGGAAATTGCAGAACAGTTTGGAAACTGAATTAGAAAGGACATGAAACAAAGTTCTCGTAAGCTACTTCATGTTATTGTACTGGTAACTGGATGGAGAACATGAGGAAAACTACAAAAAAACATCCAAACTGCAGGCTAGGAGTTAAGCACGGGACCCATTGAATATAAAATTGGAGATATAACCACTCAACTGTAACAATCCACACTTGACAAGAATATATAGAATATATGCCAAGGCTGAAAATGGTGTAGTAGTGGTGATGCATTTGACTTGCATTCAGGAGGAACTCAGTTTCATTTTCACCCACCTAATATATTTCATGGTTTCCCAACATTCTAGGCAAATATCAGAACAGTGCCTTAAAAGAGAACATTAACAATTCTTCCCCATATCTCTCAGATTCAGAGTATGCATATAATCATCATGTTATGTAACCTTGCAGCTAATACAGTATCACAAACCAACCAACAAAGAGAATTCAATAGCATCTTCTCTCTCAGAGTAGAACATGATGTAATGTCCAAATGAGTCCACCAAGGGACATGATCCTGAGCCAGTAACCTGTCCCTCTCATCCTCTTACTTCTGTTTCCAAGATTTATTTTAAATTTTAAAGTATACTGATCACATGAGGCACCAACAGGTTTAGCATTCAAGAATTTTACATTCTGCCACACTGTAGTTAAGTGTTTTGTATTTATCTCAGAACAAATAGTGACTTTTGCCCCATACAACGTAACTACTTGGGTTTTATAACTGAGATGAAGAGTGTTTACTGCGTGGTGTGAACTGGGTCTTTATATATAGCAGTCTGAACTTCATCTTTAAAGGTTTAAATCTTTTCACAAATCATGTACAAATTCCTTGTCTGCCTTATGGAACAATCAACTACATGTTCCACACTCTAGCAATACCAGACACTGCATATAAAGCAGTGGCCCCTTGCTGATACCATTCTCAGTTCTCAACAATCATAGTTCCTGCTTGAACCACGTATGTTCCAAAGCAGTACAGTTTCAAATATTTGTAATTTATGTTCATTCCACAATGAAAGAAATCACACTTCATAACTAGGCAAGACAGATGAAATAACTATTGTAGTTGGCTAATACATCTCGCTCCTTGGATCTACTAGATATATGGGTCATCTAGCATTGTAAGTACAGTAAAATCTACGGTACTACAATGGTCTACAAATGTAGCTGGAAAGGGAGAGATGAGGCCTACATACAAAATGTTCTTGTAAAACCTCTTTGAAAGTGGTCAGTTGGAAGATCAGGGAGGAGAGATGAGGACAGCATGAAGAGAGATGGAGACACATGCAAATGAATGAGGATAATATCCAACGTAGGCAGGTGTCAGCAGTATTCAAATCTCATTTTCACAGCCACAGAATTATTTTTGTTAGTTAAATATAGTGTTTTGTATAGCAGCTGGGACAACAGCATTTTTTTGAGCTCAGTGCTGGGAGGGGAAGAAAAAAAAAATAAACATTCACCTTAATAACACCCAGAATGATAGCTGCTGCTGTGAAAGCTGCATCTGGACACACTCCAACAAGAAGGAACACTCGAGGTGCATAATACAAGACAAGAGGTCTCCCTGAGAACTGCTGGAGGAACACCAAACCAAAAGCCAGCAACATTGGTTCAGCAAGGTTCCCCAAAGCACAACAAGCAGAGGACTGCCTGCTATGAAGACTCTGTGACATCTGTAAAAGTTTGAAGTGTGGCGAATATGGGAGAAAACTAAAGGCCAAAAGACCCTGAATAACAGCAGGGATTGCACTCAGCCACATCATTGTGCGCCACTGTGTGTCATCACCAGTGCACGCTATGCTTGACAGCAATAACCCCACTGCCATGCCAAGCTGGTGGAGTAAAACAGCACGCCCCCTTGATCGTGATTCTGACACCTCAGCTGCGTAAATGCATAGGGCCACGGCAGACAATGAACCCGCAAACCCTCCCACCAATCTTCCACACAGGAGAAGTGGAAATGAAGTAGCCACTGCAGAAACCACAGATCCCAGGGCCAATAAACTTGCAGAGCAGCAGATGGTCCATCTTCGCCCACATATGTCAACCACAATACCTGAAACAAAGAAGAGTAAGTTAACTCTCCTCAAGTGAGTAAGAGGAGCAGAAATGGACACTCTGTAACAACGTATATATATATATATATACACCCCAAACACATACTTTGCAATTTTGATTTACTTTGTGTTTCAGAACAAAGTTAAGTGAATAACTGGATCTAAAACAGCAAAAGTAACAGGAAGAAGAAGAAAATTATAAAATGAGGAGCTCATAATCTGTATTAACCTCTTTTATTATTAGAATGATAAAATCAAGGATAAGATGGGAATGAAATGTGGCATCCACATGGAGATGAGAAATTCATACAATGTTTATAAAATAAGTCTGATGGGAAGAGACTATCGCAGGGACAGTGGAACTGAAAGGTGAATAATGATTAAATATATACTAAACAAAAAGAAGCAAAGGTGTAGGATGGATTAACATAACTATTAAAATGTGTTACTAATGTGTGTGTTGTGTTGGTTTCGCAATTGAATACTAAGCAAAGTGCACGGAATGAATAATTTTAAAAAATGTTAATAGTTGTACTTCTGTAACTTTCTTCTGTAAACATACCACAAATAGTTGAAGAATAAAAAACCAACTAGATGTCACTAGCTGAACCACACCCTAACTCCAACACACAGCAATCCAAGAATGGTACAGCCAATGTGGTAGTTCAGCAACACAGTCGCAAACTCCTGAAGATGGACATATTAATGCCCAAAACATGTTGAGTATCTAAGAAGTAAAGTAAATATAACAAGTGACATCTAGTTGGTTTTTTATTCTTCAACTATCACAATGATGCATGGTCCAATAAACATCAGATACCACAAATACTTATTCTGATAAGAGTTCAGCACATAACCAAAAGCAATATTACAACAGACACAAAAACTGTATAAGCCAAAATGCAGACACAGAAATAGTAAGAGTATTAGCTTATGAATAAATAAAACTTATATTACATCACTGGTATGAAGAGTAATACAATTTTAATACTAATCACAGCAGTTACAACTCAACAAAGAACAACACAGCTGAACAGGTTGATGAAATGACAAATGGAACTGAAAACGATCCTACCATACAATCTGCCAGCTAATGACACATTTGAATTCCAACCATCAACCATCAGGTACTGCAAAAATGACACCCATGCAGACTTCAAATATGGTAACTATGTGTTAACATATGCCCTTGAAACTTTGTATTGTAGGGCCTAACAGATCTTCTAAAATTATGCAACTTTAGTGGAATGTAAAATGACATGACAGCCATGTGTAATCAATTCTTTACTTTCAGTTTAAACAGTGGTAATTAATGAATCAGTGAAAACTACAGTTTCAACTTTTGTGTAAAGACACACCATAACCATAGGCTAATTATAAATTACAAATTGTGTTTCTATTTTACAACTACAAAGATGGTGAACAAGTAATACGCTTGACAGTGAAATCTTACCATTAAACACAAATGAAATTTGTGCTGGATGAAACACCATTCACACCAAAGCATCTGAGAGTAAGTAGGTCTCATGTGTTTGTTCCATAAATTGTTATTACAAGAGAAAATAAGAGGCAGAACTTACCATGAATATGTAGTCTGAAATTCCATAAATTAGTGCATTAAAGTAAAACATAACAGGAAATGTAGATTATCAACATCTAGCAGTGTACTACAGAAAATTATTCATACCGCTTGTTGCTAGCTCCATAATTTATTGCAAAAACAATATTGCACAACTTATTAAGTAACCACCACTGCTGTTGAAAGCAAAGAAACTTATGACAAAGCTATGAACATTTTTAAATAAAAAAATCAGCACAAAGTCTTTTGTAATATGACATCACACAGTTTGGTAAATAGGTACAAACATTTTGGAGGAATCTGCATCTTCATCTTCAATGTACCTACAGCCCCAAATACCATAAACTTGATACTCACTACTGAGTAAGTCTCAACTGCCACAGATTCAAAACTGGTCTTTGGTAACTAAGGTATGTGCATGCTGCAGAATGAATTTGTAACAAATAAATAAAGTACTAAATGACATATAACATTAAAATGCTTCAGTCAGTGGATCATACAGCCAGAGGCAACAGCTAATCTTACAGCATGCCTAAAAGAAGCCTCCCACCACAGACACAAATCTAAGACAAGTTTACCGTCAAAATCATATGCTTAACCATGAGCAGGAGGTAATTTAAAGCAGGATCAGAAAAAAATTCCTTTTGACTTACACTTTCAATTCTGTTGACCAACTTGCTCATGTATACGAAATAAGTGTATTTACATACAGGGTAAATTAACTATTTTGGTACAGAGTTCCTATAAAGTATTTCTGTCTCCTGTAAGGTATGTTGTTTTAACATTATGTGCTGTTAAGCTTTTACTACATATGCTATACTTACACCAACTTCTTTCACAATCAGGATTTATGCAGTTCACTCCTCAATGCCCACCCATCTTCTGTACATCGGATTAAAATGTACTAAGAATCTGAACCTTACAACCCTTAATATATAAGAGTCACAACCAGTGCTTCTTGGTTTATTTGAGTTATGTGCAAACTGCAGAAATTATACAGTGTAGATGGTGATACACGCAGAATTACAAATAATTTTGAAAGTATGTGGAATAAAGCTGTAGTCTACCTGAAGGAACTATCTCCACGTACACAACAGACTGAGAAAATGAACAAATTTGTGAGTATGGCCGATTTCATTGTAAACACATCAGACACATGAGCCACAAGTATTGGCTCCAGTGCTCATGTTGAGGAGTTTGTCTTCAGTGGTTGGTGAGGGAAGAGATAAGATTCAAATATTGAGGATAAATATGTAACTTCATATATACACAAATTGGACAGGCATGTGTTCAATGTGTCTGGGTGCGAAGATCGTTTCTAATTTGTACACGACAAATTTAAGTCTAACCAAGTCGTACCTCCAACAAAAGATGCGATTATGGCTCCAATAAACCATGTGCTTGACATTACATGCTGCTCCATGCATGTCAGCGCAAAAGTGTCTTTAATCTGTGCAATCACGTTTGAACCAATACCCATATCATAGCCAAAAGAAACTCCTCCAAAAAATGTGACAAATGATGCCAATAATAAAGCAACGTCAGTTCTGGGCGCGATATCAGTCATATTCGGGCCACAGACACTTGCAGGTTGCTGTACCACAAGAGTAGTACTTATTTTTGTGCGATCTTCAGTTTTCCTTCCGAGGAGGACTGCTGCGTCTTCTTCATCGGACATTTCACTTTGTAGGTACAAACACTCCAAATTCTACTGATGACTTCTATGAATAATATAGGCAATGCGCACAATATGCATCTGACACTTTACACCATGCGTTCACATTTAAATATTTACACGTAATGTAATCATGAATATCACTTGAATGCACACATCTTATTCTTACAACCAGGACACGTCTCTGAAGAAACTAGTGTGATTTCAGCTGATTTCTTGACGTTCCACGTTTTCACCCTTGCATTTCAACGCCTCTCGGTCACGTCCTTTGATCCATGGCCATGGATATTCTAGGTAGATGACAGATTATACCATGGATCAATCGGTTGATATTCCGTGGTCTTACCTGTGAATCCACTCACTTGACAGCAGTGGAAACATGGCAGAAGTGGAGAAGCAAGGAAATGAAAATTTCACAGAATTTTCCAGTAATGCAACTGCCAGAATACCTGCAACGACAGAAGGCATGGCAGTTGCTTATGGAAGTCTTATTATAATGGCTTTGCTGCCAATATTTTTTGGTGCATTCCGCTCAGTGAAGCACCATAAGGAGCAGAAGGTAACCTACACGTAAACAGTATCCGTTGTGTGTTTGGATGCTGATGTACAATATGTTAATTTAACGTTTGTGTTGAATTTACAGTGCTTGTTTGCTGTGCGAATACGATCAATTTTGAGTGGTTTCACATGGTTAAAATCATTAATTTGGAACGCTTGTTTCCAATTTTTTTAATTTTAATCAGAATTTAGTAATATTAAAATTTGCACTGTCTTTGAAGTTGAAATATGTTATAAACATTGCAGTAGCTTTGCATATAGCTTAATTCTATAGCAAAATAATTAAGTTTGATGTTCATGAATGGCATTTGAGGAGGGTCCGGTTATAGCCACGTGTGGCCACGGAAATAGCAATGCTTTAGGCGAATAAATGTAACTTGACTGATATTTCTTTTGAGTAGAATGCATTAATGAGTTACGTTCCAGGCTCTTAACACACAAACATGATATTTCGTTCCATTATGTGAACTTAATACTTCCTGATTTGGAATTGTCACTACTTTTTCAGTATGAATTGTGAGGTTCACTTTTGTCTCTTTTATCCACAGGCATCAGGAGAGAAACCAGAAACATTGTCCCACAAAGATGCTGCAATGTTTCCTATAATAGCCAGTGCAGCATTATTTGGATTGTATATTTTCTTCCAGGTAGGAATGATAATGATGCTACATATGTCTGTATAAATAATATAATTATATAAGCATTGTTTAAAGGCCTTTAACATGATCTTAATTGATTCTTTTGTTATGTGTCAAATTATTGCATGATTTAATGGTATCAGTTCCATATGGTAAATCAGTGTCATTGCACTGGAAATAAGAGTGTCATTAGAAAATTGCATGGCTTTCATTTAAATAAGTTTTGACCTTTCTTGCTTTGTTGAACTATAATCATTTTCATAGTAAATTATATATCTTACTTTAGACAGTTCATGTGAAGTTATTAATATTTAATAGTGAAATAAACTATGTTCATCGTTAATATTTTTTGTAGAATGGCCTCTGTTTCATTACTTCAGCACTCTGTTGATTAAGGAACTCTAGATCTTAAATTCTTTTAACTGAATTGGAAGTGCAGAAGAAGATGACCTATTATATTAAGCACATTACAGGCATATCTGGTTTCATCCATCTGTTAGTTTTTCGTATTAATAGTAAAACAGTAGTGATGATAGTAGTGGGTTTTTATGGTAGACAGTCAGTTGTATTCATAATTGCATTCAGTGTACTAATTCCAGAGCCCACCATTAGGCTTGATCCTGAGTCAGAGCCATTCTTAAGCCTCACAACCTGTGGGTGTCACCAAATCCCACTTCTGGACCCCATTCTTAGCTGTTTGACTCCAATATGCACTTACTTCTCTGAGATCAGTGCAACTTTGAAATTGGTCATGATTGCTTACTTCCATGTCCTTCCAATAACCCACTGTCTTGTGTCTCTTGACATGCCCCATCCTGCTGCTGCTATGTATTCCAAGCAGCCTGGGTGTTTAAGCCATGTCAATATAAGAGGCAAGAGTCTATTTCTGAAGTGTTAGCTGATCTAAACAATGTGACATGACTGGCAGCCCGAGAAGATTTCATTGTCTTTTTTCACTACATAAGCTTCAAGACTTATTTCATTGAGCTTTTCTGAGCTTGTCGATGCAGTGACCATGGGCAAAGATTTTATGATCCATCTGTATTAGTTGCATGTTTGCTGTTCTAGCAGAGCCGGTATGCCAATGCACTGACAAGTATCCTGAGATCACACAACAAATATAATGGATGTTACAAATCCTCATTAACCCATTCACATTTTATAAAATGAATTATTTTGTAGCTTGGTGGTATTTCAACCATAGATACTGCCTTTTAAGTTACACAGTGAATACTACTCATCAGAATGACTTGAGACAAAAAAAATGTGTATGTGTGTGTGTGGATATATATGGAAAAGTAACGCTCATGAAAGACAGTGAATGTGTTCAATGACGATTTTATTTCTGAATTTTGCCATATGAATACACTGAATTTTGTATTTCAGTGGTCTTGACTTTTGTATTACCTCCACAGATTTTCTCCAAGGAATATATAAATTTATTGTTGACTGGTTACTTCTTCTTCCTGGGCGTCTTGGCCTTGTGCCATCTTATGAGGTAAGTGATATATCCATCTGTTGTTATGTTGGAGAGAAATGGGTTTCTTCTTTTAACATTTTAGATAGTATTCAGTACTCAGATAGTATTCAGTATTCTTTTTACGATTTGTTAGAGATGCTGGATTTATTGTTTGTGTACATAATCAGAGGCTAGCCGTCCTTACCAGGAGGCTTTATTGTGTTCTTCATTTTCTTATGAAAATTGCTGGGAGTACCTTAAAATGGAATTAATTTTTGCCAACACATTTTTTCACAATTTAACCTTAACTGCTGTCCCCTGATTTCATTCTGTGTAACCTGTACAGTTGAAAGATCACCACGAGGCTTCTTAGACTGTAATTTTATAAGTGTATTGGTTATGGCTTCAGCTTGTAAATGTGTTTTATGTGCTATTCCTGCAGTAAGAGAATTTTAATGATACTGTAAATGTTCATGACAGTTTATTCATTATACTACAGTTATGATTGATATTGTTCATTGTATGTCTGACATTTTACAAGTGTTCTGTACTCTCATCTTCAGGTTATATGTTGTCATTATGATGAAAGGTTTTGATGTTCATGGCAGCAGTTGCTATGAAACCCAGGATTATTTTTAAGGCCGGACAACCCCAGTGTATATATCTGACTAATGGTTATATAGGAAATAGTCAACAAAACAAAGCATTGTTATGTCATTTCTTGCATAACCCAGAATCTTTGCTGAATATTGGACCACCATATTTCTTTATCTTAATCATTTTCACCTGGGTGGGTCATCTAATGACAGAGGTTTTTCCATTCTTTCTCTTCCTGTACACTTGTCTGTTATATCTGTGTCTTTTCTTTCCTTATATCCTTGTGTGAAACTTTCCTCATTGGTCCTTCATTCAGAAGATTCTGAGTTTTATTCCCTGGCAAACCTTTTGCAAACTTTTCTGGTCACACAGTGAAACATTCACCACAACAGAAAGGAATGTGAAGGATACCAGCTCCCCTTCCTGTGGTTCAGAACCTGCATTAAGCAGTAGGTACGCTCCATTATATTTGTCCAATCATTGTGAGTAACACATTCCACCCAAGGGATGTCACCATATAGGTTCTAGCCCATTGTGTTGGTGGACAGAGATTTGGTAGACATCCAATAACCTTGCCAGTAGGCACTGAACCACCAACAGGTATTTCCTCACATGGTTCCACACCCAGCCCTTGGCCTCCTAAAAGAACATGTCTTTAACAGCGTCATTTTTAAGCTGTAAAATGAATCCTATTATTCGTACAAGATGTTTCCACATTCCTGAATGTTTAATTTGACTTGCTTTTCTTGTGTGTATTGTCAGATGTCATGATTTTTAGTGTTATACCTCCTTGTAATTTTCATAATACTGAACAGGAACCACTATTTTTTTTCTTTTTCTTTCTTTTATATATATATATATATATTCTGCTTATATCGTTCGTAGTTCATGTGCAGGTTTCTGCATATGAAGCCAGAACAGGTAATGTGTATCACAAGCTTGTTAACTCACCCATTATGTACAAATCACATGGATACAGGGACAGACTCATTAATATTTTGCAGGCTTACACTTCTGACTGTTGTAGTGTGGTTTCAAGGCCATAATGTGCCACTTGAAATTGAGATGTGTGGGTAGCACCTTAGTTCACCATAATTGCTTAGTTTTGTGTTTCAGCCCAGTAATAAGTCCCCTGGTACCAGCTGCTATTCCAAACATTCCATTCCACCTACACTTCACAAAAGGTGGACCTGATGGTGATGATGACCTTATTAACTACCGTTTCTCCTCCCATGATGTTGTCTGTCTTGTATGCTGCTCTTTTGTAGGAGCATGGTACCTTATTAAGAAGGTAATTTGCCATTGCAGCTGTTTTATGACTGATTTACTGGTTTCATTTGTGTGAACTTATTTACAAAATCATGCGAAAATATTTCGGAATTTAGTGTGCGTGACAGGGAAGGCAGATAGGAATAAGATACATCATGAACTTAGTGGGTAGAATAAATTTGGGGGATAGTTTTTATTACATTCAGAAACTACTACCATCCATTTAATTTTTGAAATGTTAAATGTCCAGATAAAATGCAACTGAGTATAAAGTATATTTTTTTTCCTTGTTTTAATGGTTGCAAAGCAGATTCATTTACCTAAAAAGAACAACATATGTACATGCACATGTCTTTAAAAAAGTGTGGTCAGGAAAATATTTGTAAGTAAAAGATAAAATAGGTACACATTTTATTGTTAGGGTAGTTACGTCAGAAGATTTTGATATGCCAGGCATGTAGCTGTAGCTGATATAGGAAAGATAAGAAATTGCTTAAGAATTTTGGTTGGGAGCCACTCTCAAGGAAGTGGCCACTTACAAGAAGGTGGATGATAGGATGTTAGGTTCTGAGAATCAGTGGATGAAATTTGCACAGGATTTTGCATGCCAGCAGGCTTGAATATTTGGGTTCTACCACTGGAGGGATATTTAGTTACTACAACCTGACTAATTATGCATTCCTTTTCAGCATTGGATTGCTAACAACTTGTTTGGCATTGCATTTGCCATAAATGGTGTTGAGCTTCTCCACTTGAACAATGTTGTGACAGGTTGCATCCTTCTCTGTGGTCTTTTTGTGTATGACATCTTCTGGGTATTTGGGACGAATGTTATGATCACTGTTGCCAAGTCATTTGAGGCTCCAATTAAATGTAAGTTATTTTAAATTTTTATATGCATACAGAATTGAACAGAAGTTCCTTATAATACAGTACAGCATCAGTTTCATTACGAAACCATCTTATAGTGTCAAAATGAAATAGCAGTATTGCCAGTAATCATCAAGTTATTGCAGATGCTTTCAATAACTAATTCCTTTCAATTACTGACAAACTTGTTATAAATAATAAATCCATTAACAGCAAAAACAAAATAAATAACACCACCCCTATTCATTTTTTGTCACAAACCTTTTAAAATTCCCTCCCAAACTTAACACTCACGTGCAAATCAACTAAAATTGAATGTGTAATTAAATCTCTCAAATCAAAACCTTCCTATGGCTATGATGAAGTATCTACTAAATATACTAAAAGTTAGCTTTCCCTTCATGAGCACTACCCTAACTCACATACGTAACAAATCTCTGTCATTTGGAATCTTCTCAAGTTGCTTAAAATACTTGGAAATAAAAACATTGTTTAGAAATGGTAATAGACAAAACATTTCCAGGTACAGACCTATATCCATACTACCTTCATTTTCTATGGGCTTTGAAAAAGTTATGCATTATAAACTTATTGAACATCTGAATATCTTTAATATCCTAGTACAGGAACAATTCGGATTCAGGAAAAAATCAATGGAACAACCTATTTATAATTTAATGAATGGAATTTTGCAAGCTATCAACAACAAATGTATGGTGGGTAGTATCTTCTGTGATCTTGAAAAGGCTTTTGATTGTGTCAACCATGAGATTTTGTTGTCTGAACTAGAATAATATGGAGTAACTGGCAAAACTAAACTTTGGTTTGGATCTTATTGCAAGAAGAGGTATCAGTGAATTTAAATTACTAAAGCTGATTCCACTACAATACCTTTTTCAATTGGGCTGAGATAAAGCATGGTGCTCTGCAGGGATCAATTGTGGGTCCCTTATAGTTCCTTCTTTATATTAATTATGTACCTACAGTTATAAATAATAAGTCCTTGACTATTTTGTTTGCAGATGAAACTAGTATATTAGTCTCCAGTCCAAATCTCACTGATTTAAAAAATTATATTAATATAGTTTTTGAGCATGAATGGTTTAAGACAAATTTACTGTCAATAAATTTTGATAAAACACATTTTATATGATTTACAACCAAAAGTAATACAGTTTCAGACATTAACTGTATATATATGACGACAAACAGATTGTTCCTATTACTAATACAAAATATCTAGGAATTTTTTTTGAATGATACATTGACTTGGAAAGAACATATAGATTGTATTATGCCTAACTTAAGCACAGCTTAGTATTTAATGCAATCTCTCAAACCATATATGTCACATAATTCCTTGAGGATGGTTTATTATTTCCATTCTTTTATGAATTATGGCCTATTATTTTTGGGGAATTGTTCATACAGTATAAGGAATTTTAGATTACAAAAGTATATCATTAGAATGACTCTGGGCTGTAAAAGTAGAGACTCTTATATGAGTCTGTTTAAGAAATTAAACATCTTACCACTTCCGTCTCAATATATATATTCGCTTCTCCCCTTTGTTATTAATAAAAAGGACCAGTAGATTAAATTCAGTGGTTCACAGCATGAACACTACACAACATTGTAATCTTCATCAGCCTTTACCTAGTTTGACAAAATATCAAAAAGATGTTTATTACTTAGGCATTAAGATCTTCAGTAATCTTCTGTCATACATTAAGTCTGTGTCTGATAATTCTACACAGTTTAAATCAACTCTGAAAAATTTTTCTACGTGCATTCTCCATGTACTCTTTCGATGAATATATTAATTCAGATCATAATTAAAGATTCGTAACATTATTAAGTACATGCATGTATGTTATATACTGACTGTGGGGTACATTTTTAATATTTATTTAATGTTTATGTTATCAGTTTTAATGCTAATTAATGTTGATAATATTTTCTAACTAATTTATTCTGTTTACTCCCTTTAAACATTCCTTTCATGTTTAACCTTTAGAGCTCATGCGTCCTACCATTTAGGACGGCATTTAAATACCTCCGCGCTCCCTCATGGCTCCCTCTAGGACAGCCACAGCCTCAGCCATTTAAATATTTCACTCTCAATATATTTAGGGAGATTTCACTCATTTTTAGCATCACACTAGAAGTTTTTCCAGCTTCATGCTCCGACTGATCTACTGGTTGAGAGAAAACCACATGTATCCATTTTTTATATGAGG
>Ga0123352_10003748_pt1 | contig 22110 bp, 10 predicted proteins | sample TergutLab28metaG_FD_89700 | JGI IMG/M metagenome (GOLD analysis project Ga0123352, IMG submission 89700) | Labiotermes labralis P1 segment gut microbial communities from Petit-Saut dam, French Guiana - Lab288 P1 | ecosystem: Host-associated > Arthropoda: Insects > Digestive system > Gut ...
ATTTTTTTCTTAAATACACACCTCTCCATATATCTTTTTATCTACTGCACTATAAAAAATTTTTTTTTGACGTTATATCAAGTAATTTGTTGTTTTTTTTTTTTTTGTTGGTGTTGGGGGGGTGGGGGGGGGGGGGGGGGACCTTTATGTTCACTGCTGTGACGAACTCTAATGTCACATGATAAGTAAAATGTAATATTATGCTATAAAAGTCACAAGAAGTTGCAGTGTATGGAGTAACACTCTTGTTCAATTGCTGGCTTTCTGAAGTTTCAGCAAACTTAGTTAAACTTGTTTGTGCTGAACACTTTAAGGCCCACTGATTACTTTATTTACAACTACGTTGAACATTCAGAAATTCTACATTCTGCCCATGCAGTATATTTCTGTTATTTTTATGGATCTCTGAATGACCAGTGATTGTTTTCCTATATGTCATTAACTGACTGGTTTTTATAATTGAGGCATAATATGTTTACTGCTCAGTACAAGCTGTGTCCTTAAATATCCTTCAGGTTAGTTGTTGTCTGTAAAGGGTGAATGATAAGTGAGGGAAGTGTTCCTGTTTGGATCCATTCCAGGTTAGATTTTGACAGTGCATGAATTGTTGATGCAGAGGTTTAATAATATACAAATGTATTGTCCCAAATTACATGCCATGAAGCTGGGGAGGAGGATGTAAATAATATTTGCATTACAGCTAATAGTTGATTCTACAGTAACTTAACTGATGTATATGAAAGAATGTTTACCTAATACACATGGAGTGCTTTTGTTGCACCCTCCTGACAGCATCGATCCGAAAGGTTCCAAGCAGCAATGTGTGTATTGACATTTTTGTTTTGTTGTCTCTTAAATCATTGTTGTGAAATTATTTTATTTGTGTAGCAAGAGGCCTATAGAAACAGTGCAAGTGTGTTGTGCAATGTGTATTTTTCTGTTACTGAACAAAATATTCAGATCATATTTTTCCAGATATATGTTCAGTTATTTGCATACAGTTTACACGTACGAAGAACTGATTTTGAAAATGGTACATGGTAGGACAAAAGAAATTACATGTCATATTTGCTGCCTTGTAAGACATTACAACTGATAACATGCACCCTATAATTCAGAAGGCATTTTTGTAGATTTAATAGCCTACTTTTGTAACAAGTTACCACCTGGTGTTAAGACAGAGGACGATTTTTGGGGGTATTTTGCAGGAATGAAGTGTCTTAAGAGGTTGGATGTGCAAAAAGGATTTGCTTTGGTGTTACCAGTTTTCTCAAGCCTTACACATTGCACCTAATTGTGTGATGAATCAGTAAATACTGGTTCTTGGGTTGTTATGTGGTAGTAGTAATGTCCATCCTTCAGTGAGGTTTTCCTTAAAGAAGCTATGCTGAAATTAGGAAATTGCATGTTTGTTATAACACCCTGATGAATATATTGCAGCCAGGTTTTTGTTATTTACCCTAATGGTGCCACAAAAAAGTGATCACTTTCAGAATTAAACAGTAGCCAGGCAGTAAAATACAGTCACACTCTGTTATAACACCATGAGAGGTAATTTGTGTTGTTATAAATGAGTGTTTTTCTAACTGAGAAGTATAATGTCACAGCTAACAGGAATTAATCTATACCACAAAGTATCTGAAGCTATAGGTGAGGTGTTCCATAAACAGATGTCAGGGTTCCACTGTAGTTGTGATGGTAGATTGTTTTTGCACCATTTGGATGACACCTATTAAGCAGAGCAGAATCAGGAATGGAGAACAATGTAAAGAAGTTGGTATAAGTTGCATTAAATAATGTGTATTTTATTAAGCCGCTTTGGTCGTAATGTATCACATTTCTTCTCAACTCTTCATTATGGAGAGATGTTATCAATGATCAATAACTTAAAAGAAAAAAAATATATATATCTGTATTTTAAATTTTGATATAATTTAGTGATGTCGCAGAGTCAATTGAATGCTTGAGACGTACCAGGACTTCTGATTTATTCTGTACCTTTGAAATGACACAGGATGTTTATTGGATAATTGAAGAAATAACAGAACAAGAAAAGGTGAAAATTACCTTAATTATAGGGTGCATATATGTTGCGTGTGTGAGTGTAAGATAATTTTTAAAACATTTTTATTGATACTGTTCTTACTGTCTTCCAACTTGCTGTGCCCTATCCATCCTTTTGAATCTGTCGGTAGTAGATAATATTGTTAGAAGCAAGGACTGGTCTCTGTTTCATTACAACTGAAATTGGCACTGCCTTGACTAAATTATCATTCATTAATCATACAGTGATGTTCATTTTCTGGTTCTAAGGAGGTGGAGGGGAAATAATTTAGAACTGTAAAAAAATATTTTTTCTGTTAAGTGTTTTGTTTTAGGTAATATGGCTTTTTCCCTGTGGAGTTAGAAAATGTGTTACAGCATATTACAGCAGTGGATTTTGGTGTACATGCAAAAGTTACAAATGGCCAACAGATTCATGTTAGTGTGTGTGTGTGTTTTATATACAGTGTGCCTAAATAGGGAACTGACCTAATGGTTTGAGAGATGTGTAGATGACAAAGAAAAAGTGTTTTACAGCTTTGTTTTGATGAATTGGAAAATCGCAGTGTCATAGTTTAATTGTATCCTTTGTTTTCATGTTGACACCAATAAGGGATGCAAAGGCATATTGTGTTTATACCATAATTGTTACTGCATTTACACCATTATTTATTTGATATTTGATTAGTCTGGTTGACATTTGAAAGCCCAGGGTTTAAATTGTCAGTACACCCCACTAGTCAAGGGTTGAGCATCAAGAACATTGCTGTTAGTGCATGATTTTGACCCATTTGATGCTGCGCCACTCACCAGTGCATCTGGTAACAAATTGTCATCATTAGGCCTTAAAATGTTCAATACTTGTGAAGCAGAAGATGCAACTGGATTAAATCACTCTTGAACTAAGTATCAATTACAGAAGGCTCAGAGAAGTTTAGCCAACATGTTTATGGTTAAATTATTACCTTTATTTACATCTGGACCATTCCCATCAGTGTAGAATAAAATGCTTGAAATTATTATGTTAATGACTGGAAGTGAAGTGTATTTGTTTCAGTTACAGTATAAGCGTAGTGAAACTGTATTTTCATGTGTGTTTGTGATGGACAAAGTGGCATTGGGACAATTTTTTCTCCAAGTACTTGCAGTTTTCCTCCTTTAGTATTATTTTATGAATGCCATATACATTTCTTTCATCTACAGTTGACGTTGTTTAATAGTGGTTGAGTTTAAACAAACAAAACACTAAAACGAAACTCCTGTACATTCTGGTTGCTGTAAAAGTAGTTTTTGGTCTTGGAACAGCTTTTCCATTGGCATATCATTCCTTTTCTCACCAGATAGTTGCATATTCATATTGCTACTTCTAAAATTATTAGGTTGGTTGTCTGCTCGAACAGTTAACTTTGCCTGAGAATTCTTTTCCTCTGTCATATATTGCTGCGTCAGTGGGTAATTGGTTAATCAGTTCATGACATTTAGAAGCAACTTGGTTGCCGCATCTTCAACGGCTTCCTTGCAATGCCAGGAGCTGATTACTCAATGATACAGTATCATATCCCAGAAAAATGTAATCCTCAGCTCCATAGCTCTGAAAATCTCAGAACTCACTGACTCTCATTGCATGGTCTGTAGTATTTTGGTATGCTTCGAGTGCCACCATATGAAGCAGTTGATAAGTGTGGTCTGGCAAATTTGATTTTGCAAAGTGCTTTTCCAAATAATTCAGTTGTGAAGCAGATCTTCAGACATTCTCAAATAGAAGAGAATAACAATATAGAAATTACTATCTAATGAGTCTTCTTTATTGTAAAAGTTCATGTTTCATTTTAAATGCCCGTGAAGTGATAATAAACATTCTGGATTCAAGGAGGAGCAGTTGAGAGTGGTGTCTTTTATCATCTGTTAGTGAAACATGATCTTACTGGTATGCATTGGTGAACAGGTCATTGCAAGACACTTTGGAGCACAGTAGTGACAGCATGTCTGAAGAACATGCCAGAATGAGTCATGATGTAACAGCAGATTAACAAAAATTGTTTTGTCTAATAGAAGTATACAACTGTTATTCTAATTTACATTTTGATAACAAGTCAGATTTTGTTATATCAAAATGCATGTCAATTATGTCCTTGTTTTTATATAATATTTGGATAGCTTTGTTGTTTGATGTTTGAAAATTTTTGCTTACTATATGTGCAGGTGTACAATAATTTTTTGATGGAAGACATCACGATGTGCTAGGGATATACTAAAACATTGATTAATATACGTCAAGCACAACTATTTAACGTGTACAAGGCTACATGTTTCGACCTTTTTAAACGGTCATCATCAGGCCTTCTAGCAGATTGAGTCAACAGATGCTGTGTACATGTTGGGATCCCAATGTGTTTACATTGATAAAATACATAAAATCTAGCAACTCGGTTACATAAGGAGGAGTGATATTTGTTTTGCATAACTATAGTTGTTAAAATGTTTAAAATATTGGATGGGTGTTACAATTATAATATTAGGTCCCGTTAATATCTAAGCATTCCTTGGAAGTTGTGGAAATTTCTTGAGTGACGAAGTGTGTCCCTTGTTAGTGGAGCTCAGCTTGGGTTGTGTGTGTTGTCAAATAATCTCTGATACAACGAACGTATCCTGTGGAGTTATGGTGTGTACTGATTGGTGAGGATCAATTTTCTGTTTATCTTGGTATGTCATATGGGATGTGCTGGCTTTTCATCACACGTAGTCTTCTGTAATGTAATAATCAAAATTTGGATAATATCAATTTATTTGGATAATATTAGTTTAAAAAGGTCGAAACATGTAGCCTCGTACACATTAAATAGTTGTGCTTGATGTAGATTAATGTTTTAGTACAATAATTTGTCATTACTTTCCAACACATTGGTGCAAAGAATTTGACTTAGTTGTTATACCTTAATTGATATGTACCTGAAATGTTTGTAAATTTATATGTTAAACCTGATAGTTTAAGAACATAAGGTAGTATATGTCATTAAAGCAGACTGGGAGTGAATTTTATTATCATGTTGTGAATAAAAGACTTCATGTGAACATAGGTTATATTATGGAGCAGAATATGAAATAAATATGGTATCATACTTTCGTTCCAAATGTTTTTATGATTCATGGCCCCAGATAACAGTTGTGGGTTTTCTGATTAGTGGTACTTGGTGTCTCATGTTGTATTGTACAGATGATAGGCTTCTAATCCAAGTGCTACTCATCATGTCAAACTCTGCAGGGTTACATTAAGCTGCTTGTACATGATTTGTTTTTGCTTCTTGTCTTTGTCATCTTCGTGCCTTTGCTTTATATTCCGGTGCATGCTTCAGAATTCTACTTACCTTCATTCCATTAATGTATTATTAGTGGCCTCTTTTTGTGAGATGTCTGTTTTTCAAACAGTAGAGCCTGGAAGTCTGTGACATATGATCTGGATTCTGACCTTTTGTGATGAATTCTAATAACATTATTCCAACCTTTGTGACTGGTTCTAGTTAAGTAGGATGAGACCACATGTTTGGTGAGTTAGCTTCCCCCCTCTTCTGCTATAAAACATATCTCTGTTAGCTCAGTTATACTCTCTTGTTCATTCACTGAGTTTGGTTTTCTTTTATTCTTTATGGAATAAGACTAATGGCACTTGTTTAATATATATTATTCTTTCAAAAAATGTTTTTATTTCAGTAAGAACCAACTAACACTGTTCATAGTTTCTGGTGTTATTTTGTATCTTTATGGTGATATTTCATAACATATTGGAACAAAATAGGCATTTTACATTGACATGTAATCTGATGTTTATGATGGCTTTATTGGTCCAAGTGGATCACAGACGTTAGGACTCTTTTGTACTGCATTGGTGAAGCAGTCCAGCTATACCCAGGACATGTTGAACCCTCCTTTTTGCTTATGTTATGGCTTTTCAGGGTTATGGCAGTGAAATGGATGGTGTTGACTATCATTTCAGAGGAAATTTTGAGCCTCAAAATGTACACAGCAGGTTACTGTGAAATACTGGAGGCTGGCTGTCATAACTTAGATGCACACAATATAATTGCTGTGAAAACCTCCAATTTCACTTACACTGCTTAAAGTCTTTCATTGTCCTTTTGTTAAATACATATTCTTCACTAGCCAGTTTCACAGTATATGTTATTTTGATGTTGCATTTTATTGTTTTTGCTCCTGGTGTCATCTGATAAAATTTGTGTTAATAATGTACTTTGTTTTGTTGTGAGAGGAGTTATTTTATTTCCATATCCCTCTGTGGTCTGAGTTTAGACATTCTGGGTACCATATTTTAATCCTTAAGTGAGTTACACTCTTTGAATACCATTGTCACACATTCTCATAGATGTCCCTTTGGTGATACTTATTTGTGCCATAATCTGTAATACGTTGCTTTTAGCTAGTAGGATGTGATTGCTGGCATATTGTATCATTGTTCTGTTACATATGAGCTGGATTACAAGTACATGGGTCATGACACAATTTTGGTTCATTGCATCGTAACCCAGAAGACGATGATATGAATCTACATGATCATGAAGACCTCAGACCATTGTGTGAATTCCATTTGTTAGTAGCAACAGATTCTTAGATGTTCCCATGCTCTGTGTACCAGCTGCAATCCATGAACCACCATTTATATATATTCCCAGGAATTATGTCTCAATTGTACTGGAATTTCTGTGCTTTAAATTAGCCATTATTGAAAAGCGGCCGATATAACTTGAGGTGCGAAAACTTTTACGTAGAGACTCTTTGATATCTGATAATGACTTCCATGAAACACAAGAGACACATTAACATTTTCTCCCTGGTGAATTTCCTGATATTTCCTTATTTACATTTTGAGTTGTGCTGAAAATACTGCTTCTGAGTCTTGTTCATAATGTTTTCATTCAATGCTAATGTATGCTATCAGTATGCTAAGTTACATAGTTGTTGGTTTTGGATTTCGAATACTTGGGTTCTCTTGGCAAAAAATTCACTCCCAAGCCTAACATTGTATAGCGGTACCTCAGCAGATGTTTGCTGCGTGTGCTGTGCCCATGTTGTGTGAATGTCATGTTTGTAATTACAACTTTATGACCCTCAGTTTAAGTTATAACCAAGGCAGGTTCCTGTTGGATTGTCTCTGAAGTTACTACAGAATGACATAGATTACAATAAAAATTATGATTTTTCTTGGTTCACACTTTATCATATTGCTGGTACCCAGCCAGACTGTAAAGGCAGTTTTGCAATAGCTTACTGGATTTTAAATAATACATTGCATATATAAGGGCCATGTCTATTTAGTTATATATATATATATGTATATATGCATTACAGTTTGAGCAAATGGAAGAAATGAAAATAGACAGAAAAGTTATTTTTTGTTGACAGAACTAACAGTTTTTAGGGTGTTGTAATTATTCTTTTTAACAGATATACTGCTCATATCATGTCTAAAACAATCTGGCAGCTAAATTTTTTTACATCTAGGAGCAGTCTGTTATAATATTCTTCATAAAAATTAAACTTAATGTAATGTTTTGTTCTGGAGTTTTTCAAATTTTGGGTGTTGTTCATGTGTGAACTATTACCGAGGAGAGCAGGTAAAGCCCTCGTTTACAAAAATCAGTCTGTAGTCTATACGATGGTTCAGTAAAGAATCACGTCTCCTTTCCAAGTTGTGCATGTGACAGGTAACAAGTGTACAATCATTTCCATCCAGTGCCAAGGTTAAGAATGCACCCCATCTCCGCTATATGCCGTCATGGCATGGTGCTTAATTAAGCACTGGCACAGCTTTAGCTTCTACATTTGCTCACATATTGAACACATCAGAAGCTACAGAAATTTTGATGCCATTTAACAACCAGCAGTATTAAGCATAGGCCAAAAACATACCTAATTATGATCAGGATTTACCCACAATTAGTAACAAGTAAAATAGTTTATATTGCATACATATCTAAGAGTAAATACAGAAAATAAGATTCTTTCCTCAGTTAATCATTTTGGGATTGCTGCTTATTACGTTTTACATGTGTACTGCATATAATTTTATAAAAGCAATTCACAACTTCATTGGAACAGGTTGAAAATTTTGTAATTGACAGCCTAGAGAGCAGTTGCTATGGTGAAATGCAGTAACTTCGCAGGTAATAACTTTGCCTAAATTTGAGCTTGTCCTTGGGTATAATGTATTCCAAAGTAATACGATAAGTTAAACTGTCCTTTGCTGTGGACAAGTTGAATGTGCTGTTGTGTTGTTGGGCAATCAAAAGGACTTTCTGTCAACTTCATATTCCATGCCTACTGAATCCTCATACTTTTGTCTTTTGTTTGACACATTATATCCAGATAATGGATTGTAAGTGAAATATGAAGTTCCAGTTTTGTGTATAGATTTGGGGACGAATACTAATATTTTATACAAAGGATGTGGAGATATTGTAGATGTATAGTGTATGAAGTGATATGAGGACAAACTGTAAGTGTTAAGTAACTATACTTAAGATATTTATTGGTACTAGTAGAAAAAGGCAGTGGTTGGAAATTTGTGTTACTTTAAGGTTATGTTGTTTTTTAATTTTATATACATTTGTTTTCAATTCATTGTGCTTATGTTAGCTGTGCATAATTCATTATCAAAAATCTGATAAGCTGAAGCCATAAGATGTATGCTTTGGTGTATCCACAGAAACCACACCTTTAGTGCACCAGCTGTGGTAACCATTGGACTATTTTAATCCTCAATGCAGGAAATATATGTTTTTTCTACAATAATGTCATAGCTCAGTTAGCAGTGCTTTATACATGACTCAAGTTGTGCAGCCAGATTTTTTCTGTCCTGAATATAAATAGAGGTGTTGATGTTGTGTTTATTTTAAGAATTTGTTGATTATTCTAATTATTATTTGATTGAATAGATATTACAGTAAAGAAACCCACTTAGTAATGGATAAAGTACAGTATGTGGAAAATGTTTGCAATGTGTGTTGGTTTGTTGCTATGAAATTGTATATCATTTGGGACCATTTGAATCTGAAAAATAAATAATGAAACAATAGTCTCTTGATGGTAGTTGTGTTTTGCCCTGTACTCATCCTTTTCCATACCTTGTGCTTCATTCAGTCCTTTTTGAAATACCAGTGCAGTATTTTCTTGGTGTGTGGCATTACACTGTGTTTTATAATATGAAACCAAATGTACTTTTCACTCAGTGTACACAGCTTAACTGGTAAACAAATTCCTTTTTGTTTGCAGTAACTGTCTACATGTTCCTGCAGTGCACTAAAGCCATCTTCATAAAATGCAAGATCTCACAACCACATTGAATTTATGTATACATATATACAGGTATTTCAGTTATGCAGTTACGTCATTCCGCCGAATAACAGACAACTACCTACTTTCATCATCACAGTTAAAATAGATGTGATCCAATTGCAAATTTCTGTTGTGAAAACAATAAAAGTGCTAGCGCAGAAGAAAAGTGTTTAAATCTGTTGTGTAAATTCTGAGTCCAGACTTATTAAAAACCGCATTTCGTACGAGTGCTTCATTACTGGTGAACCTAATAGTATATAAAAAAGTGCAAAACATTATGGATTATTTTCATAACATTTAGATGTATTGCGTAAGTGTTACGAGATTTCATGGTAAAAGTACTTATCATGTACATGCTTTTTTAAATTTACGAGGTCCGACTGTAAAATAATGAGACTAATTTTTTTCTTGCTGTACTGGCAATACTGCAGCCCGCCAACACCGACAGCCGTTTACCTTGATCCTTCCTCTATCCCGACTTGCAGTGACAGGCCTTTGCAGTGACTCATTGTGGAGTAGGTGCCTGACGTGTTTGCGAACCTCGTCACGAAAATGGAAGCACGGAATATCACTCAGCGGTATGCCATCTTTTTTTGTGTTAAATTCTGTGGCAGTGCCACCACAACACATGGAAAACTTCAGCAGGCCTTTGGAGATGATGCAATGTCAAAAGCACAAGCCTTTCACTGGCACAAAATGTTTTCTGAAGGCAGAAACATCGTTGAAGACGAGCAGCGCAGCGAATGACCATCAACAACACGGACAAGTGACAACACCGTACGAGTACGAGAACTTGTTCGATCCGATCGAAGATTGAGTCAAAGTGATTGCTGATGAAGTGAACGTGAACCGGGAAGCTGTTCGTCGGAAACTAACTGAAGAATTAGGGATGAGAAAAATTTGTGCCAAGATGGTGCCCAGAAATCTGACAGAGCAACAGTGGGATACGCGGGGGAGGGTTTGTGCTGAACTGCTGGAACAAGTGGAAGCCGACCCAGAGTTAATGGAGCGAGTTATGACTGGTGACGAGAGTTGGTTTTTCCAATATGATCCAGAGACCAAACGCCAAAGTTCGAAGGGATCACCAAGGCCAAAGAAAGCACGCATGTCCAAGTCAAAAGGGAAATGCATGCTTGTGTGATTCTTTGATTCCATGGGTATAGTTAACAAAGCGTGGGTTCCCACTGGACAGACAGTCAATCAATATTACTACAAAGACATTTTTGAAAGACTCATAAAGTGAGTCTTACGGTTTCGTCCAAACATTGCCACAAACTGAATCCTTCACCACGACAATGCGCCAGCCCATGCAGCGTTCTCTGTAGCGCAGTTTTTGACATCCAAAGGCATTACGGTGATGCCGCAGCCTCCTTACTCACCTGATCTCGCGCCCTGCGACTTCTTATTTCGAAAAGCAAAATCGGCAATGAAAGGACACCATTTTGAATCAACAGAAGTCATCCAGAGTTCTGTAACGCAGGTCTTAAACGACATTCCTCAAGCTGCGTTCCAGGAATGCTACAAACAGTGGCAGCACCACTGGAAAACGTGTGTGCAGGCACAAGGGATGTACTTTGAAGGTGACCGTATTTTAGTTGAAAAAATAAAACTCTTTTTTGGAACCAGTCTCATTACTTTACTGTCGGACCTCGTATTATAATGTAGATTTATTAGAAATTGCTAAAAACATAAGTGAATTTCGCACACTTAATATGCAAAAATGTTGTTCTCATCATAATTGTTTAAATTATTTATCCCAAAAAGATAAAAAAAAGGTGTATTTCAATCGTGGATATGCTAAATTATCGCTGCTACATCACAAAAGCTTGGAGTACACGTACACACACATTTAGGTACACGGGTCCATTTGTGTTGGAACATGACATGTGTACTTTCGTACAAAAACTGCATACAAAGTTTTCATTTAAAAAAAGTGGAAAAAATTTTGCGCCCGATTAAGTTTTCCTGGTCTAGATGGATTTCACACAAAACAACATTTACAGCAACAGCGCTGGTGGGAAACACGCGCAAAGAGACTACCTGGAAGACAAGCGTAGTTGGTAGGATAATACTAGGATGGATCTTTTGGAAGTAGTGTATGAGGAAATACACTAGGTACTTGATACTTACCTGCCTACTCCGTGGATCAGATCCCTTCTTAAGAAGCTAACCTGCTCTCAGCTAGTCAAAATATCCCTACATTTAATACAGCCCAAAGGTGCTTTATTGCATTCACAAGCGTCTGCCCCATTTTCTTATCCTCACCTAGTGTATTTCGTCATACCCTACTTCCAGAAGATCCATCTTAATACTATCCTACCAACTACGCTTGTGTCTTCCAGGTAGTCTCTTTGCGCGTTTCCCACCATCGCTGTTGCTGTAAATGTTGTAATTGTGTGAAATCTAAGGTTCTAGGTTATAAACAGTAACCTTGGCCATACATTACACCCTTGTATTCTGTTTCAAATTGATAAGTTTCCACACAACGTCGGAAACGCCTATCTAATTACAAAAGTTACGGCCTGCAAACTTCGCATATGACCAGGTTCGTTATTAATTATTATTTTAAAAGAAATTATCTCGAAGTATAAACACATCGCCTTTGCAGAGTTCGTTCTTTTAGTAGCTCAAAGAAACAAAAAATTGGGCAAACTAAAATTACTGCTCGCTAGTAAGAAATATCATTCACAATAGACTTGGCTTTCATAAAGTTTGTGCAAGATGGATCCCAAAACAACTCACAATGCTGCATAAACAAACGCGCTTGTACATCTACCAAGAAAAGTTGGATCGCTATGACAAAGAAGGTAACGCCTTCTTGGAGAGAAACATCACTGGTGACGAAACATGGGTCCACCATTACGAGCCGGAGTGTAAACGGCAGATTACGGAATGCTGTTTTTTACTTTAGATGCCGGACTGCTGGCTAGAAGTCAGTGCTCGGAAGGTACTGCGACCGGCCATCTCGACACAGGTTTTTCTTGGTTTCCCTGTGTCTAAAAGCAAATGCTGAAATGGTTCCCAAGATTCTAAGTTGCCACTACATGCTTCTCACGTAGCCCTCTCGACTTAAATCTAGTAGCAACCAATTTAATGTTTTGTTTACATGTAAAATAACCACTGCCACCGGGTAACAACCCAATTGCAGTAAATAAATATATTATTATAATAATTCTGTACCAGGATGAACAAAACAATAAAGTCAACGAGTTCATTTTCAATAATAACCTCACTGTAGCCAATAATGACATCAGTATTAAATTAAAACGGGATATTAGGAACAATGTAAACGAATGCCAACAAATCATACAAAATAGTGGCAGGTGGAAGTTTGTAAACCTTAATCCGACAGCCCCAACATTAAGAGGCTTACTGAAAATATATAAAGAAAGCGCCCCCATTCGTCCTGTTATAAATTGGAGAAACACCCCAGCATATAAGTTAGCAAAAATGCTGTGCAAGAAACTTCACACATGTATCCCCGTGCCATGCTCGTTTAACATGAAAAAAACAGTTCAGTTGCTGAATGATCTAACAGGTGTTTACAAATACTGGGTTTTTTCTTCGTAAGAGTCTGTTGGCGTACGCCGCGTATCGCGAAATACACTGCAGACTATTGTATCGTGTTTACTTACATGAAGAAACGAGCAAGATTCGCTGTTACTCAGCGCGGAAATATTTTACGGATATTTGTTTTGTTAAAAGCGGTTTGTTGATTTTTATGTAATGCTTACCTTAAGAGATGAAGCGTTTAGTTCACGATGGACGCTACGTGGCTCAATGAGGAAGCCCCAGTATTTTGGCACCTTATTTTCGACGGTAGTAGTTAAAACAATAAGTAAATTTTGAAATGGCGCGGCATGTTATATGTTAAAAGGCAATTCTGCACTACTTACTGCTTTCACGATGGCAGCACAACTATTTCATAATTTGTGCAATAAGAATCTAAAGTGCCCCATATAGAATGTGTTAAATGAAAATTAGACTGCGGGCTGCAAGATTTAACACTGTCTGCGCGAACAAGTCTTAACAACTGTAGTTTGTGCTATATATCTGACAGTATAACAAATACCACCGGGTGTGGAGAAGGTAGACATAAACAAAAATCTAAACTTTCAAGAGAAAAAGCAGGAATTTGTTGGATTTATAATAAAACGGAAATTTCTGGGAACAACTTTTGCGGTTGGTAAGCTATGTATATAGTAAACGAATTGGGGGTGAGATGCGAATTTGCCTCCTATGTACATGGCACACTCACCCACAATTGCACAACACAACCTCAGCTTGTGAAACAGCCATAGCAGTACTTCAGCAATATATCTCTTTGGACCATTAATAACAGGTAAAAACTCATTGACCGACGTAGCGTTGCTTGCTTTATCTTGCGAAGTGTCATGGGCATCGGTAAAGGTAGTAGCCCCGTCCAAATATTTTCCAACCTGTGGTGAGATAGTCTGAAAATGTAAAATTATTATGAAATTGCAATATTGTATTATTAATTACGTATAGAATTTAGGCTTTACCGATAAAACTTCCTTTCTTCCTCTCGGCGCTACAGCCCTGGGTGAGCTTTGGCCTCCTCAACAATCAGTCTCAATTTTTGTCTTTCATCTTCTCCATCCACTGCTTTATCTTCATTACTTTCAGGTCTGCTACCACATCATCCATCTCAAACGACAAAACCACTTACTCGAAATAGAAACATCTAGGGTACGTTATTGTTGGTAGTTTGCTGTAATGTAACTGGTGCAGGTTTTTGCAGATGTAGTTCTTCCTAAGTACAGTTCTTTACTTGTGTAGCAAACAAAGCAACGCGAAAATGCTGTTTGTTACAAAACACTTGTGTGTAACAAACAAGACAAACACAAATATACAGCTTCCTAAAAAGCACTTGCGTGCAGCAAAAATACAATTACTTATACTTAGTAACCAAAACAGTACGAAAACACTTGCGTGTGGGAAAAATACAGCTTCTTACAAACGTAACGCAATGTAAAATATCAGACTGGCTAAGAAGTCCCAATATATAATGCTACTCGTTTCCTTCAACCTATTTTTAGTATTTATAGTTTTTGTCTAAGCAACGGTAAACGCACAGCATTATCTTACTACACACTTCGAGTTGAATGAAAAGAGGCACGTGTAAACACGCCCTTAAATGTTTACTAAAATGTATTGACATTTTTTCATTAAACAGTCACATATTACAATAACTCCCGCACAAGTTCATTTGCCGCCATTTTGAAATCGACTACCTCCTTCACTTTTGTGGAACTGTGTAAACAGTATCGTTCAACGATTGAATTAAATTTCATTGATTCAACCGTCTTCATCAACCTGGGTTAGTCGTGTAACCGCGCCTTTACAGTAAAAAAACACTTATGAAATTCATTGAAAGACATTTCACGCGCAGCCAACAGTAGTGTTCTTGAACTATACGTTACGTTATCGTGGTGACATTTGATTCAGTAAAGAGCGGAATTACATTCATACAAGCTGTAAACACATGATCTTGTTTTGTGCCGATTATTTGTGTCTTTTTTTGGATGACACCAGTACTGTGTGGTATGTGGGTTTGCGCATGGGCTACGACATTTCTTTTGCTGTTTATTTATTGGTGTGATCGAGAGTCAAGCATGTATACATCCTCATAACTTTTTCTGCAAATATAGTAATCGTATTTTCTGTTACATCTGCATTCAAATACACAAATACAACACTTTGTTCGCCGCACGAATGGAGTTACACATGTCAAGTTACGGCGTCACCCAAACATAATTCTATTCACATCACTTCGCTCAAATCCGCTGTCTTTTGCATTCACATGAACTCATTGAGTGTTTCATTCTGTTAGCTTCATAATTTCAGCTGCACAAGCGCAGAATTAATTTAGATGGGGTCTAGCAACTCCACGCCGAGTTTTTGAACGGCCTAGTTTCTAATGTTCGGATTCTTCTGCCTTTTTGCCCCACAGTAACACGCAGGCTGCAGCAATTGTAAAAATTGCTGCCACCAGTACAGCCAAAATAATAATCACGTACAACTTTGGAAGCATGAATTCAGGCTGGTGATGAAAGGATGCCCATATACAAGTTTAAGAATATTCTTCTCTTCCATAACACAGCTGACAAGGCCGTCCATGTGGATGTCATTTCTTCAGTACTTTGATAGCGTAATATTCCTCTTGGTAGTTAAGTTTGCCTGGTGTTTTTTACTGTGCGATATGCACTTTTCCAAAGCCACCCTCGCCCAACACACTAATGAAAGCAAAACCATGTCCGTGACACAGAGTTGTACTTACTGGTCCACAACCGTTTGACCTTTAACTGTGTCACTTGATTTCAGTCACAAAAGAAGGAAGTGCAAATAAATATTCGAGCATCTAGAGATAGAAAGCCATCTGCAGACGGCTTTCTAAGTTCCAAGAGACGGCCTCCGTTGCTAACGAGAAAGACATACTCGGATGTTCTGATAACACCATCTTCCAGTTCACATAATAACGATCTGTCATTTTCATCTGTCCAGTTTCAAATGAGACGATAATATTCCACACTGAAACGGTCTAAACTTTTTAAAATGTAGTATACAGTTGCCCACGTGAAACACGTATCCTCGATGGACAACTTAATGCCCTTTTGAGAATCGCTGAGTCAACAGAGTCGGAACTATCGGGAAAGAATTCTTGGTATTCTTGACTGAAACCAAATTTTCCTGCAGATTTTAACATTTGTTCCACAATTCTGATTTGATTTCTCGTATCCCGGCTCGATAAGGATTGTGGTGAGTTATGCCGGGAACACTGCTGATCGCAACACTGTACCACGCCCAGCAGAAGAACAGACCTAGCGGTGTAGAGCGCGGCTGTGTGTTTACAGAGGGCAATAGTATTGACTTTGACAGTGAAAGTGTTGCTGTAAGACTTGCATTCGTGTAAGTGTGATTTGTGTCCGTATATTGAAATGCAGCTGACTGTAATGACAGCCAAGACCAATGACAAAACAAAACATACCCACATGTCGACAGAGAATATCTCAAAGAAACGACTCTACGTTTGATAATTTACGGTGCGTATGCTGAAGTAACTGCACGTAGTATCTGGAATGTCGCAGAACGTATTGAAGCATAACCTCCGACGTATATACATGTACGGCTTTTACGATGTTCCTCTTCGTTGCCCGACTTAATATCCAATAACATATTAAGTGAATTTCTAATTATTCTTAATACTACAATATCCAATCCATTCTCGTATACATCCCGATATCCAGGGTCTTTACACTAAACGCTTTAAGTCGGATTCACAAAAGGTGTTCCGAAATTTTCATGCACTGTAATTGAGCGGTTGTGAAAAATTATCAGTACTTTTTAAATATCATTACTGGGGCTACAGTTCTTGCAATCGAGTTCCACGATTCGCGAATTTTACCTCAACCCAATTCCGAGAGCTGTTCTGGGAAATCGGAGGAGTATTTTGCCCACTCCTGACAAGGTCCCGCTATGAGTTTAATGTAACTGCCGTGCTGGTGTGTTCTGTTATGCTTTTAAACGTTTGTTTCATGAATTAAACCCAGGCACATTAAATGATAATTCTACGTGTATAGTGTAACTGTTCAAAAACACCACAGTATTTATGTCTCAATGGTTGTTATCTTTCATAAAATTTACTATTTTATTCCCAATTTTTGAGATCGCTCTTTCACCTAGGGATATTTATATTTGTAGTTTCTGCGCGTGCGATAGGATTAATTTTTTACTTGCTACATTGTGCATATCGAACATCGATAAAATTGATAGCGCTTGCTGTCTTACCTATTCAATATTTTTATTGGTTTTACATAAGCCTGAAGAACTATATTCTTGATGTCTACACTAATGTTTATATTCGTATATATTTATCAGGTTTGGCTCATGCCGGCAAAACGAAGCTCTGCAGCTCATTCACCACATCGCCTTATCTCTACACTTCTCCAGAAAATTTGCTGTATACAAAAATTTAAATTCTTCAGTGTAGCACAAGTCTTATATGAAGTAATTTTAAAATTATTGTACTTAAAATATAAACTTAATTTCACCTGTTCCTATTCGTGTCTGTAATGAAATTAGTTATGCAGTAAGCGAGTTATATTTCTTATGAGCACTGCGAATCTTCCCTTCATCCTCCGAGGTTTGGTAATTTTGTATTTTCGTGTTTGATGGAAGTTCTTTGGTCTTCTCTGTAGGATTCTGAAAGTGTAATTACTTCTTGCACACCAATCTGCATGTAACACGTTAGTGACTTACGTATCTGAAAACTTCAGAAATTGGCATACAGAATAATGCCTACGATAAAATACATTTTATTCTTCATAGACTTAAGATTGATTGTGGCATGTGGCGCGTAATGTAGTCGGGAGAGGTACCTACAGGGTTTGGTGAGGAGACCCGAGGGGAACACACTACTTGGAAAAGTGGGCGTAATTGGGAGTAAAATAGTAAAATGGATTTTCAAAAAGTGTGATGGGGATACATGGAATGGATAGACTTGCCTTAGTATAAGGAAGGTGACGAAAGTTTTCGAATGCGGTTATGAACCTGCGAGTTGCATAAAATGCGGGGACTTTCGTGACTAGCTGAGAAACGGTTAGCTTCTCAATACTTTGCTCCGTTGAATATGGCCCTATGTATCGATTGTCTTTAAATTTGGGAGCTTTAACCTGCAAGAACCCTCAGGTTCTGTCCAGGCCTGTACAAAGATTATCTTTGACATTATAAACGTGAATAGGTATTTCTTACGATCTGCCTGAGGAGGTTGTGGGCAACACATAAATTTGGATAGACAAGAGCAGTTTGTTGCTGAAAATCTAATAAAACATCACTGTCCGCTTGCACATGTTCATGATTTATTAAATTCTTTGAACAACGCAGGGTGGAACATTTACTTCAAATTTACATCAGAGCTGTTTTTTCCTAATCTAGCACACGCGCACACTTCTAGCGTACATTTTGTTACCTCTGTTTCGCTAGTCAGGAATTGTGTATGTTTTCTCATATGTGCGTAAACGGTAACGGTCGCTCTAGAACAGGCCATAAAGGCCCAAAATTGAGATTTGAGCTACAGCTGTACTCTTTCTTAACGTTGGTGCTGGAAGGGGCATGTGGTTAATTCCACGCCCTGGCGGCTTTACCCCCCAGCAAAAGACGCGATACGCATTGTCCAGGGGGCCGGTTGAGTTCCATGGCCGGTCTGGACGGGCGCGGAATATTTCACACCCCACGGTATTCGAATTCCCGACAGTCTAACCCGTACCGATTCGTTGCCAATTACACTATCCCGACGCACTGAAATGTGCTTGTCTTTATTAAACAAAATGCAGTTAAATGTTGAGACCCGTTACAAAAAAAAAAATAATCAAGACCCACGTGTGCCATTATTTGCAGAACTTATTTCTTAATTTTAATTTATTACTGTCTTTGCTTCTGGAGTTCGGCTAATTATTTGTTGTATGTTTTACATAATTTGTCTCCTTCTGAACCTTATTTGAGAAATTCGTAACCAAGGATTCTTTTACTTAGATGGATGTTAGCCCGTCATAAAACCTGCAGCCTGAAGGGTCAGGTTTTTTAATCAGGGGCTACTCCCTTATATGACTTGCTTTCACCACAGCTTCCAGAGTGTCATATACCCTTGGTTTGATTTCGGAGTGTCCTTCTAATAGGATAGTTGTAACCTAGCTCAGTGGTCCCTCCTACCCTATCTTATAGACTCGTATGATTCGGTCCATCAGACCCCCTTGCTCTGTCTGCTTAGTGACCCATGCTGCCTAAGTGGTTGGTTACCTCAACCTTAGCATGGGTCGCAGTTACTCCAAGCAATATCCAGTTAACTAGGACGACGAGTTCAGACGTAGTCCCTAACAAAAAACAAAAAAACGCGGTGCGTACCATTCTCACTTCTTATTCAGTAAAAGGGCTTCAAGCGGTTAACGTGGACCTTGGTTACTTTACGACCTCTGGTTATGATAGCATTAATTTGATCAATCTCTGTTATAGTGTAGGGCCTATCCATTGGGCGCTCAGCCTGCGGGACCTACCCCGAAGTACAGTCTCGTCAAAAAGCAGAACTTTATCTCCTACCTGCAATTTCATCTCCCCTGACGTCTTATCTTAGTGTTCCTTGCTCTTACTGTTAGTCGCGATCAGGTTCTTGTGGACGTGGTGATGAACTGTCTGCAATCGGCTTCTCAGTTCGGAAACATAATCATCATAGTTATATTGAGGTTCAGGCGGCTTCTTTAAAGCGGAGAGTAAGATAGAGGGACGTCCGAACAGCAACTCAAATGCGCGAACCCAGTGGCGGAATGTACGGTGCTCTCCCTAACAATTTATAGCTCTTAACTAAGCTAATGTCATCTCCGCTGTCCACCAAGAAATGTAACTTACGTCTCTGGCTCACATCTAGTTCCAAGGTAATACAATCACAACGTTTCTTATTCGCGCAGCCTACTGAGTAGAGGAGACGGTCGGGCGGCTGCTCCGGCCGTCTTACCTCGTTTCCCGACGTCCTATGATTATCATCGCTTTCCTTTCTTCGCGGACGTTTCTTACAATTTCGGGCTATGTGACCTTTCTCGCCGCACCGGAAACAGGTAACCTGGCTTACGGCTCCAGATCCGCTAGCCACAATACGGTTTACTCGGGCTTCCCCTTTGCTTCGCGAGTAACACTTGTTACTCGATTGACCCGGTTTTTCGCAGTTACTACACCTATACGCGGAAGTTCCTTCGGCCCGGTATATCTCTTGTTTGGACGCTATAGCTCTCTCTTCCACCAAGGCAATCTCAGCTATCTCGTCGAAGTTTTGATAATTACGACTTCGCACTATCGTCTGAATCCGATCGGAGGCTAGTTCCTGAATGAAGCAAATGTTGCGTAACCGGTCGGACAAATCCAATATGCCCTCTCACGCCCCTTCTCTGCAATTGAGCAATGCGGCTTCACGAAACTGCGACCCCAAGGTCTGAACTTTGAGGATCCAGTCCGCCACCTTTCCGTCCTTCACCTTGCCTAGCTTTAAACAGCGGACTCGCAAGGAAGTCTAGGGTTCGTTTTTCTATGTATTTTGCAAAAACTCTTTAAGTTCAGCCCATCCTTCGAGGTTCCTGTGACTGCCGTTCTTGGCTCTCTACTAATTCGCGTTAGAACGAATTTATACAAAATGGCCTCTTGGCTGAGGTTGATTACAGCGAATGCAGTGTCTACATTCCCTATGAATGCCAGAACCTCCTGCTTATTTCCTTTAAACTGGGGTATCAACTTCAAGGCTTCCCTTACACTAATAAAATCCCCATTCCTTCTAGAGGGCTCACCGCTCGCTGCATTTCGGGAAATCCAACTAGGAGAATCCATGGATAAGATTAGTTGAGTAAATACTCACCGTAGCGGGTTTGAAGTACTAGAGCTACTTCGATTGCTGACCTACACCTCAACCCGGTGTCGGCTCAGCATCGAACCCTGCACGACGGTTTCCGCTCTCCCTCGGACGCTGAAACTGCGGTGTCGGTTCAATCTGGAATCCTGAACGGCGGTTTCCGCTCTCCTTCGGACGCTGGACCGGCAGTGTCGGCTCATTCTTGAACCCTTGATTGTCACTGAAGTGATGCTAGACTCTCACTCTCTTCGTAGGTGCACGTTCCTCTCGTCTTAACCACGCATTTGACACCAAATAATTTTGTTGTATCCGTTGCGGACCCGATGAGGAACGTATCTTAGATGTTGTTCCCAGGAAGGACGGAGCTCGTAACTCTGGTTAAGACGGGGAGTCAAGCAGGTCGCACACAATCCCCAAGTAGAATATACTGGAGTTTTAATGTGCAAGAGTATGGAGTAATAGCATTTACAACTGAAATGTATGAGTGACAATTCTGGCCAGTGGACTCTTCATTACCGTTTGTACTCACTGACTGTCCAGTTTCGGACTTTGCTGCTCAGACACAGTTCGAGCTACGCAGCAGACTGCTGCCGCAGAACAAAGCAGCTATTGTTACATGTGTTGCTCCACACAATGCTCGCGCGATACACTTAGCGAGTCCAGTTATAAACAAAGGAAATGGAAGGAAATTATATTCATCCCATGCCTGGTATTAAGAGAGGCGAGAACTAAGCGTGAGGAATTTTAGCTTATGACTGACATACAGTACATGTAGGAATGCTAAAAAGAAAACCACAATAAAAAATCAATATTTGTCAACTACACAACAGGTTGGTGAATCAAATCCTCCATAACCCGCCCACTTTCTTGTATTTGCCCCCTTTCCCTTCCGATTTTTGTTTTGTGTTTGTAATGGGTATAATTAAACAAAGACTTTTCCTTTTGTTCGTACAGTGTTGAAACGGTAGTGACATTTTGCACACCAATCTGTATGTAAACAATCATTGACCGCAGTTCTCATTCACAGCAATTCGTAGACAAAGAGAAGCAAAATTTTGATGCCCTACATGTATTCTGCATGTACTTACTGATTGTTCGTGTTTTAATAATAATATTTATTTAACTGCAATTGGGTTTTCACCCGGTGGCAGTCGTTTTTAACACATATACAAGAACTTGAAGCTGTACTGCTAAATTTACATCGGGAGGGATACATGAGAAGCATGTAGTGGCAACTTGGACTTGGGAACCATCTCAGCATTTGCTTTAAAGACACAGGGAAACCAAGAAAGAAAACCTGCGTCGAGATGGCC
>Ga0123352_10003749_pt1 | contig 22110 bp, 6 predicted proteins | sample TergutLab28metaG_FD_89700 | JGI IMG/M metagenome (GOLD analysis project Ga0123352, IMG submission 89700) | Labiotermes labralis P1 segment gut microbial communities from Petit-Saut dam, French Guiana - Lab288 P1 | ecosystem: Host-associated > Arthropoda: Insects > Digestive system > Gut ...
CAAATATGACTGTAAATATGTAGGCAAATGTAAATATGTAGGCAAATATGACTGTAAATATGTAGGCAAATGTAAATATGTAGGCAAATATGACTGTAAATATGTAGGCAAATGTAAATATGTAGACAAATATGACTGTAAATATGTAGGCAAATGTAAATATGTAGACAAATATGACTGTAAATATGTAGGCAAATGTAAATATGTAGGCAAATATGACTGTAAATATGTAGACAAATGTAAATATGTAGGCAAATATGGCTGTACATATGTAGGCAAATGTAAATATGTAGGCAAATGTGGCTGTAAATATGTAGGCAAATGTATATATGTAGGCAAATGTAATTATGTAGGCAAATATGACTGTAAATATGTAGGCAAATGTAAATATGTAGGCAAATATGACTGTAAGAATAACGTGGCCCACACGCCATCATTATAGAAGAGGTCACAAAATAGTGTGTAAATTTAGGCACACAAACGGCTAAAACTACAGGTCCACTTAAATTCTTTGTGATACCTTACATTTCTATTTAAAATTTCAATCAAACTTAAACTTCAACAAAATAAATTAAACCACGTTCCACATTACCCAGCAAGATTTTCATTAACCCTAACTTTGCATTTAAAATCGAAGGCTTGAAGAGTTCAGGTTCCTCCTATGAAGTTATAATTAAATTTAGAAAATCACTAAAGAATCTCGGATAATCGATAGGAAGCGACAGCAGTTGTCGAGCGGTCGGTCTTTTGTGCGGAGCGGTAATTGAGGAGAAGCTACTGTGCCTCGAACGCATCTGATTGCTTCCCTGCACACGATTGCCTGCGTACCTACAAAATAAGGCGAACTGAATTCGTACATTTTAGTGGAATGGGCTCTTTACAGAAACGTATTCAGATAGACGGCTATTTAAAAATTCCGAACTTATCACACAATTCTCTGATACTGAAGGGTAAACTCAACTTGGGAGTGAATATATGTGTACGTACATATTAATTGGATGGAAAATGTGACATATTGATCTAAGAGACAAGGAGGTGCATGAATTCATGATAAGATGCTGCATAACTTTCGCGTTTCGAAAGGATATATTAATTAATTTCATGGAAGAGGCGGTTTCTTGAGAACCAGGTTCAAAGCCGTGTAAACAATGATAAGCCTTGAGAATCAACTGAGGCAATAGTATAAACAACCAAATAGATGCAACGATAGCAATTTATCGGTAAATTCAATTAGCTCAACACGTTTCGCGCAATAATTTCGCCCATCTTCAGAAGCGCTAGACTGTGCTTACAGCTTGTGGTGTAATGCACCGAAGAATTTACCTGCTGGTGACAAGGTTGAATTCCAATTCAACCTTGTCACCAGCAAGCAACAAGCTGTAAACACAGTCTAGTGTTCCTGAAGACGAGCGAAATTATCGTTCGAAACATGTTCAGGCAATTAAATTTACTACTAAATTGCTATTGTTGTATCTATTTGGTTGTTTATGCTACTGTGTCAGTGATGTGAAGTCACACGAACATCAACTGAGGCAAATGAACACGAAAAGGCCACTCCATTACATGTTCACGCAGGCACAGAAGGGAGGCAGGAATATAGATCTAAACTCTTCGCCAACCGGCACTATCAGGAGCTGGGTGGTCAGTACCACGCTCCGGCCACTTTACCTCCAGGAAAGAGACCCAGCACCCATGGTACAGAGGACTGGGTAGGCTTCGCGCCGGTCTGGACGGCACGGAATATCTCGCTCCCCCCAGCTTCGATCCCCGGATCAACCAGTCCGCAGCAAGTAGCAGCACCGACTGAGCTACTCCGGCGGCCAGTTTCTCTAACGTAAATTTTAATATTATCCTTCAATCCACACTTAGAATATCGAAGTAGACTTCCCCATTTAAATATTTTACACCAAATCTTTTGTACACTGTTCATCTCCCATGCGTTCTAGTATTGGTTTTGACTTCACAGCGCACATAACTGATGGTAAAGACAACACATTATGAAAATGATCGTTATGCTTATTTCTCCAGGTTACTGTTAACTTTTATGGCTATGAAAAACGGATTAGTAATAAAGAAGTGGACAGGAATTTTTGGAACAGCTGGGAGAAAGAAGTGCCTATAAACAGTTAGTATGAAAACACCAAGAAAAGAAACCACTTAGGAGAAATGGAGGTCAAGAAAGGATGAAGTTTAAACAGACATAAATGGTACATGAGTACCGAGTAGTGCGGAATGTTATAGCATGCTAAATCTGTTTAAGTCCTAGGAAGGATTCTCGGCTTAATAAACCGTGGGGAATATCTTGACCATCCGAGACAATAAATTGTTAATATGTACTTCGCTCTCTTGAGTTCGCTTTCTTAATATTTAAGAAACTTTTAAAGGTAAATTAGAAAGACAAATAACTTTAGACTTTGTTACTGTAGATCGAACGTATCTCCCAGTCTTTGATACTCATTCATTAGAGATTCAATTTCAACGTACTGAAATTTAATTTATTCGCAGACATTACGTTTATTAAATTAAGAAAATATTTATAATTTTATGTCATTATATATTCACATATAAGGTAAATCAGTCCCAATACAGGCCCGGAGAGGCCCAGAGGATTTCAGGAAGTTAAGGTTCCCAAATTTCGTGACAACGGCACAGGATTGTCAGCTTTACACACCGGCCGTCATTACCCCCAGGAAATACTCCTGGTACTCATTTCTGTTAGAGGCTGAGTCGACCCCAGGGTCATAGTGCGATCGGAAGGATTTTATGTGAATGAAAAATTCAATGACTCCAGCTGGGATCTAACCAGCGACCTTCGGATTTGTAGCACAGCACCTTAACCACTGTGCCACTGCATATTCACATATATTCATATTATATATTCAAGACCTGTAACAAAATGGTACCGTGTATTATTAATGCACTATAAATTCATCAAATTTAGAGGCCTGTGCAAAATTATTCAGGTGGAGTCTGTGTAACTTTGTGGGTATATCAGTGTGGTATCAAGCGATTTTAACTAACAGATATTCCTTTTTTCAAGAGTCAATCACGGAAAGTTTAATTACTCATAGCAATTTAAATGTAAGGAAACGAAATAAGAGAAACTGAAAATAATTTCTTTGTAATTACAAACTGTTTAGTAACGAAAGGTGTTACAGAATATTTCTGCGGCATTAATATGCTAATTTTATGCGCATTTGAAGATGGCGTACGAGTTAGATTCCGTGGGAACAGTATCATCATATGTGCTATCAAATTGCAAATGACTTTTGCAATACGGTTCGTGACTAAGAATAAATTAAATTAGTTCTCAGTTGAAACTATAAAAAGTTTTATTACAAAAGCTTATTTCTGGGACATTTAAACTTTCTTAATTCTTGCAACTTTTAAAGTTGCTAACGATGTTAACACACTCTTTTTGCTACCATGTGTGATATGCAGGAATGTAGTCCAGGATAAGGCATTAAGTATGGAAGCTGAATGGATGTTTTCAGACATATTTTACAATAGGGATTGGCTTAAATTAATACGCAACAGAATTTTGAACTATAGCTTTTACCACGGCCAAACACACAACATTTAATCAAAATTCGTAGAATAGTTTCAGAGATAAATATGCAAAACAGACAGGTATAGCATCATAGATATTCTGTACATTTATTTCAATACCTTTACAGAAAGCGTAAAAATCCGACCAAGTATGCTTTTGTAGCAGTGACAATATAAACTTGTACTCGGAATGAAGCCGATTAGTACTTCGGTCGAGTTTTGCGTGGACTTCCCAACTTATTCCAAGTGAATAGGTGGGTAGCACTTTTACACTGGCCACAACCTATTCCTTCGAAATTCAAACACAGACACGAGTCACGGGTCACGACATACCAAACTTATTCTTTCCTGCAGTAAGCTGAGAAACTTCACAGATCACATTTCTGTGAGTGTTGCACACATCCTGGAGTCTTAAGGGAAAAGAACTGATTTTCGAAACACTCTTCGCTCTATTTTCAGGATCAGTAAAGATCGTTGACGCTTGAACAAGTCAATAGTCACGTTCCATGGATTCGTATGTTCAAATCTTGAACAAACCCAGATTTTCTCCTGCAGTTAGATTACTGTACCAATCGAATCTTTCAGCTGCAGTCAAGAAAGAAACTAGCAAATCGTGAGAGTCTCAACCCAATAAATTCTCTTTGCCAGAGAAGCAGATATTTCTTTTTAAAAATACAGACATCCCAAAAGTAAGTCACTGTTAGGTCCTTGGATTCATTTAAGATTTATTTAAACGTCGTGTAATTTTGTGTCTCTGTATATTTGGAAGTTGGTTTGTTCTTAAGATTCCGAAGGTGCACGTCATCAAAATAATATACTCCACAGAAAACACAGCAGACTACTTTTTAAAAATTTGAAAAATCGGCGCTTTCGTGTTCTTTAGAGAAAGTAACATTGTTGCGCTAAGAATAGCAGAAACAAGTTAATACTTTCTGTGAAAAAATGGTGGCGACAGGTATGGTAAACAACGAGTTTTAGATCAGTTCTATCAATCTGGGATCCCCGAGATAAGCCTGAGTTGACCGTGAATTGAGTGGAATATAAACAATGAAATAAAACATTTTTTCAGTTACATCACCGTTGGAAATATTACAGTTTGTAACACGTGTTTTTACTTTGCTATTATGATTTTTTTTTGCGGATTAACTACAGGAATATTCATTTTTGCCACTATTTCAACAATAAATACTAACACGAATTGCGATTAAGGGGCCAAAATATTAAGTTACTTTCGGGCATAGCAGTCCACAGAAATAGCGATATTTTGTAGACCGCTCTGAAATCGGAAATTTTGAGAAGCATTTTTTTCAGATGTTAATAACGTTTGCTAACTGGAATGGACAGGATGTTTATTGAGCCACTTTCTTAGAGCAGTATGTAGTAAAATGTGATGTCCTTAACAGCATCTGCTCCTACAAAGAATCACTCCCACAAACTGAACAAGATAGGAAATGTGCGTAGAAAGGGACACTGCGGGGAGTCCCAATTTTTGCATCTTTGAATTTTTTCTTATTTACGTAACTTTAAAGCACTCACGCAACGAAGCACAGAATGCACATCCGTAGCAGGGCACCCTTCGCAACATAACATTACACAACACGGCATGCTGCCACAACACCCAACTGGTACAGCGAAATTAATGTGACTATTTATAATGTAACTTTAGCAAGGACGATACGGCTCCCTGATGATGGTCCTAGGACCGAAACATGTGGGAACTTTTTTAATGTTTTAATGTGTAAATTTTATAAATTTTGTATATGTGTAGTAGTTGGTATAATAATTGAGTAACTCAACAACACGCATTGTGTAACAACGAAAATTTCTGTATTATGTATTGCTTTCAAACACGAAATGTAAATAGGAAAGGTGTGTAAATAAGATTCACATAAAAAACCTCAAAATTTTGTGGCTTAAAATGATGCGGGTTTTTATCCCAAACACTTTTGGTTCAAGTTTGAAATATGCTGCAATATATCCACACAAAATGATGTCATCTCAGAAACGGAACTTCTCCCATCTGCGTCTCAGATAAGCCAGTACAACAGGACCTATCCACTCTAGCCCAGAGCAACCCGCAGCAAAATAAAAACATAAATATGGCGTCACTCTCCGGTCCAACCAAGAATATACATTAGTGTCAGCGTCACAGGCCTTTCGTGACTTTCTTCTAACATCCAAAATAACGACAAATTAAGCAAACAATCCTGCGTTTCTAAATTTGAAACGACACCTTTACTTGATTTCTGTTTCCCACATATAAGTAGAGATAAACTCTTCTAAAGGTTAAAAAAATCCCTCATCGAAATATAGGAAATGCAGATACAATAGAAATAAATACAGTAAAAAGCATAGCGATATGGGCATATATAATTGATGCATTGCCTTTAGCGTAGGATCTGGTAAGTCAGACGCGTGACAAACCTAGACTATTATCCGGGAGTTAGATTTGAGCACCTCTCGTGATCGGGGTTGAAAAACACTAAATAAGAGTAACGAGTGATTTCTGAATTTATAGATTTATAATATTTTCATTATCCTAGTAAATTTGAACATAAACTTAATTTTTTATAATCATATCTATTTTGTTAAAGTCAATTTCTTTAGTCTGTGGTATCCCTTTGGTTTTGGTCTTGAGAATTCAAAAACATATTTTTTATTTGAAATATGTTGCTTAGAATGTAATTAAAGACCTTCATTATATTTTGGGCCTTTAAAGTGTTTAGTACATAACCAAAGTACGATAACACATACCTGGAGTTATTTGCTTTGTTCTTTTAGAAAACTAATGCTTGCAGACCTAAAAGTTTAGACGTTTCTTGTTAAGTGGACTGTATTCACCACGACCGGTAGTTCCGCTTTCTTAAAGTGCAAGAATGAATTTGTACCCTTAACAATGCAGAAGATGTACAGGTCAGAACGAAAGTCATAGCGTTCTTACCCAACTTCACCCAATACCTTGCCTCTTGTTTGAAACGTAATTACTATGCAAATCTGACTAATCAACCCGATCCGCACACGTCATTCAGAGAGATATCATGTCCGCGTCCCTTCACATGACCTGAATAAATTGCAGTATTCTTTCGTTTCCCAGATATAAATTACAGTCCCTCATATCCCAACCGGAAAAAATTCAAAGTTTTCTCTTGTGATGCATTTAAGATGTAGTGAAACCCTTAGGTAGGAATGACTTGAACTCCATCCCGTAAACTTCCAAACCAACACATATAAAATATTTTGCAACTCTGCTAACATGTGACATTGTGTAGCCTTGTGTTTCAGGTTTGACGTTTCAGTATGAACTGCTGCTTTCTTCCAGATAATGGAAGCAATGGACTTCCGAAACGTCGTTATGACATGTTTACACATTACATGCCTTCGCGGTCACAACCTCAAATCGTCCAAAACAGTGCTTGTTCAGAGGAATCTGTTGCAATTATCTTCATGGGAGACCTGTACCCTGAAGACGGAGGCAGCATATTCCACTGAAAGCTCGGTACATATCTTCTACACTTCATGGATTAATATCCCATACGACAATAATGCCCTCTATAAAGTGAAGATAGCCGCGGGTTAAGAACTGTGCCCAATATTGGCGAATATCGCAACAAATATTTTAAAGACATATATCTACTTCATACTTGGTGCTCCGTGATTCGAATCCCGTTCCCCCAAAAAATAGTAGCGTCATTGAGATTTCTGTCATGATTTTCACGCCGTCTGTAATAAAATCAGCCTAAAGTAGGCGTAAAGTAGGCAGCCCGCATTTCCATTCGAATCACACAAATTTAAGAGTGAAAACAAACGGATTATTCAGCGCTATAGAAGAACATATTAAAATGAATTTTCAAACAACGAAAAAAACAGTGTGCTTTGGTAAGCTCTAGGGATTAGCAATGCAATTACACTTTTGCCACCAGCTGATTTTTCTCAGTAAGTGCTTATTTCACTCTCATTCGATTGATAGAGGTGTAAAATGTTTAACGGTATCGCCACCATCAATTTCCGAGTCTATTAACAAACAATATGAAGTTGCCTCTTGGACAGGAAATATTGCAGACAGCGAATTACTCGAACTCACTGAAGACTGTGTTCAGATGTAGAGTCTGGTGTTAGCAAGGCTCTGAGAGTAGAAACTTGTTTAGAATATTACCTGAGTTCTTGCACTGTGCGTGGGAAAAGAGGCACAAAGCACCCATGTATTCAAAATTCCTTTGCCAAGAATGTGCTAACAGAAATTTAGAAAACAGATACACTACTAGTAAAATATTCAGGTAGCCTATTATCGATATAGCTCAGTAACTAAAAGAACGATATTTATATAAATGCCCACACATACTGCCACGTCCAGGCCATTTATTTCGGTAGCTCCGACTCTCAAAACTATTACATAATTAAATCAGTTTCGTCGGTCAAGTCTAACGGGAATTCTTAACAATGGTTATTTTATAATTTTTAAATGCTTTTAAAATTTTTACCCTCCACACTGAAATCGTCTGAGGCAGATCGAAACTGAACGATACAATAATTTACTGGACACGTGTCACGGTCTAAACCCGGCGGCAAAATACTGGCTTCAAAGTAGCTAAATCGAAACGGCATATTATGGTACTGTTTTGGTAAAATACTTAATTTCTCACTGAAATCTTGCAGAACTTAAGTGAATAGCAAACTTTCTCATCATTGACCGTTTACAGCTCAGTGGTAACCTAATGTACCACATGCTGCAATATTAAGGAATTTTACACTTTTCCACGCAGTGTGTTTAAGTGTCTTGTGTGATTCTCAAAGTAAACAGTGACTATTTCCTTCAGCAGCATGAGCTTCTTGTTCTTTACAATGCACAAGGTGTGTGTTCACTTTCGGTTAGGAACTGTATTTTTATGTGCAATTTAGATGGAAGTCAGTCTGCAAGGGTTCCAAATAACGTTTGACACATATATGAACATATTTACTGCCACACATTTCGCGTAGCTTTGCAACGACACCTAGTAACAAAATGATGACAAAATTTGCGTTAACTTCTGTATACTGAATTGCGTTCAAATGCGCCTCACGTTAAGTTAGAAGAAACACGGACAAGTTTTTCTGTACGGTTAAGAAGGGAGTGGAGACATTCCCGTAGGTCTTTGGATAGAAATATATCTCAGAAAGTGGATGATGCCCTAAATAATGTGGGCATATTCGTGTCTGTAATTCTGGGCAAGAAATTAATTAAGAAGGAGATATAATAGTGTGAAAGTTCGGACTACAAGAGCATCTTCACTGAAGAGGCCACTGATTTTTAAATTTACGCCGCCGATCTGAGTTTGGCAAACTGTCAGAACGCTCTGTGTGCAGTGTTACTCGCTCTAACGATGTCCCTATCGATTTATCGACCTGCAAAGAGAGTGAGACAGAGATGGAAGAACAATTGAAACCGCTATTTCAAGTTTTTTAATTGTTTATTGCTGCTTGTCACTAGAAGAATTCTAGTCAAGAAGTAACTCAGACTCAAAGTTGCCACCCCACTTCATAGAAGTGGTCTGTGAAACCGAATGGGAGAATTCAGGAATTAAAAAAATTATTTACCAACAGAAATATTTATTCCATTCCTTTTATAGAAGCAGAGAAAGTACGAGCATTCTTCACACTGCAAAGTACAGAGAAAGATAACAAGCAGAGGTGTGAGTATACAAATATTTATAAATGAGAGTTGTGACGTAAGAAACCCATATATAGTATTTCTACTATGCTCAGAATGGTGTCTTATGCTCTCTCAAACAAAATTAGAAAGACTTGAAATTAGGCATCACGAAGTGCCAGAATGGACATATAATGAATAAAAACATATACTTATTCTAGTAATTAACCAATTTGATGCACAAAATTTTTGTTTTACAATTAGTTCTATTTCATGCCTCTACGTGTTTCGAGCACCATGTGCTCATCATCAGGAGGTCAAAATTATATTATACGGCATCTGGTATCATTACACTCTGTAGGTGGCCGTCCCATGCACGAGACGGCCTACAGAGTGTAATGATACCAGATGCTGTATAATACAATTTTGACCTCCTGATGATGAGCACATGGTGCTCGAAACATTTAGAGGCATGACATAAAACTTATTGAAAGACAAAAATTTTGTGCATCGAGTTGGTTAATTACTGAGATAAATAAACTGAGATGCACGATCAGCAAAACATAAAAAATATCATATACGTTAGCACTACTTATGTATTAAATCATAGGCCTATGTTTTAATAAATAAGTAGTGCTGACGTATATGATTTTATTCATTATATGTTCAAATTAGAAAGAATTTCAAATTTCAGTAATAGGTAACCCACGTTGTTTGTGTTGTAGGTAACATTTCCTAGGAACTAGCTATATCATGGTCAGAATATCCTAAGCTCCTTGGGCTATAATTTTCAGGCTTGTCGATATTTCTTGCGCTAACCTGAAGTTGGGGACAGTAAGCTCCTTCGAAACGATGGTACCTATATACCAGTTCACACTGCGTATGCCTATGAAACGAAGAATCTTCATCACCAAAGTGCAAACCTCATATCTGAAAAAGTGTATATCTTCTGTGTACCAGGAACATAACCCAGGTTACATTCCAGGACACAAATTTTTCTCTGGTGTTCGTGTTCTTCTTCACACATTTCAGATGAAGTCCGTACAAGTGTACAGGCAACAGGGATTCACTTTAACATATTTTACAATTTTCCAATTCCAATTCTCGTCGCCCATGAAATAAAAGGCAGTAATAAAAATAGATCATAAATTCTTCTTTTAATGATTTAATTGGCCTCCCAATCATATTTTTCTTCCAGGGATCCCTTAGAACCAATTACTTCCCCTCCATCTCATGCTTCATGTATTGATTAAAATGTAATATGATAAAAATATAAATTTATTATGCGAAAGGACCTCTTTCTTTCATGCATGGAACTCTCGACATTAGAATAAGTACACAATATTCAAATTTCATCAGAGACGTGGATAAATTTTACCATATTACGTTGGAAATTTTGACTGTCTGTGCACATTTTAAAACAAAAGTTCCTTCTAACTAAAATATCGTTCAGTTAAAACACAACAATGTACTCAAAAATGTAAAGTTTCTACATGTTTCGTTTACAATTAACCACCATCAGGCAGACATTTCAGTACATGGACATGACATGTTCAGTGCCACAGTATGGGATCCCATATTATTTACATTTTCTGTTTGAATTTCAGACTTTATGATGATAAACTGTTCAGTATTTCAGTATCTTGAATGATTATTTTATCATCATAAAGTCTGAAATTCTACATAGCAAATGTAAACAATATTGGCACCCATAGAGTGACACTAAACATGTCATGTCCATGTACTGAAATGTCTGCCTGATGATGGCTAATTGTAAACGAAATACGCAGAAACTTTATATTATTTAAGGTATTGTTGTGTTTTGATTGAACGATATTTTAGTTAGTACTACAACACAATGGGATAGCTCCTACCAAAAACGTTTTTCCACTAATTCGGCATAATTTTATTGGCAAACAAATTGTTTTTTGTAATAACTGGCTATGTGTTACGTCCTGTTACTAACGCAATCAGCAGGCTAAACAATTACAAAGACATAAAAGAATTCATTAACTTTATGTCACATATACAGTATACTTGATGTAAGGTTTCCTTTATACTCGTCTATTTTTGTAATCGACACACGTAGTTAGTTCCTGTAAACAACAAGGATTTTCTTTACCAATAAGTTGTTTCGGCTTGGTGGAATTGCTTTTGGGTTTACACTTCAATACACAACATAAACCACACACCTGGATTATTGGTTTATTTGATACACACGACCTTTAGGAGGGGTTCTCATTACACTGTGATATCAATTTATTGCTTCAGGATTGGTGGAAAATGTTGGTTACACGTACCGTTTATAATATAAGACAAATTTTTAAAGCTTCCTATCTCAAGTGACGTAATGCCTAATTAAATCCTAAGTGTGGAGAACTGCTTGAAACCTTCAACAGACAAATTGGCGAAGAAGCACCTTATTTAACGGAATCTGAAGGCCCTTTTTAAAATATTCATCCCTTTAACTCGAGGTAGATTTATGGAGCCTGAAACTTCAAAATCTGTTTCCATAAGACAAATTTTAACCGCTTGAACACCAACATATACTACCTGCTGCATCATTAAGAAATTCAGAATTTTATCCACCGAGTGGCTTTATGTGCTTGTCATATTTCCTACACAACAAACAGTGATTATTTCTTTGTACATCACTGACTGACTGGCCTTTGTTATGGACATAGCGTGTGTTCTGTCAAACACACAGACTGAAAGTTTACGTAACATTTAGAACTTGAACGTCAAAACATTTTATTACAAAAGGCCACACACATTAGCGTGGGCTGGTTCGCGGGTTGTAAATCAAAAAATAACAGTAAGCGTTATACGCCTACAGTAAGAACCAACAGGATGCACTATTTACTTACAATTTATTTCAACAGTTAACCTCTACATGTTTCGAGCAGGCTTACTACTCACCATCAGGAGGTACTATTCTGTGTATACAGCATTTGGTATACATCATGCTGAATATAATGACATTTTTTAAAATTATTTAATTATATATACATAGTCGTTAAAAAGCGTAAAACATTTTGTTGTCAGTAAAGTTTTACGCTTTTTAACGACTATGTATATATACATAAATAATTTTAAATAAATCCATTATTTTCAGCATGATGTAAACCAATTGCTGTATATACAGAGTATCACGTTCTGATGATGAACAGTAAGCCTGCTCGATACATATACAGGTTAATTACTGAAATAAAGTGAAAGTAAATAGTGCATCCAGTTGGTGTTTATTGTAGGGATATATCACGATGCACGGTCAACAAAACATTAGAAGTAAGCTGTTTACCTAACGGCCTTAATTACAGTGTATCATGCATGAATTTCAAATATGTCCGCGGGCCGCATAATTCAAACTGGTATGAAGCCTGTAGGCCGCGAGTTGAAGACACGTGATTGAGAAGAAAGACAGTATTTAACGAATAAATATTAATACGCATTTTCGTGGTCTGCCATCGGATCAGGTTTCCGACAAATTGTTATGCAACTTTCGCTTCACTTTGCTTGCAATTCAAACGTTGTAGCTGAATGTTAAGTATTACGACACTCATCACTGTTTAATGCTCTCTGTGAACCTGCCACTTCAGCTTTCTTATTGCCAAATTCCCTTCAGGCTTCGTTCTCGTATATTCTCAATGTATTACACTACTTTAGGGTAAGAAACAAAGTTTCCAATCTATATAAAACAAAAAGTAGCTTTCACAGTAATTTAATGCTTTTGACTTTCAAGGAATGTAAGAGGAAGAAAATTATTTTGAACTCAAGGGTAGTTAAACATTTCTCTCATATGAAAATATGCTCTTAATTCTTATCTATAAAATAATTGTAGTTTAGTATTAACTTTCGAAAGTGTGCGAATTTCGGCTGAGGTTTATACTTGCAAAACACGTCCTATAAAATGTTAAATCAGTATTTTTTTGATAACGTGTGCATTTAATGAAGTTATTATGTCTTTGTACGAAGGTCTAAAGAAGGACATTAGACGACAGAAGAAAAGAGATTCTCATGTAAGTTTAGGTTCCTGTTCAAATTATGACGCATCACGATAATATCTGGATTATCAAATGTACCGCATGAAATATATCCTTTTATGAAATGACTTGTGAGTCCAACTAGATACAACAATTATGATTTATTAATAATCCTTTAACTCAACATGTTTCGGGCATCATTATGCCCAACTTCAGGAGCGCTAGACCGTATATTTCTGCATATGGTTTTCAGCATTGTAAAAGATAAGTCAGAATAAGGTGTTTGCATTGTGACAGGTAGTTTGTTATAGTAGGTGATGGTTGGTAACTTGTATTAAATGCACTGTAGGGTGTGTTTTGTTTGAGGTCTGGCGCTCCTGAAGATGGGCATAACGATATCCGAAACATGTTGAGCTAATGGATTATTAATAAATAATAATTGTTACATCCAGTTGGTCTCACACGTCATTTCATATTAAGGATGCACGGTCATACGAACATTAAATGTATGTCCTCTTAGTTGAATGTATAGCGACATGGACACAGATCTTCCCGGCTTTCCTTCCAACGTAGAGAAATGACTGTCCTTCAAGCGCTAGTGGTATTATCTTTAAAAATTCCAGTTCACTTATCCTGAATTTACTGTAGGTACAGTGTGTTCAAAAAGATAAGTCATATAAAGGTATACTTTATACGTTAACAATTTCAGCAGACTTTTCCCAAGCACTGATTCTCAAAAAAATTTAAAGTATTGTGTTAAAAATAGAAATGTAAACTTGGCATAAAGACGGATAATTTAGGTTCTCACGAGTATTTGTTCCAAGATTATGAACTTCTTGAGCTTCAAGCAGTAGTAGATATATAAACCACACTTCGGAAGACTCTTTTGTCTCCATATTCGGGGTAGACTGAGAATTTAGACGTATGTCCTTCTGTAACATAGGCCCGTAATCTTGGTATGTAAGTTTGTATGTATGTATGTATGTATATAGGTAGGTAGATATATAGGTATGTATATATAAGGACACATTTTAGAAATAAGAATCCATCTCCTTTTTAAAATAATTGGGAGTAATATTTTAAAGTCGTATTTTTAATGTAAAATACGCCGTAAATACATTTTCGCACACCACGTAAAAGAGATCGTAATAATTAGACAAAAATCACTGACATTCATGCATCGTTTTTTACTTTATATGTTTAATATAGGACTATGTCGCATTCTTGTAAAAACATATGTTGTTAGCAAAACTCCAGTGTTTAAATTTTCACGTTGTTTGCTTAAACTACGACGATAAAAATTCAGTTTTGTAGGGAAGTTTTTATTTACATTTCAGAGTTGTTGTTCCTTTATACAGTTTTGTTTACATTTTCGCAATGTAATCATTCAATAAGGGCTAGTATTTGCGCTCCAAGTGCCACTGACTAATTATTTTATAAGTAGTCACTTATTTTAAATAATAAAATAAATTAAAATTGAATGGAAATATCAACTTTTGATTTGTTAATTTATTGTGAAAGTAAATACTGGAAAAACACACAAGTACTGCTATATTCTAACAAGGATGTTTGTTTAAAAGTCCATGTAGAAAAACTAAAAGCATATTCAAATATCCTCACCACAATGCAGGACAGACAGACAAAAAATAATTACAAGGCATTTGACACGTTTGCCAAGCTGAAAGTTTTGGTACGGATACTAAAAAATCAAAATGCTCTCAAGCAAAAGTAAAGATACAAGTAAAGACGAACTTCTCTTTATAGAAGTCATGAAGGCATAGGGTGAATTGGAGGTATGGTTCCACTTATTCTTAACCTCGGTAACAGATGCAGGTGAACAGTAAAATATACACACAGGCGAATTTGGTCTTACAGAAAACACTCCAGGAGCCATTTTAACGCGAGGCTGATGTTTTCAAGATCCGGTCATGATGATTGGCGTGGAGAGAAATATCTTGCCCATGACGTACATTGAAACAAGATTGTTCGATTGGCTAACCCTTATACCTATCACTATATAGAATATGCTATTCAGGCTTTGTCGAATACAATTAAAAACATATTAATTATGAAGAATGTTTGCTACCATGAGGTTCGAAATATTTACCTTCCCGGCTGCCATATGAAAAACATAACGATTTAGATAGGAAGGATTGTAATTTTTTATATTTTTTTTACATAAATTGCAACATTGTCACTTACATAAATGAAACAACATATACTGTGTGTATTTGAGAATATGGCACTGGAGAATTTTTGGACCTTTAAGTTAGAGAATGACACGAGGCTGAACAATATTACATGGTGATGAGGTCATGACTTGTATTACTTACTTACTCCATCGTTCAGAGTCCTTCTTGAGAAGCTAACTGGTTTGCAGCTAGTCAAGAAATTCCTCGAATTTCACAGAACCCGAAGGTTCATTACCGCACTCACAAGCGTCCGCCACCTGTCTCTATCCTGAACCAGCCCAATCCAGTCCATGTACGCACATCCCACCTCCTGGAGATCCATCCTAATATTATCCATCCATCTACGCCTAGGTCTCCCCAGTGGTCTCCTTCCCACCGGTTTCCCCAGCAACGCCCTATACACCTCCCTTTCCTCACCCATACGCGCCACATGCTCAGCCCATCTCATTCTTCTCGATTTTTGGGCAAGATATGACTTGTATTACTCGCCAAATATTATAGAGCAAATCAAGAAAGAAGAGATGGGCGAGATATTGGGTAAGAATGCAACAGAAGATAAATGCATACCGGGGCTTACGTGACTACCTTAAGAATGAGACCACTTGAAAGAAAGAGTTCGGCCGTGGCAAAGGTCAGGCGGTTAGTCGACGTCCTCTCATTGCGAAGAACGGGATTAAATCCCGTACCAGTCAACGTGGGAAATGTGGTGGTCAAACTGGCAGTCGGACAGGGTTTTCAATAAACATTTCTCTTTCCCCCGTATCACTATGCCAATGCTACATTCTCTTTCATTAATGTCACAGACGTTACGTTAGTACATAACCTCAGGAACTGACAGTGTCGCCACATAATGCACTAAAATAAACCGGCTGTCTATGATTATAAGGAAGCACAGCTTTAATATTGTTTTCAAAAACAGGATGAGAGGAAGTAGAGTGGATTCATTGGGCTCAGGAAAGGAGCAGTAGTGGGGCTCTAGTGTACATGGTAGTAAAATTTCGGTTCCCATAAAATGATGGGAATGAGGGTGTGTCTCAACAGACATAGAAATAAACTCCTATGTTGGAAGACAGAAAAAAACCAGTACTAGCCATATTTGTATATGATCAAGTCACCGTATAAGTTGTGACTTTTGGGGGTCTTATAAACTGAATGAAATACCACTTGTAGACAAAAATGATATTGTGACCATCATGATAAGCTAGTGTAGTAAAACAAACTCCCCCTTTGGATTGTGATCATTACTGTGGTGAGGTACACTGCGGTTAGATTTAGCATGGCTTACTATTTTATGATGGTTAAGAATAATTTCCTTGCAGCCGCATTATATTTGTCTGGTCATTCTGGATAACTAGGAATGTCACTGTTATCACAGGCCTATTTCTCTCATTATTCTAACTTTTAGTGAGGCGCTTGTTATATTGGATCCTTCTACGTCTGCAGTGGGACATGATTTTCATTTTCTTGTGGTGTCTATACAACTCTCACTGGCAGTGTCTCTTTTCTCATCCCCATTCATGATATATGTAGCAATACTCTGTGTGTCTGTGTATTTATACAATTCTTTTACTTTTTGACGTTTTGCTGACCGCTCATCTCAGTATATTTATTTCATTAATTAACCAACTTGCACGAGACGACCACCTATAGGTGTGATGATACCAGTGGCTGTGTAATACGATTTTGACCACCTGATGATGATCACATGTGCTCGAAACTTGTAGAGGCATGAAACAAACTTATTGTAAAACAAAATTTTGTGCATCAAGTTGGTTAATTACTGAGATAAATAATTCTTTTAGTTGCACAGTTATTTACACTAGCATTTTATTTGCCGTTCAACTGGATAGAAACCTTTACATTTGGTGATGGAAACAGATCCATATCCCGAAAGAAGGTGTTTGAAAAAACTAAAGGGGATACAAATTTCCCAAAATGATAGCTGTATTTAAATTTTTGGGTTTCGCAACCATTCAATAGTTTCTCAAAAGGAACCGCATTTTATGAAGTTAATGTACGCCAAATGCGTTCAAATACATATGTGGGTAAAAACTGGATTTTATATCTTAGAAGAAAAAGTAGTATTTTGAGCGATGTGATATAAAAAATTAGATACTTCATTTGAAAGCGGGATTTCAAAAGTTAAGGGAAATTAAAAGGGGTGTGGGAGGTGAATGCTGTGCTCCTTGTTTACGTATGCAGGACGTTTATTTGCCCGAAAAATAAGAGGAAAATAAAGTTTTTTGAGTAGAAATTTGTCGACATGAATGAGGAAACAGCGTACCCGAGAATAATAAATTGCACCAAAACATAAGTAGGAACTTCAGCAAAATACTTATAAAGTGAGGTAAATTGCAAAATATGTGGATTATGGTAGCTACAGTTGACGGGCACATGTAAACGCAGTAATGAACCTTCGGGTACCATAAAATGAGGGGAATTCCTTGACTGGCTGAGAACCGCTTCGTTGCCCAAGAAGGACTTTGCTCCGTGGAATAAGTAAGTAACTGGCAAATTAACGTGCAGGAATTTTCATGTTACAAACGTAATTATAAAACGGATAGAATCTGCTACTCTGACCTGGTGTTAATAGGTGAGCAGTTCCACGAACTTCGCGCTAATTTTAAGATCCTGACTGCACCAATACTACTTCTACTACTACTACACCTACTACTACTACTACTACTACTACTACTACTACTACTACTAATAATAATAATAATAATACGCATCGTCATCAAAGACAGTGTTAGCTAGCAATTTTTTATTATATATCACATCCAGGATATCTTTTCTCTTTTATGGAATTTAAGCAGACATGAATTCAAGAAACTTCATTAATTACTTCCACACCTTCCCCTTTTAATTCGATTCTATACCATGTTCTGTTTTATGCACAATTCGTAAGACTAGTGTCTAACCTAAAACTTAATGTCAAATTTTTTTACATGTACGGAAATTTTCTGCAATATCAAACACTAAACCTTCTCCAGATATAAGAATGATTAACATCCGAGAATACTACGAAACCTGTAATCGTATTAGTTTGGCTCAGTGAAGAAAGTAGAGTTGTAATATATTCAAAACTTTCCTTCATACATTTTACGCCTCTAAACTTCTTCGTTTGATGGTTGTGAAGATCACGGAAATATTGGAATCGAACATCGACAGATGGACGTTGAATGTGGTAATATTTTCTTGAAGTGTGAGTTCAGTGGCACATACATTTGGTCAAAACTTCCCTGCTTTGATAAATGTAGGCTCATCGCCTTCAAATAATTAGAGAAGAAAATATAGGTTTATTAAAATTCTCTCCATTTCCAGGTTATTCGCAAATGAATGCAAGAAAAACAGTGTAGAAATCACGTGGAATAACTGCCGACATCAGAGTGCTGGATTAATTTTATCTTACGTTTAACTGTGCTACCAAGCTTAGCATTTTCTTCAAATTCAAGTATTAACCTGTAACAACGACTTCCATTTCCTTTACTTCACATTAAACAACATTTGAAGTATTCAATGTCACCGATGAGTAAAAGGGTCAATAAAGTCACCGATACCAAAAACTTCAGGGTATGTGTGGGTCGCAAAACTTCAGTGTTTACTGGATCCAATAGAGCTGCTCAGTACGGATGGCATCTTATTCACAGCAAACGATTTTAATGACTGCTTCCTTGAGTATTACTTAACTGGACGACAAGAACGAGCGAATGGGAGTCCATTGGGACCATCTCTTTTACAGTAATTCAGATCCATTTGTATAATCAATAGAACACTATAAAAAGTCACATCAAACAGCGAGGTTCACATTTTACATTGAGGAAGATATGCGAATACAGAATCCGCTGAAATCACGTAAAATTCTGAAAATCTTTCCTCGACGACATATTGTCAAGTACCAATATAATACACGCATGTATGACAGCGTTGTTTAAAGCTCGTTATTTTATACCATCTAAACTAAAATAATATTTACCATAACAATTTAAGAGAAGGTGTTTCACTACAAGTTTAGGATACATACTGAGCTAGATGGAATATTACAAACCAAAAACACAAATAACAAACTTTAGGCTTTGTGACATACAAGTTTGAATTTCGGTCTAGCGTATTAGAGAAATAGAACTGATTGGGAGTGCAGGAGAGAATATTTTGACCAATGAGGAAGTTCCCGTGTGCTAGAGAAGCATGTATCACGAAAATACTAACAATTGAATTCATCAACGAATATCATTAGGATGATCGAGTGAAGGGCAAAACAAGAAGCAAATATGTGGGAGAGAGCAGTCCGTAAAAATTTTTAGTCCGAAATCATAAAACTAAGAGACTAATTAGGAATGTTAGAACACATGGGAGAACAATACGAGAGGGTGCTGATAAGTCCTTATCCCGAACTATTTCCCGATGTCGTAGGACGGAATCGATAGTGTCGTTGGAAAGAGGAGTTTGTTTACGTGCCGAATTGCAAGTCTTTTCTTGTTACAGAGGTTGAAAGGAAGCATGTCAGGCGACGAGCGCGATTTCAACAACATGGAGACGCGAGCTATCATCAAGTTCTTTTCCTGCAAGGCAAGGCGCCTAAGGAAATTAACGCCATTCTGAGAAAAGCATTACGGGAACACGCACCTTCCTAAGCCACCGTCAAAAACTGGGTAACCCAGTTTAAACGTGGTGATTTTTCCACCTGTGATGCGCCTCGTCCTGGACGACCCAAAACAGTGACCACCCCGACGATTATTGACCATATTCACTAACTAATCTTGGTAGAACGACGGATTTCGGCTAAATCAATAGCAGAGCAACTGGCCATCCCACGTGAGCGGGTTGGGTCCATCATTCATGAAGATTCGTACATGCGGAAGCTCTCCGTGAAGTGGGTCCTGAAATGCCTGAACGCGGATCAAAAATGTCAACGGCGCCAGTCGTCTGAGCAAATTTCGGAATTTTTTCGGCGCGACCCAAACGAATTCCTGTCGCGATTGGTGGCCATGGAAGAAACCTGGTTATATCACTATGACCCGGAGACAAAGCAACAATCAATGGAGTGGCGGTATAGCGGTTCACCCCGCCCCAAAAAATTCCGAGTGCAAAAATCCGCTGGAAAATTTCTCGCCTCAATTTTTTGGGATCAAGACGACATCTTCCTCATTGATTATCTTCCAAAGGGCCAAACTATCAACGCGGAGTATTACTTATCTCTGATGGTGCAATTGAAGGACATTTTGAAGGAATAACACCACCGGAAGTTCACCAAGGGAGTCTTGCTCTTGCACGGCTATGCTCCTGCTCACCGTGCACTTGCAACCCAGAAGAAACTGGCCTACCTGGGCTTCCATTGCCTTAATTACCCATCCTATTCTCCGGATCTGGCCCCATCGAGCTACCACCTGTTCCCTGGACTGAAAAATATTGAAAGGTCTCCATTTTTCGTCCGACTTCGCGATCATTGCTGCCGTGGAGACCTGTTTGGACGGACAACTTACTGAATTTTTTTTGATTAGCTTGCAGACCTTCGAACAACTAGCTAAGAAGTTTATTGAGCTTCGTGAGGAGTGTGTTGAATAAATGCCGAGTTTGGTCGCTGTAGCTTGTTTCCTTTCTGGTCGGGCTAAGGACTTATCAGCACCTCCCCGTATTACCATGAACCTTAAGTTAAAGCATTCGCGGGTGCAGATTGAATTCATTTGGCTTAGGGCCCAGTGCAAGTATCTTGTGCACACAGTAATAAAAATCCTTCTCTTATAAAAGGATAATTCCTTTAGCGTTTACTGTTTATGCGGCTATTAGCCTCTCAAGATGTCAGGTACATGACGTTACAAGACACATTTTAGATAAACTCAAGCGTAAGGCGTACAAAACATAGGGAGAACCTTCGGAAAACTCTAGCACCTCCATCAGATTTCACAACAAAAAGGCAGAGTATATCCCATTCAGCAGTCGAGAAAAGTCTGTTTTACCGAATCAAGAGTTAAATAAAATGTTACCGTATGAAGTGAAAGACTTAGTTCCAGTTTATGCCAGTGAATAATATTTCCCAAGTACACAATTCTAACTAGCATTCGCATATTTACATGGTGACTCACCTCTGTAACTCAAACGAAAATATTTGACTCAAGAGTTCTGTTTTTTTTTTAATTCTTAGAAAATTTATATTGCTACTAAGATTTTTAACGCTTTTCCTTTGTAATTATGTAATACTATAATATTTCAAGTGTTACATGCAAACACGAAAAGTTTTAAGCACCAACGTCCGTAATGCTGCTGGATTGTTAAAGAGAAATTGCAAAGACAAGAACGGAAGCTTAAACTAGCAAGACTCTCAACAGTTTTGCAAATAATAAAATACACACGCCTCAGTTGCTTCTTAAAATACGTAGATGAAATAAAAAGGAGAAGAATAGCTTCAACAAATGTTGAGAGAATCCAGTACTTTTACGCATTTTAACCGCATGTCTCAGAGCACATGTGAAGGATACTTACTGCAAAACAAGAGGAAGACAGGTAACAGACTGACGGTGATCAGATGGACAGTAGAGACAGGAAACATACGACAGACAGCAAGACACATATGCAGAGAGATAACAGGCTGTTAAAGGGCAGAAAATAAGAAACACAGGTCGATGGATGGGGGAATGGATGGGTAGAATGATAGACACGAACATACGTGCATACGTTGGCGTAACTTTGGGGGGGGGGGCGGGGGGCAAAAAAACCCCGACAGTTTTTCTATCTAAGAAAATATTTTTTTAGAACCTGTGCTGCA
>Ga0123352_10003751_pt1 | contig 22108 bp, 13 predicted proteins | sample TergutLab28metaG_FD_89700 | JGI IMG/M metagenome (GOLD analysis project Ga0123352, IMG submission 89700) | Labiotermes labralis P1 segment gut microbial communities from Petit-Saut dam, French Guiana - Lab288 P1 | ecosystem: Host-associated > Arthropoda: Insects > Digestive system > Gut ...
CTGGAAGCCCAGGTAGGCCAGTTTCTTCTGGGTTGCAAGTGTCCGGTGAGCCGGGGAATTGTCGTGCAAGAACAAGACCCACTTGGTGACCTTCCCGCGGCCGGCGTTTTTCCTTCATAATGTCCTTCAATTGCACCAGCAGAGATGAGTAATACTGCGCGTTGATAGTTGGGCCCTTTGGAAGATAATCAATGAGGAGGATGTCATCTTGATCCCAAGAAAATCGAGGCGAGAATTTTGCCGGCGGATTTTTGCACTCGGAAATTTTTGGGCTGGGTGAGCCGCTATGCCGCCACTCCACTGATTGTTACTTTGTCTCCGGGTCATAGTGATATAACCAGGTTTCGTCCATGGTCACCAATCGCGACAGGAAATCATTTGTATCACGCCGAAAAGATTCCACAAGTTGCTCACACGACTGGCACCGTTGACGTTTTTGATCCGTGTTCAGACATTTCGGGACCCACTTCGCGGAGAGCTTCCGCATGTCCAAATTTTCATGAATGATGGATCCAACCCGCTAATGTGAGATGCCCAGTTGCACAGCCATTGATTTAGCTGAAATCCGGTGGTCTTCCAAGATTAGCTCGTGAATTTGATCAATAATCACCGGGGTGGACACTGTTTGGTGTCTTCCAGGATGAGGCGCAGCCCAGGTGGAAAAATAACCACGTTTAAACTTGGCCACCCAGTTTTTGATGGTGGCATACGATGTTGCATGTTCCCGTAATGTTTATATCAGAATTGCGTGAATTTCTTTCGGCGCCTTGCCTTGCAGGAAAAAAAGTTGTTTACAGCTCGCGTCTCCATGTTGTTGAAATTGTGCACGACACCTGACATGCTTCCTTTCAGCCTCTGTAACAAGAAAAGACTTGCAATTCGGCACATGAACAGACCCCTCTTTCCAACGACACTAACGATTCCGTTATACGACATCGGGCTAGGGACTTATTAGCACCCGCTCGTACTAGGCAGACCATGTACGATATACGACGTAGCATTGAGGCGCTATCGTGTGACCACTATTGCGGTAGAAAAGCATTAAGTATTCCATATTCTGAGGGTGTGTTAGTAGATTTAGGTACCCAGTATGTAGTGTTCGTGCATCATACTGTCATCTGTGGCCTGTTCGGTTCTACAATACTTTTACACATTATCTCACAAACGGCAAGGTTTTCGAAAAATCTTACTGAGCATAAAATATGTGCTTTGTCTATACGAATTTTGTGTGAAACATTTCTCATTCTAAGAAGAAATGAGCGAGATGTGATAAAAAGTGTTTGTTGTTCCTCATGTAAGGTGCCCTTTACCTTTACCTTCATTCCTGTGAGATTTTAACGAACATTTTTTTCGACACATTTTCGAAAAATTCTCCAATATGAAATTTTATGAAAACCCGTCAATTGGGAGCCGAATTGTTCCATGAAGACAGACGGACGGACGGCCAGACTAACGAACGAACGGACAGATGGACAGACAGAAGGAGGGAAAGAAGGACAGATATGACGAAACTAATGGTGGCTTTCGCAACACTGCGAACGCGCCTGAAAACGAAAATTTTATGTAAATGCATTTCGTGAAGTGGTTTTTCATATTATTTGAACTTTACATTCAACAACAAACACCTTAATTATGTAATCATTTCTTGGAACTAAGAGTTTACGTTCCCGATTTAATAACTGTTGAGTTACTATTGTTTATCAAGTCACAATTCACAACAAATGTTCAAAATATCCTCCGCCTGTATCAATGCACGCAATGACAAGTCTGATTGTGAATTGACGCACATTTTTATGGGTCCCGGGGCGGTTTCGGATGCTATCACAGGCATCAAAAATGCTTTGGTGAAGTGTCTCTTTATTTTGAAGTGGAGCTGAATACACCAGCATCTTTATGTGTTCTCACACATCAGATGTACGTATTTCATTTACGTCAAAGCGTTGTTGCGCTGTACGTCGAAAATTAAGCGTTTGTAGACGTTATATTGATATAAGCTCTTTTCCTAGTTTTTGTGTGGTGAACTGACTCCTGAAATTTGTCCAAGCATTTTAGTTACACCCTATAATAGTTTTGAACTTTATAAGCAGTTGTGATTAAATGCGTGTGTGCGTGTAGCGTGCTGTAATATCGCCAACTGTGAATTCTGACCGATGAATATTTATGCTTTAGAAATGAGTCTCAAAGAAGCAGACGATTGTTTAACTAAACGACATAAACCCTTTGATCTGTATAATGGAAACACGCGTTGTGTTCTGCGAAGTAATAACTAATTTCATGCAGTGTAGTGCCACTTGAAAATCTGATAGTTCCTCAAGTGGTCAAGAAACTTTCGACATTCTAGGCGACCTGAATGCTCACTACATCATGTACAAGAGCCTACAAATTGCTTCTCCCCCGAACCAGTTGATCCCAATCTAAAAAAATCCCAACCCAGTTATGTGGGATCCTTTGTATATTATCTTCCCATCAATAGCTAGGTATATCAACTGGTCTCCATCCTTTAGGTTTCCGCATCAAAATTCTTCATACATTTCTATTCTCCACCATGTGTGCGGAAGCTCCCGCCGCTCATCTCACAATTCTTTATTCACTGTCGCTTATAATGTTTGGTCAGGAGCACAAAACAGGAAATTTCAAAGAAATAACGATTTAATTTTAATCGTTTTTCGTATACTCGTGAAAAACAGCCTATTAACTACGTCATGCTTTTTCGTCCATTCATCTCTCTTCCTGTCTTGTCTGTTCGCATGTATCAGCTCGGCACCCGTTAGACAAAATGTCGTGAAGTTTGGTATTGAATACTCGTTTAAGTCTGTAAAAGTACTTCATCTTATATATTCTGTCAAGAAATCTCAAATTTGGATACATTCGGGCAAAAATGTCTGATACTTTACATGAAGACCCAAGCAGATTTTATTTGCTGGCAGCGACATTTGATTCTTCATCAACGCGTTGTCTTCGAGTGACATGTATCAGGCTGTTGGATAGCCGATGATGAATAACCATAACGCGAACGCGCCACAATATTGTGTTTTACGTTTATTGCCTTTATGGTTAGGTATTATTTAGATTAATTTCGATCTGAAAGGTTTTAATTTTATTTCAGATGCTTCTACTAAGTTATTCGCTTCCTGTATCACATCCGTTCTTTGAAGCTTTGTATTCCGCCAGTCGTTGCTACCAATACAAACAGCTGTGCTGTTCCTTGAAAAGAATCTCGGATAACGTAGTCCATATAGTGACTTGGCTATGGGCTTGATGACCGAGGAATCGTGGTTCGATTGCCGGTAGCGGTAAGAGAGTTTGTTTCCTCCAAGTATCCAGGATCGGCTTTGGAGCCCATCTAATCTCCTATTCAGTTGGTACCTCGGGCTGTTTATCCCTGAGTAAAGCGGCCAGAGCATCAAGCTAACCACTCATTTCCATTTAGCTTCAAAGTTAAGAGAGATTTTAGCTACCTCTCGATTCTCCAAATCGCTACCATGGTTTGCACGTCGACAGCTTTATCTCTACTCGTATTTTACATGAAGCCATGCGTCATTCCGTGACCATCTTATAAGCTCAATCTCGGAAGGAAATGCCGCAGGAGTGAACAGTAAGAATCAAAGGACTTGCGTCATCTCATGTTTCCCGGTGTAACATATTGGCTGTCTCAGCCACTCCGCGTCTTCAGGAGACGCAGCATGAATAAATGGAATCCTCCTGTAGTCATCTCCGCTCCGTGCGGTGGGTCTGAGTAGACAAACAGCCTGTGTTGTTGACTTAGTGCGGAAACCCAGGTGTTGCTTCCAACAGCTCCGAATTAAAGCCAGAATACTCCTCACTCACTGTTCCACTTCCTTTAATGAGGATTGTCTTTCTTTTTTAAACCAAACCTTTAAGGACTGGAAAAGCTTTGCGACAAGACAAAAGACAAATGACGACCATATCTATTTCCTTTGTATAAAATCAAGAATAATGAAATATGATGTACATTTCGTCTCACTAAACGGCCAGTTTGAACCACACAAAACCCTACATTATACGCCACCAGTTCCAACATTCAAAAATTCTAATTTTACCAGCAGAGAGAGTTCTTCTGTTTCCTATGATGCCTGCAACAAACAGCTATTTTTTTTTCTTCGCTACGTTATGTGACTGGATTTCATAATGATGATGTATTGTTTGCTGCACAGTACCAGATGCATCTTGAAATATTTTTTTAGGTAAATTTTTTCTCTCACCAGGCTGTACCATGTCTCAGGCATTTGGGCGCTGGGCTTCCACACTTGAGGCTAGGTTCCATCCCAGGCCAGTCCATATCAGATTTTTGGTAGAAACAATGGCACTGGTACAAGGTTCTTTCCGAGTACATCGGTTTACTCCTGTCATTTATTCCACTAGTGATCGATACTCATCTTCATCTACATGTCACTCTTACCAGAAGGACAAAAGGGAGAAGCCCGTGAAACTTTAAAATTTCAATATTGTTTTGCAAATCAGGGAGCACTGGATGGAAAAGTACTTACACCCTTTTCCTCTCAGAGCGGCGGTCCGTGTTAGATCACATACCAAACAATGTGAAGTTTATTCCGTATAAATTGGCACAGGGATGGGTATTTTTCGAGCACTTCAGTTCTTCCTTTTTAGTATCATTCCACCAATACTCCATACTCGTCTTCACTTGCATGTTACTCTCACTAGAACGACATAAGACCGGAGCCGTCTGACTTTTAACAAAGCGGTTGGTTCTCTTTTGGAAATCAGGGAGCATATGTCTGCAAATTACTTCCACCTTTTCCTCCTCCTGTAAAGGGTGTACTGTGTCTCTTGCTGTCAAGCGCCGAATTCTCACCGCTGAGGGCTTGAGTTCGAGCCCTGACAAGCCCATGTGTTATTTGTGGTGGACAAAGTGGCAATGGGGCATACTTTTCTCCGACTACTTCGATTTTCCCCTGTCAGTATGTAATTCTACAAATATTCCGCACTAAATCCAACTTCACACTTTCTTTCGGTAGTAGGAAAATGGAAAAACTTGAGAACCTTCCAAAAAAAATAAAGCTTTCCCCTTTGTCGCTGAGCATCAAGAAAGGAACGCAGATCCAGTATTTGCCTTCTCCAAGTGGTTAGAAATATATTTGCTGTCTCACATGGAGGAAATATATTTCGTTCTGTTTTCCAGTGGCTTTTGTTAGACTTGACCTTGGTTACATTCATTACCAGGCCTGGATTAGCATAGTCGGTATAGTGACAAAGCTACTGGCTGGAAGGTCTGGGGATTGAATCTCTTTACACCTGTGTACTTTCGTGTCGTGCACAACAAATTCTTTACCTTTCTACTTTTATATTCCTTACAGATCTAAATGTAAATTACCTCCCTGTGACATGAAGCTCATGCATTTTTAAAACTTCTTTGACCCAACTCTTGTAATAACAGGAATGCACAAATTTTGTTGAAAGTAAGAAGTACTTCCTGCTTCAATTCGTCTGTCTCTTGAGAAAAGCCTTTTGAGATCCTGTGTTGCAACTTTGTGATCGGTAACCTACTTATTATCTGTTGCTAGAACACTAAGCCTGTTTGCAGGAGTTTGGAGTTCCTGTTCGGTGGTTAGGAACCTCTACCAGTATCCGAGTTTAGTGTGATATTACAAGGAACGTGGTGAAAATGAGCCTTCCATTAGCCTCTCCCTTACTCAGTCCCAAAGGCCTATGAAATCTTCTTCAAGCACACATGCTCAGTAAATAATTTGATCCATTTTAACTCCCAAGTAACCATTGCCAGCTCCTTTCATATTTTTTTGATAGATGCCATTAAAATATTAACTTTTCAGTACTGCCCTCTGTGCACTACTCGAACCTTCGTTGTGAGTGCTTTTCAAAACACAATTCAAATCCTTCTGTCCTGGGCGGTATATGGAATTTAAACCAAATGTCCCAGAAATGTTAAAGTATGTCTTGTTTTGTAAATCCTTATCGTGTGTCAAGGCAAAACCACTAAGCTATCGCACTGCTGGTCGTCAATTCATACACGATTTTTTTACCAGGCGCATTTCAGAACGTTGTGCCTTGTCCACCAGTATATGAGAGATTTTAATTTGACTTCGTGTAGCGTGAAGGTCCAGGCGGTAAATTTCTCCGAACTGTCGGTCAATTTGTACCAGTATAAACGGCGTCATTTCACTCAATACAATAGCTTTGTCAGAGTTTTTCAAGAATCTCTGAAACAGGAGCCAAGTATTTCATACACATTTCTTCTTCTTGAAGAGGAAATAATAATCAGCCTTATTTTAATTGACAAATAGCATCATTCTTCACCTTGTATTCTTTGAGTGACAGCTAGCAGCGTGGCAATCGCCATTGTCCCAATTTTCAGTCAGTCAGAGTCCATGCGTTTTAGTTCGATGTTCTGTTGCCCTTAATATTAGGTTTCTACTAACCATCGATGTGTTCAATTCATTGTACTTACCTACTGCACACTTAGTAAATACATGTGGATATTAATAAGTAATTTCGACATGTTTCAGTACAAGTGCACTCTTATTTACAAGATTCCTCAGTCTTTTGTAGGCATTACTGATTGTGGAACCTTGCAAATATTAACTCAAAATTGGCAAATCGTTATAAACCTGGCATATAGTGCTTCTCCAAGCTGGTAAACTTGTACCGTAATGTGTCGGAGCTACGTCTTTAGTATTCATATGTATTTAATTACTGTGTATTGGTTGGTACGTAAATTAAATCGAATACGTCTATCTAAAAATGACCGGAATGAGCAATTTTTAAATAACTTTAAAATTCTGCTAACCATATTTAAGAAGTATCTGTATATTTTTCCTTTTATATCGCAGGCACGCGTTGCAGCTGACAAGTGTGCTGTTCTCTACGAGTCGAAGTTTTGAAAGTAGCGAGCTGACGGGAAATTGCTAGTGGCAGTGGCCAGATAATAATCCTTACGTAAAACATTTCAGTATCAACGAGATGTTGAAATTCAAGAAATGGCTAAAAGTTTATACTTATATTTCACTTTATGAAACTGGGAATATGGGAGTTACCTACGGTAATGGAATCCGGCGAGTTGTGCTTCATATGAATGACATAGTACGAGGACTCAAACTACCAACCCTTTTCTATTGGCTTTCCAGAGTCGATGACGATGAGGGGTAAACTGCTGTACGGTACTGGAAGGGCTGTACGTTAAATTACCATATGGAGATGAAGCCCGTGCCATGCCAATTTGCAAAGAGATTACGTTAGGTTTCATGTTGGGGTATAGCTGCAGCTGATCATAGAGGTGGCGCGGATCTAGTTTTGCAGTGATTGTAAGTTGCTGAACAATATGTATCTTCTATACAAGGGAAAGAAAACTAATGTATAGGATAATTCTGATAATGCTCAGGCCGAACTTGTCACATTATCTGCAGTTGCTAACAAGTTTATCTCTTTGGAGCCCAAAATAAGAAAAGTGGTTTTGCTTTAGGTATGGTAGCTAAAACTAACAAATGCACATAAATGTATGAAAATATGCTATAAACATAGCATACCTCCTTCATGTTTCGGCCAGTCATTTGGCCATCCTCAGGAAGGTACCTTATAAAGTATATTACAAAAGCTTCTGAAATATTGCAGAGCTGTGAAATATTAATTTTTAAATATATGTGGTTTAAAATACATATGAAATTTTAAAATACAGATAACAACGTTATTATGATTACTTATAGTGTGTAATGATAGATATATGTAGACCTAGATAGTATGTAGTGTGTCAGCATCGTGCGCGGAAAGAAATATGTGTGTGTAGGAAGTCATGGATACTAAACTGGTAGATGAGAATTGTATAGTGTAATATAGAGATGAAACGGCTGTCAGTGAAATATGAACCTAGAAATGGAATTTTGATGTTTCATCTCTATTTTAAACTTTACTATGTATTTTAAGCCATGTTCTTTTAAAACATATTTTACATCTGTTCATTGGTTCACAAACTTTTGTAATATCTCGAGGTAAACTTCCTTTGCAAGGCACCTTTCTGGGGATGTCCGCGTTAGTGGAAATGTGTGGCAAGTATATACCACGTTATAATATGTTTTAAAATACATGCACTTATAGATTTTAGCTGCCATATCTAATTGCTCAATAAACGGTCATGGATCATTTAGAGTTTCTTTCTTGATGATCCCGGTTTTTGAAAGAGCGTTAGTTTTGTTGGAACGTTCCCTGGCTTTCGTCAAGATCGGCTTTAAAGGTAAATATGTTACTGACAGATGGAAACAGAAGTACGTACAAAACTCGCCGTCACAATGCTATTTTTCCACATGTATTACACAAGACCCGGCCGGGGCTCGAAACTGGGTCTAAAATTTTATGAATATGACGTGTGAGGATTCAAGTCGTACCAAGTCTGAAAAATGTCGTCTGCATTAGAAACAACAGTAAACTAATGCTGTTCAGGTAAAAATCCGCTGTTTTTTTGTAAGCGTCTCTACAAAATTTGTGTAAACACTGTCGGAAACTTGAAGATTTTTAATGTTAAATTTGTAGAACAAAATTCAGCAGTTCCTGTACAGGTCTGAACAGACCCTGAGGGTTCCAGAAGGTTGAGGCACCCAGACTTCCGGATAATCGGCATATGAAAGTGGTAAGGTTGTCAGCTCTAGGAACCGGCCACTTTTACCCCAGATGAAATATTTCTTGTACTACTACCATAGTTGTGGTTTCATGACTGATATTTACCTCACTATTAGTCTTTTCTACACACAACGTTGATGACACACCTCAGAATTCCTGGTACTCATATCTGTCAGTGGGTGAGTCAACCCCAGGGCCATAGTGCGGCCGGAAGGATGAAGTCAATCAAAAATTCCAATGAAACTATTGGAATAAATTAAGAAGTAGCTAAAGTAATTAGTTGTGCAATATTCTGACTCGGTAATGAATACCTTGTTTAGAAGCAACAAAGATAATTGTGTTTGTATTTATCTTTCTTTGTTGATTAAGTGCCGAGTACATGATATGCAGTGTCAGACCTTAGAAGCTCATGTTTTTTTTTTATTTTTCTGTGGCTTTGCAAGTGTCTTTTCTTATGGAGTTCATGGTCTGCTTGTCTTTAGAGAAAGAAGGGGCCTCCGAAAAGTCGCTGCATTTTTATCACACTAAAAGGCACCACATCTCCTATGAAAAGTTATCACGTTGAAAAGCCTTTGAACCTCACATCCCTCCAAGCAGGCCAAGTGCATTTGAGCACAACATTTTTTTTTAACTCAGGTGTGAGTGATTTGGCGAAGTTTCACAAAGGGTTTTAAAAAGCAATACATGTATAAACATAGTGAAATACTGAATTTTATTTATATTATTCTTATTCATATTTGCATTATATCTATCAAACTTGAATGTAGAAAGCACGATTGTGTGCATAGACATTCTCAATTTCTTTAAAGCCTCCTTTCACTATGTCGACCAACGAAAGCACTCAATAAAATTCAATAAAAATACAAATCATACATTACAATTCATGATAAGTATCAACTCCTGCGTGTTTCCGCACTGGATTGCCATCCTCAGACATTTCATCTGAACAAAGAGACACAAGTCCAGCACGCTAATCCAGATACTGGTTGCTATCGCTGTCATCATCAAAATATTAAAATATGAATGTTAAAATAATAAAATATTAAAATTCTGTAACACACAATGTTTACAAACATAATTCCACTATCCTCCGAAACCTCAGCCATGTAACAACAGTGAGGGCGATCAGTACCTGGATTAGTGAGCTGGAGTTGTGCTTCTTTGTTCAGGTAGACTGCCTTACGATGGCACTTCATTGCCAAAACTTGTAGCAGTTGACATAATAATTTGTAATTTACACTTTGTATTTTGTTGTACTTTATGGAGTGCGTTTGTTGGTTAACATTCAGATTGTAAAAACATTTCACGGTTTGAACAACATAAAAGAACCTCCTACATACTTAATGTGGTCCATATGCGTGCACGGAAGAGTATTTACACATATGTTGTCAAACAGCAAATACAAACTGGTAAAATATGCTTTAACACAGGCGCATATTATTAAACACGTACACGTTCTGTCGCTTGTTCGACTATAATCATGGTGCTGTACAAGAATAGTGATAAAATACAAACAAACTGCCAAATTGCAAAATTAAAACCACTTTATTATCTCAAGCACTCCCTAGGATATAACCATACTGAACAGATTTATAACATTATCTGGTTTTATGACATAATAGTTCCACTTGCTGGTGGTATATATGACATCGCAAAATATAGGAGAAATACAATAAATGTATATGAAGAATAAACATGGTGCGATTAGTTGGTGCAATTAAAAGTTGTTTACTAACATTAAGTGTGTTTTCTTTTATGTGTGGTGTTTGGATGTTTTGTTTGCGTGGATTGGATAGCTGTTGATTAACTAGGACGACGCCCCAAGTCCAAAATAAATACCAAACACTTCCGTTTCTTCAGTAGTTATGTCGAAACAACATAGCTCTCACGTCATCACATCGTCACTGACAATTTTACCACTTGCTGTAATCTGGAGTTGTGCCTCTTCCTCGAAGATTTGAAATATCCCGCGGCGCCCCGGGGTGCCGCGGGATATAGTTTAAGAATCTGTGATCCAAGTATTGTTCATAACTTCAAGTACTACCTCACATGTAATAACAATAATATTGGTAGATGTAATCACGTCACACTGAAGGAATTAAGCATATTGACTCGAGAAATAGACAGATCCTCCTGACTTAAGTGCGTGGTTCGAATCTAGGCTCAGACACTACCTTTTATCACATCTTTCAGGTTTTTCCCATTGCGTCCAAGCGAATGCCGATATATGACCATGAGAAAGCCTCTAGATCTTCCTTCCATGTCCTTTGCTCTTGATCATTCATTGTCATCCTACTATTCGATTCTGAATGTGTTACTGTGAGATGCGGCATCTTTAAATGAAATAGTACATAAAACGAGTTTTGAGTTTTGAACTGTGATGAAGATACGTAATGTTTTTATTGTGAAGTGTTTATATAGTCTGGTAAGTGAATATGAATGTATCGGAGGGAAAAACTGCCTCCATAAAAAATGATAATGGCACTGTACCGAAACGTTGGTTTTTACATACCAGACTGTAGGTAGGCTGACTGAAATACGTAATAAGTACAGCGTGAAATAAGCATTTAATCCACAGAACTGAAATGAAGTTATTAGATATTTTATGGCTGAAATACTGAACGTTGGGTGGGCATCCAGGAATTTTGATTCACATGTCGACCGTACAGGAAATTGAATGCGCGACAGTACCTAACCGATGAATCGTAGAGCCTTTTGTACTGCGCATTAAACAGGCAGCGAGACGGAGAGAAGCGACGGGCGAATTTTGTGCTCATTTGGCACATGAGTGGTCCTTCAACGCGCAGGTGTCCTGTCGTCATCGACCGCTCGTAAATGTCCCAAGGTAGGCAGTCCAAGTGTCTAAGCCATTGAAAGAATGAGGTAGTCAGAAGAAGAATAATAAGTGCAATTATTATATTATTGGTGTAGTAAGTATTTAACGTGTTTGTATGTATGCTAAAATTGAATTGCTTTATTGCGCTACTGTAAACGGATAAACTTGGGAAAGCCATACGTTTAATTCTATGTATAAGACAGGTGGAATTAGGTTTGAGTATTTATAGTTGCATTCAGGTGAGAGGTAGTGTATAATAATTTATTGCATTTTATAGTGATGCAGATGTATGAAACACACTGAATTATTGTGTTATTTTATAACTTTATTTTATTATTCTAATTTATAACAATTCTGTTCTAATTAGGCATTATTTTTGCAAGTATTTTATATATGCCTGAAAGTAGCTTTTGATAAAAGTCGAAACATGTCCCAATGCGATACACATTCGAATTCTACTAAAGATATTGTTTACTTATACATCACAACGGAAAGTCGCACGTAAAGGTGTGAGGCATAGGCTGCTTAAAAATATTTTTGTATAACTATTCATACTCGGGTGAGGAGAGGGGGGTGTATAGGGTCTTAGTGGGGAAACCGGAGGGAAAGAGACCACTGGGAAGACCTAGACGTAGATGAGTGGATAATATTAGGATGGATCTCCAGGAGGTGGGATGTGGGTATATGGACTGGATTGGGCTGTCCCAGGATAGATACAGGTGGCGGACGCTTGTGAGTGCGGTAATGAACCTTCGGGTTCCGTGAAATGCGGGGAATTTCTTGACTAGCTGCAAACCAGTTAGCTGCTCAAGAAGGACTCTGAATCATGGAGTAAGTCAGTATAACTATTCATACAGGCTACGAACAGTGAAAACCCGTTGTTGGCTGACGCAGCATTCAGTACTTGACAATTAATAAATACTTGATTTGCGTTTGCAAGGGTAGAGGTCAAGTGATTCAGTGCCATGTGTTCGAACGCTGCACTTTGTCATGAAGAGGTCGTACTCGTCTAAACTGTGCCATAAACTAACTGCATGTAGCAGTTCTTGTTCAGTACGTCATACCAGTTTAGCCGTAATAACCTTTTATGGAAGACGAATTTTCAGCATCGCCTTTGAAAAAGCCGCCAATGGTCTGTATCCTGAACAGATTTTAGCCAGTCCACACCGCCACATTCCATTTCTTCAATTTCATTTCCCTTTAATATTATCCTCCAACATCTCACAAGTGAAGTTTTTCACGGTTTTTTTCTCTAAAATGCCATATGCATTATTATCTCTCCTATGTGTTGTGAATAATCCGCATTGGATCCTGTTTTATTCTAATACCCTAATAATGTCCGGTCAAGACTGAACATTCTTCCTGAAACCCCAATCATGAAACTTACTCCAGTCGCTTGTTGCATCCTCCCATTAAAATAAAGTTCATCCCAGATAGGCAATGAAGGACAAGAGACGAAGTAAAAGCGCTTCTCTTTCTTTAACCTCGGCGCTAGGTGCGCATGGGCGTTCAACGTCACGTCCCGGCCGCTTCACCCTCTGGAGAGAAACCCAGTCCTCATTATACAGCAGACTTTGTGGGCCCCAGAGCCAGTATTGATGGGTGCTGATAACATCGCCCCCGACCTGGATTCGAACCCCGGGCCGTCCAGACCTTAGCGAGTCGCTATACCAACTGCTTTATCCCGTCCGAGTGCCTCCTCCCATTTCGGTCCAAAACTACTCCCCATCCTTCTCTTCTCAACAGAACTTATTTCCTTGAGTTAGCAATGCAACAGACAGAATGTAGCTATTTGCATTGCTGCCTATAAACATTCGCTGTTATGTACAGACAAAAAGAGTTACATTTGTTTGCCTGTTTCTCCGTCCGTCTGTCTGTCTGTACGTCTGTCTGACCTGGTGTCATTGAGAGTTGGAGAGAATTTGTTTCTGATTCGATACGAGGAACTTCAAACAAACTTCGTTGGACAACACCCCTTTTCATCCATTCTGTCCAATAAAGGAGTCGAAGTTGCTTTAAGGCCCTTAATGAACCTTCTTGTTCATCTTACATTATAAATCCTTAACCAAATGGTGGAGAAATTTGATATGGTCTTCTTTGAATAACTGTTAGTTGGCCATTTTTATTGTTATTCGCATTCATGATGAAGGATTTATAACGTGAGACTATAATTTGGCTCTTTTCCATTTACCCCATAAGCGTTACGTAGTGACGTGTCTTTTGAGTGGCAAGCGCCCAAAAACCCACTTCACATAATCTGTAACCTTTTATTTTTATTTTTTTTAATTAATATTTTGGTACTAACACTCTTTTGTTTTTCAATCATTACACTTATCTCCACAGATAATATTTACTCTTCTTGCTTACGGTAATTACATCTGTATTCTTGCTTCACTGATATCATCTCTGTTTTCTTCAAATCAGTAATGCGAGTGGATTTAATTTGTATTTTCTCGAATGATGAATTTGGTGTTACAAGGAACTCCGTTAAAAACTTTGTGTCCTTACCCTGGAATATTGTCTTTTTGCTAGAGAAATGGCAAGAAAACGAAATGATTCAAAAGAGAATGAGCAGGAATATCCTAATTTTACCTGCTTAATGGTATCGTGCATTCTTTTTCAAGGAAAATGATCTGGTCTTGATCACCTCAGAGTCATGGCTCGTGCTAAATATTTCTTATTTAAAAATCAGCCAACAATGAGGACTTTTTACCGTTCCACGTATACACGAAAGTTAACAATCTTTTATCAATACACACTTAATACAATAAAAAATATAAATTCTATGCACAAAAACGTGGCCTAATGATAGTTTCCGAATTTTCGGAGAAGCGTGCCGCCTCCATCTTCATTGTATTCGTAGGTGGAGGCACTGGACTCCTCCAAAACGAATAGACGCTCTATTGCATCCCAGACATCATTAATCTATGTCAGCACCCCTGTGGCTTCTACAAATGTCGCAAATACTACAGAAGTAACACTCAGACTGCCAGTTCTGTCAGGGCATTCTGTTGCCTATATCACTGTGTATGTTTCAGTGTGGGTGGGACTAGCAAGGTCACAGTGTGCTCCGAACAGAAACGAAATTGAAAGGTACCCATTGCTGAGTTACAATTGTAAGATGATTGTTGTTGAAGTCGAGACACGGTCATTCTTTCGGAATATAATATGAATTTTCGAAGACTTACAGATTTGAACTCCTGTGTGCCATAAGCACAATACAATTGAATGTGCTGTGTCTACCACAGCCTTTCACTTGTCCTCGTTCAGTGAGCCGCTCCGCTTGGCCCATCTTCCATTTGTACACGGAACACACAGATGTACAAACGGTGATCAGCTGGCAATGCATGTTTCACTTACGCTCCGGACTGAGCAAGGAACTAACAGCTTCTCAGCATAAAAACATTAGGTCTCCCACTTGTAAGGATATTTGAAACGAATTATCCAAATATTCGGTTAAGAAACGTACATAAATACACGACTAGGGAACTCTGGGGTTCGACTGCACAACGATAATACGATGGATTTTAAATTATGTAGTTTGTGATTATACGTACTGGATGTATGAGAATTTGGTTATGGAGTTTTGTTATCTACTTGGCGGATAACATTTTGCTTGTACAAGAGGCGAGAGATTCACTGACCAGCTGGGCAAATGTAAGCTTCTTAAGTAGAACCTGGTCTATACAACAGATGATTATCACTAGTACAGTTACTGAGTCTTTCTATGTAGATATCCTATTAACCTGTTAGTTCCGTTTCCCAGCCATATTTTTCATCGTTAACCTACCGCCGAGTAATAACCACCATTCAGACACAACCCTGTTTAATGAATGGCACCCTGCGATGCTACGTGTTTCGATTCGCAATGAACCACCATCAGGTAATTCACACAAACCCTTTAAAACTCGCAGATTTCTACAAGTTTTTGCGCTGTCCGGTAGTGAAATCTCACTCATTTTCTTTTAAAAAAATTATAAGCTTTTCATTTTTCTGTAGCCCGTGTAATGTATCTTTCATTCGAATATTTGTTTCATTTGTTATGCCTGGATAAAAATTGTTATTAAAAACAGGATTCTTAATAGTTATGACTGATACAGCCGCGGCACGTGCATACGCAAAACGAAATTTTAGAAAGGTATTAATTCTGGAAAACCATTTGCATTTAGTATTGGTAAATGTTAAGAAACATTTAGACGCGTTAAATGCCTACACATTATTTATTCCTGTACAGTTGTGTGCTCTGTAATGTGCACCAGTTCTTATTCATTACTTGTGTCCGCGTGGTATTATATACACGGCAGCTAACCGTTAAGAATTTTGTGTTAATAATTTTTTTCAGACACAAAAATAAAAAAAAACACGAACGAAAAAATATATTACACGCCCTAAAATATAATGAAAAACCTGTATTGTGTTTTTTAAAGAAAATTAATTAGATCTCACTAAATTATAGTGCAAAACATGTAGAACTGGCGTTTTTTTTTATCTTTTTTGTATGAACTGCCTGATGATGATTCTTTTGAATCCAAGCCTGTAACACTGTAGTGTACCATTCATACACGGAGTTGTGTTTGACTGATGTGTTTTCTTTGTGTTTCTACACGAGTATTGTAACACGAAGGGATAACTCAGAATAAGTTTTACGAAGTTGTTTAGATTTCTATTCCTTACCAAGTTTTAAAGGGGTTACCATACCAATAAGAATCAGTTTGGCGAGAAATATAGCACGCATGGGCGAGAGAAGAGGTGCACACAGAGTTTTGGTGGGAACCCTGAGGGAGAGAGGCGACTTGGAAGACCTAGATAGGAGGATAATATTCAAAGGCATTTTAAAGAATTTAGATGGGAGGGCGTGGACTGGATCGATCTGGCTCAGGATGTGAACAAGTGCCGGGCTCCTCTATGAACGCCGTAATGAACCTTAGATTTCCATAAAATGCTGAAAATTTCTTGACTAGCAGACAAACTCTTAGCTTTCGGAGAAGAGCCGTGGCCAATTCAGTTAATTATAATTAATGATTCAAATTTGTACAGAATTACAAATTCCCGACACCGAGGCTGTTAGTTAAGGACTTTACATCTGCCGCAGTCCTGTTTTCCATTTAGCATAAAACAATTCAAAAGGTGTACCCTTTCGAAAGATTATTAACAAAACAAAAAATCACCATCTGATTCTTTTGTGATGCCAAATGTCTTACTATTTTAGGAGTTTGTGTTGTTGCCGAGTTTAATGATAGGAGAGTGGAAGGGAAAGATATGGCCACAAGTGGCATAATTATGGCTTTTATCTTTACCAAATATTTCAAACGATATTGAAATGGAACTTCATGGAGATAGCGTAACTGATTTCTTATCTTAGAGCTAAAACACCAGCCAACCTGCAATACTGAAATACTGCAGCTTCATACTAATACGATGTAATAATCAAATGGAAATTCTGTGAACTCAAATTTTCAGCTCACCCTGTGTCCCTCTCTGTCTTTTGTTCAAAATAGAAATTGCAAATATGCATAGTTGTTTAAAAATGGCTAGCTATATTTGCGCGAAAGTCAATATTGCATATGCTAAATTTTCAAGTCCTCTGGGATATTACGCTATGTCAGTTTGGTAGGTCCAGACGTTTCGAAGTATCGTAGCGCTTTTAGCTTCAGGATCAAGCAGACCTGAACTGTTTTCCCTGACGGTGCAGACATTTTGACAGTCCGAAACGTCCGTGATTCGTCGGCACGGTGTAGTGTGTCAGAAAATCTGAAACTGCAGCAACATATCTACGAGAACTCCACTTCTGAGACCTTGTGTTCTTACGAATAAGAAAATTGATCGAGTCATATTTCACGTAGGGCCCCATTGTTACCTTCACTCGAAGACCAAACACAATTTAAAGCAACAAATATTCTTTAAAATGTAAGCATGTTAAGCATGTCTATGTTGCGATTACACAATAATGTTCATTTCAAACGTTGGTTAATCGCTGTTTATAGGCCAAACCATTCGTAAGTTATACCTTAGGTTTTAGCCTTGTGTCTATCGTCTTTAGAGTTCACAACGAACTAAGTTGTGCTGTTCCATGTCCCAAATTCTCCACGTGTCTAAAAAAAAAAGATCAATATTAATTATAAGTTCTATCAAACCTTTTCCTTTTTAATCGTGTTAGCTGTACCCAATGAAACCTATCTCTCCCTTGTCAGGAGACTTTTCTTTTAATTTTTATGGGACCCCATTTTGGAAAGGAAATCCAATTTTCAATATCCCCATTGATTGACGAGTTCTTCTTTTGGTTTGCAGGGAAGTGCAAGGGACGTCTTTATTATCTTTTAAACGGTATCGAAATTCAATATTGCATCGTGGTTACTCAAAAAGAAAGCCTCGATAGTGACACAGCTGCTCGGATACTTGGTGAAATATTGATGGTAGAAGGAGTAGGTATCCACTGAAATTTTCAGTGCTCCATATTCATGGCTAATCGTAGCTGTCTGTAATAAACGCCAGGTTCTTGTTGCACTCTTACAATCAGATCAAACATCTCTTATAAATACAGGGCTGAATGCAGTTTGTAGCGATATGTTGGAACGGATCAGCTGCCTCGGGTATTGGAAGATATATAATTGGAACACACCTGTAGTGGAGTGTAATGAATGCAGACCGTAATTATAAAATTAATTATTAATTTGTAAATTATTGTGCATTTTAGTGTTACATTGTACGATACTTTAGTTAACAGGAAACTAATAGTTGCAAACTCGGCAGCGGCAGACATTTTATTGTACTTGGACTGTGCCTGAACGCGCAGTGACGTCGCCTCAGAGTTAACTAAACTCCAAGGAATGTCTTAGTTGCAAAGCCATCTTTATCAATTAGGTTAATAGCTCTCACTCGCACACTTACCGACGTATTTTTGCTCTCCGAACTGTTGCTCGTTACCGGCTGTGTGGTGTCTACAAGTTTGAAGATTTGTTACAAGTGAAATAATATACAATTGATAAGCAGCAGAGTGATTATAACAAAGTGCAGCTGTTTTCTGTTGATAAAAGGTGAGACTTGTCGACTGTATTGAAATTACAATCTGGTTATAATTTTTCCTTCGTGAGTTTAGCAATTTTGGCACTTTCATTTGTTGCGTGATTGAAATTCTAAATTGAAATTTTACGCAACTTAGACTACGATTATATAAAGAGGCGAAGCAACTATTTTAGTTTACCTTTGGACTCAAATTTTGTACTTATTTAGGAATTTACTAAGTTTATTAGAAGTGATATTGATAGTTTGATTGGTAGATTAGAATATAAATATACTTGTTTGGAAATTTGGATAATTAATTGAGGTCACGTTATAATATCCTTGAATCCTGTATTTCGGATCCCCATTGATAAGCTGAGAGCAAATTGACGATATCAGTAGATGGGTGTCGTCTGATGGCAGCAATTTAGTAATTCATATAAGGGTATTTCATGGTGTGGGAGTTCTGTAGTATAATTCCGCTCAATGCCGAATCGTGGTATCAGTGAAGGCGCACTTTTACACGGGGGCACTACAGAAGTTTGTGCATGGTGAAGATACTCCTCACTTTAACCACAACGTAAAACAATTTTGGGGCTACTAATGCGCACACAGATTGATCGGAATAAACGGACCGCTATGTAGCCTTCACAATCTCCCGATCTCACTCCTGCCGATTGCTACGTCTGTTCCTAATAGTTGGGCATAATTGGCACAAAAATGTTGAATAGTTAGATTTTACTAAAATGTCCACAACAAGTGCAACATATGCATGGAAATTTGTAGCATATCCGGAATTCTTGACCCCACAGACCTCTGGTATGCATAAAACAAAGGAACAGAATTTTAAGTAAATTATGTGCACTTCTTTTCGACATCCAGACGCTTTGTATCGAAGGGTGATAAATGTGATTATAATAATTAACTACTCTGTTCAGTTACACCTATCATTTCCTTCTTGTCCTCAAAGACATTTTTGCGTGCATATGCAAATACAGTCGAACTCAGTTATAATGCTATGAAAGGTGAATTTTGTGTCGGTATAAACGAGTGTCCTTATAACCCAGAAAAATAATGTTACTGTTAAGGATGAGGAACTAATTTGTGCCACAGAATGTCTGACGCTATAGGCGAGGTATCGTATAAACCGATGTCGTTATAACCGAGTTCCACTGTATTTTGACTCCATGATGTGTCGTACAGTGAAACCTCTCTGAAACGATATCTGAGCATAATGTAAACATATTTTAATGGAAAACTTTTATAGTTCATAGGATCCAAACTAACTACGCAACCAAACCTTGCCAACAACGGAATACGTTCGGTCCCTTACTACCCCGTCATAAGCAGGTTTCACTACATTATATACCCTTCACTCAACTCTTTCTTTAGCCTCAGATTCTACATCACAAAAAACCCACTCTTTTGTGTTACTACGTGCACTTTCGTTGCGTACTTCACGGAGTACGCATGCTATTATAGTTGATCCTCAAGTTTTCTTCGACCTCAGTGAATGTCTCACAGGATATGAATAATTCGTTCCCTCACACACACACACACACACACACACTAAGGATATTAAACTTAGAGATGCAAATACACGTGTGTGAGAGACATTTTGAATGAGCAAACTGCTAACTTTTTAACTGAAGTAAATACTTTCCTTATATGAGTTACATCCATATATGGAATGAATATAATGTCAACTAAGGGTAGTGTCGCATTTATCGTGACATTTGGTAAAACTGTCACCATCAGTCTTGTTATGATTACTGCCTTCTGCTGTTCTCACAGCGTAAAATTAATTTATTCATTTCATCCAAACAGTGAAAATTGGTCAACAACTCTTATGAAGCTGTTTGATGACATCAATTTTCACACCCAAAAAAATTCATTTAATTATTTTTTGAGTCACATTGATTGTGTACTGCTTTACGGGAGGTGTTAATTGAAAATTACAAGGGATTCAACATTTGCAACTTAAATCATAATCCTCTGTTTTGAATGAAATATCACGTTTTATGTATTACAAAATTGACTGCGAAACGATATAAGTTTAATACAGATTATATACTATGAGTATTTCGCGTCGTTGACGTATGGGAGGAATGATAAGTAACTGAATTTTGTTGCCATTTAAGCTTCTTCCTCTCTGAATGTAGCAGTCACAGTGTGTCAGAAAATAAAGTTAGGATCTTCAAACTTTGGTAGTAGTAATGGGTTAATTATGGGATGTTCTGTGCCAAATATAATAAAAATCTGTTTCTGGCAACTTGTTATATGGCCTGTTTACAATACACATTGACCTACGAGCAATAATTAAGTTTTTGCATTCGAAAGAATTGAGAGTCGAGTAAACAACAACGAAACAAGATGGCAGCCACCGATATGTAAGATTAAAGCTTAGTGTGTACAAAAAATTAAAAAGAAAAGGCAATGTACGTAGAACGTAATATTAAGGCGCTTTTGAGAAGCCACTGTTGCCATGGAAAAGCTGTAAGTATTACGCGTGTCTCTAGTTTTAGTTACCCAGGATGCAATGTGTATTCGCCTTATTATATTGCCGTCTGTGTCCTGTCTGACTCTAACATATTTGTCCACATTCTCTCATAAACGGCACGATTTTCTGGGGAAAAACGTTATTGAATATGAAAAGGGCGTTTATCTCCACAACGTTTCTCTGAAAGAGTCTCATTCTAAGAAGAATGGTGTCAGCCTACAGACTCATTAAGTCACTGACCAATTTCCACGGTTTGGATCAAAATACAGAATTCATTTGTACACTGTGAAAACCATTAAAAGACGCGAACGCTCCTCGTCGTTGCGTTTATACGTACGCTGGCTCGCTTGTTTTGCTTTAGCCACGTTTCTGTTAACGTTACTTAACAGTACAAAATTTTGTAAATATTTTTCCCTCACCTTTGCCAGCGTGGCAAAGTATGTAGCGAGCGTTGAAGGGCAGGTCTGTGCATGTCCCGCTATAATGCTCTGTTGCCAACTCGACAGAAACTCGCAGCAAGCTGCGTTCCGCATGTACTTCTTTGCGGAATGCTCGCGGTGTGAAGACTTGAGACATGCTGGCCATTGCAGCAAATGGTGCCTGAAGCCCTCGCTCCTCCCCCGTTGGAATCGGCCAAACCCGTGTTTAGTACAAACTTTTCCACGTGTTTTGTGTTCCTGGTGTTCACTGACTTCGAGTTTTACGAAGCGAGAAGTTTTTAAGACCGTTATTAACGTCGTCGCCATCCTGCCCCCCCCCCCCCTCACTGTTTGTTACTATTTCTCGCGCATGTCGGAGCAGAATTATTTGCCCACGCTTTTGGTCTAAGTAATAGAGGAGCTTTATTTGTGAGGTGCGAACTGGAACTGTTAGTGTTGTTTTCATTCACTTACTTTTCACCGTACGAAGCAAAACATCAGGCTGGCTTTTGGACTTGCACAGATTCTGTGAACAGAAAAAAGAAACAGAAAAGGACCAGAAATTTTGACCAATACGTAAGGGGGAAGAAGTGGCAGCTGGCTGCAGAAAACTGCGTAAGGAGGCGCGTCGTGATTTTGACTGCTCTCCAAATATCAGGTGATCATATGAAGAAACCTGAGATTGGTGGGGCCTGTGGGAATGGGGGGGGGGGGGGGCGAGGAGAGGCGCGGGCCGGATTTTGGTGGTGA
>Ga0123352_10003753_pt1 | contig 22104 bp, 25 predicted proteins | sample TergutLab28metaG_FD_89700 | JGI IMG/M metagenome (GOLD analysis project Ga0123352, IMG submission 89700) | Labiotermes labralis P1 segment gut microbial communities from Petit-Saut dam, French Guiana - Lab288 P1 | ecosystem: Host-associated > Arthropoda: Insects > Digestive system > Gut ...
GAAGCCGCACTATCATAGCCCGAACCTTCATACCTATGGTCACGAGTAATTAAACCATCACCATCAGATTCAAAGCTTTCTGTTTCCATTAAAGGGAATCGACCAGCTTCCTCCTCTAAGAACTGTTGAGGATTCATGTCCTCATCACTATCGCCTACACCAATTACTTCATTGATACTTTCATCATCAGTCTTTTCATTGCTGGTATTTTTGCCTGCGATAGAAGTGGCTTTTTGACTGGGTTTTTCTTCTTTTCCACCTCCTAGTTCTACAGTAGAATTGCCCGCAGAACTATTGCTAGTTTTTGAATCTTTGTCTTTGTTACCAGCTCTGCTTTTCGGCATTGTGTTTGAAGGGTCAGACTGAATTGGCGTATTTTCACCCTTTGGTTGGCTTGTACCACCAGCCTGTTTTGCTAATACACCAAGTTGTTCTAAAATCTCCTGTAATGCTGAATCTATACTTCCAGATGTACCATTTGGGCTACCACTTCCAGCAGAATTTTCATTCTCCCCCTCTTCATCGCCGTTATTCTCTCCATTATCCAAAGCCTGTTTAATAAAAAACCAAAGGTTAAGCATGATTTTATTTGCAGCATTATATCGCATATTGACATCTTCGCTGTATACAGCTTCATCAATGTAATCCGTACAACGATACAAGACCTCTGTATACTCATTTTCAAGTCTATCAGGGTTATTTATATCCCCGAATCTAGCATATTGAAGCACCAGAGAAAATGCAATTGACAGTGGCTTAATTTTCTCATCATCAATCTGCTCAGATAATGATTTCATTTCCTTCTTCAAAAGGGTTTGCATCAACTCAATCCCTGATTTATATAGTCCAGGAAATTTATGACACATGCGGCTTTCGATATAGACATCTTCAATAACATTTAGCAGAGAAGATGCTATAGTGATTATCAATTGTTTAGCACGTTCTATCATTTTACCCTTACCTTGAATATAGCTTTGTAATTCATCAAGGGTTTCTGCTTCAATCTCATCAATCACATCTGGGGCTTTAGGATAAAACTTACCAATTTTAAGTGCATCTGTGAACATACCTAAACCCTGAAAGTCTGTGAATAAAATGTGTCCAACCTCATGAGCCAAAATGCCTATAAGACTGAGCATTTTCAGCTCTCTTGTGGCAAGTTTTTTTGTCATTGGATTTCCGGCATTGATGTAGATTAGCTGATTATCAGTGAATGCAACATCTGCATTATCACTAGAGTCCCAATCCAAGTTGATTTTGATAGGTTTTTTATAACGATTACCGGTGGCATCTGCCATATCAGCTAGATATCCTTTAAACAGAGAGGATTTAAAAAATTGCTTGTTTGTAATTTTTGACTTGGTGTCATTTAATCTTCGTCTTAACTCTAAATGAGATATTCGCATGAATACACACGCTCCTTTTAATTTTTGTGAAAATAAAAACCACCAGCGATTGCATTTTTACAGCAATCAATCTGATGGTTTAAATGAGACTTCTAAACAAATCGACTATTCCTAAGACTCTATTATTCCTATTAAAACATCTAAAACCTCAAACAACTTCGCCTTGTAAACACCATATGTCACCATATTTCATTACCAACTGGCGGTCCCCAGTCTAACTCTTCACACAGTTCATAATGATGGTCAGGGAACATAGCAAAGCGTTCTTCAAGGCTTATCTTAGCCCGACGTTTTCTTGCATTCTTATCATTTAATATTAAGGTTTCTATAACATCTTTATCTTCTTTCTTTGGTTCAGAGGCTACATGAAAATTCATAAATTACCCACCCTTTCTATCTGAAAAATAAATAAAAATTACCAGTGAATTGCATATTTGCAATTCATTTTGATGTCTTGGTTATGATAAAGTTCTAATTGGAATAAATAAATCCTTCATCAAATAATTCAATTATTTCTCTCGGTGCAAAGGTAAACACGCCTGTTTCTCTGTCAGACAATGCACGGCACGTATCAGACTTATAAAATGCCTCAATTGCCACTTCATATGTCCAATTGTGCTTCTTTGCAAGCCCTTCAACTACCATTCTAACGAGGGATGTATCATCATTCATGGCTTACACCTCCTGATACAAATAACTTTCTATAAACTTCAATGCATCTAAGCCCCTTTGTGTGACAATGCAATACTGATTGTTAGGCTTAGAATATTGCAATTGTTCCAGAAAAAAAGATTTGCTATTTTGACTTATGCGACCTATTCCAAGTAAACGAACATAATCATTTACAACTGTAGCTACATCGTCATCTGCTATATTTCCATAGATTGCATCATGATTATGCAATACCTGCTTTCCTAAACGATTCTGTACAACAAAATCCAGCCATTGCTCAGTATATCCATCAAAGGATAAAATGTTTAAGTTGCTCTCATCTAATGCATAAACACTTACAATAGCTGTTTTTTTTGACATCCTGCCTTTACGCTTCGCCCATTTTTCCGCCTGCTCTTGCAAAGTGGTTACATAATAACCTTTGCCAAAGTCTAAGTTATGTCGGCTATAAGACAAATCCGGTTGGATTATCTCCATGTTTGAACCGTGGTAGACTATCATGGAATAATTACTCCATTTACATTAAAATATTCCTTCATTTCGGCTAATAGATATTCCATACCCAGTGAATGAGTGGTTTCATAGTTATCAATATAGATATCCCAAAGTCCACTACTTATCATAGTTTCATATGTGGTAGTTTTATCACCGCAAAAAAATGCTTTGGCGGCAACCTCAACAACCCATACCATATATTCCATTTTCTCAATAGTTAGTTTTTCTGTGGTTGTGGTTGCCATAAATATCACCCTTTTAAAGATAATATTCATTATACCACGTGCTTTATGGCGTATCAATTTATTCCCACACCCCTTCTCTTATTTTCTAGCTTATGAACCATATCCTGTAATATCTCAACCAATCTTAGGCAATACACAAGTATTCCTAATTTCCTCCCGATTCTCCGGGTCAGCAGAAACCGATGAGATTATCGTATATTCCGCCGATTCCTTCATAGAGTCAGTAATCATAAATGACTGAACCCAAGACACCAACTCCCGCATTCCACAAGCACCATCAGTTATCATGGTAGCCTGACAATGCTTTTGAATATCTTTGATAATGGATACCATCATTTCAAGTGCATCATCATCTTCACAACCTGTTAATGCCTTTGCTCGTGCTATCATGTCCTTTTCAGAAGGCTCATCCAAATCAAAGACCAAGTTCATCCTCGAAATCACAGATTGGTTCACATCACGGCATCCTGCGTAATCATGGTTTGTTGTTACCACAATCACGGTATCCGGGTGACGGTGGATGGTTTCCCTCGTTGGCAAGGTTATCTGTTTACAGTTGTCTAACAAAGCATTTAGACCCACCAGAACACCAGGATTAGCAATAACGCTCGGTTCTTGAAGTTCAATTAAATAACCATATTTAATAGCTTGCACCAGAGGCGTTTCCACATAACGAAACTTCTGGCTAGCAGTATCACTTGCTTCTGTGCTTTTATTTGCAGCCGATGCATTTAATATTTCAACTGCTTGCGACTTTATAACTTCGACAAGCTTTGCATACACAGCTTCCTCAGTGATATTTTCATCGTACATCCCTGTAAGTTTTTCATAAGCGGTAGCTGTATCCATCTGAATATCTTGGAACGTAGGAAGATTAGGCGTATGAAAATCAGGAATGTCATTTACGCTCCGACTCACTCCATTTTCACCTTCCATGCCCTCAATATCAGGTAATATTTGCCCCAAAAAGTCAAATATTTCTGAATTAGCTGAACATGTCAGACTTAGATAAGGTAGATTCATAGCGGCAGCCATTGCTCTAGCACTTTCTGTTTTGCCTACACCAGCTGGTCCACGGAGCATAAAGTTACGCATTGGCATGTTGCTTGATGATGTGGCTTTTGCATGTTTACATACTTTAATCACTTCACTAGGCACAACATACCATGATGCAATACTTGGAATTAAAGCTTGCGCTTGTGGTGAAAATACTCTTTCACTAAAAGCAAATTTTCCGGGCAATTCTTCATTAGAAAATGTTTTGCCTTTTGTTCTCTTATTTCCATTACCACCTGTAAGGATTTTAAACTCACCGATTAGCACTTCGTCAGGAGCATATTTTCCCTGGCGAAGATTCAAAGCAGTTAATGAGGGGATATTGAGAGATGTGGGAATAATATTCGGGATACTATCTTTACTACTACCTGCCGGCATCGAGACCCGTCTGTAAATATTATCACAGATAACAGCAGCGTTTTTTGACATTTCCTCACCTAATGTAGTCAAGTCTGTTGCTGACAGTAGTGCGTCAAGATCAAGATTATCAATTAAATTATCTGAGTATTGCATGAATTCATTATTAATAGATGAACCTAACCTCTTGTTTTCATACTTTTCATATTCACTGGCAAGTATCGCCATGAATAGGATCGTACCATCTTTGCCACCTTTTTTCTTTAAATTATAAACATTTGGTGTAGTATTATCACCATTAAAAATACCAGCACGAAAATCACCGCTTAATGTATTATACACAACAGCTTCTCTTGTGCCGTCAGTTGCGGTTCTTTCAATCATTATCTCCTGCCCACTGCCTTTTGTACCAATGGCAACATCGTTGAGTCCTTGTTGAGCATTGCGAAGGTTTATAAATGCTTTAAGGGTTGGACCATGTAATGTTGATGCTGCATTTGCTGGGCTAAAGGAAGAGCGAATGTCAGTTCTCCTACTCAGCACTTCTGCTGCATCAAATGGTACAGGCAAAGGCAGTGAAAATGTGTGGTTTCCGAATAATGGATTGCTCATGGTCATTCTCCATTCTAAATTATGTTTTTATTTTTCAGAAGATAATAAAAACCCCGATTTATGCATTTTACATAAGATTTCGGGGTTTTTACATTCTGTAAATTCTAGGAGTTGCTATAATTAAATAATTCGAAATCGGACTTGCCTATCGTGACAAAAACGCTCGAAAACGCTTATCTCGCGTTTTCGAGTGTCACTCTGTCAAGACCGTTTCTCATTGATTTCATTATAAATCAGTGATGAAGCCAATAACGATGGATTAAGCAACCATTTCTCGCAAGAGTCTTCATCTGGAAAATCCTCGGTCCAAGCTTCTCCAGTTGAGTTGTCAATGCCAATATAGGTGTCCGTTTTATTATCAAAGTAATAAAACAAGCCTATGGGTTCGCGAATTTCAATGATTTTTTCTAAATCATCTGAACAGGCAATTGAAACAATTTCATTGTCCATTTAATGCAATCCCCTTCCTTAGTCTTCTTTAAGAGGCTTATCATAATCTGACCACTTCAACGTAAGCGCACCTGCAATCGCATCTTCAATACGCAAAGCCATTTCTCCGGTGACACCAGTAATTTGTAATTGAAACAATACCTCACTAAGCCCCATGTACACATCATGGGCAGTACAGCTATTACCCATCACATAAGCTCTTGCAAAGCTTTCGCGTGCTGGGTCTGCATATTTCTTTGGGATGTGCAGTCTTTTTGCCACTGCGGCAAAGCAACCCTCCGGATGTCCTATTTCTACATCAAGAAGTACAGCAAGTTCTTTTAACTTGTCACGATACTGACCAAAAACTCCTTTGAGATTCTCAACAAAGTTCTCCATGGTTGCACCAGACTTATGTTCAAGTCTAATCGTACCACCAATAGGAAGCATGATGCTGTCTTTACCTACAACAAGTTTTGGCATGATATTTGCTCCGCTTATACCAACATCTGAGGATGTTATGCGAAGGGCTGGCTGTATACCATCACTATCAACGCCATGTCGTGCTAAAGCCAGTTTATAAGCATCTATTAGATGGCTTTCATCACCTAATACCCATTCACATGAGGTCATTGAATGCGTCCATGACCCTCCTGCAAAAATATTTTTAGGAAAACGTGATGAGATTTCATCCATAGCAGTTGTAAATAACTCTGGAATACTTAGTGGCACATAAAGGTTTGACATTACGGCAGAAACTTTACCATCTGCAATACGAATCTTTGTCGTTGCATTTGCAGGTGCAACATTTAGACATTCGTTTACAATATCCCTAAAGACTTGCCTTGTGACGTGATTTAAAGCAGTGCCGCTTATCCTTGCTCTATCCAGCAGTGTTGGTATTGCACAGTCACGCAATGGAATGGGTGATGTGTTAGGGTCAAACTGAGCACTATTAAATAGTAAACCAGTTGAGTTTTTATGAGCATCTTCGTCTACCTCAACAAGGAATGACCTTGGCTCAAGACCCGTTTTCCAATGTGCATTTTCTTCACGTTCGTCTAAAAATGCTATCATTACAGACGCGTCTGTGAAAGACTTTGCTACCCCATCATTGGCATAAGGGTTTTGCGCTTCATCTGCTGTGTCATTATCTACCAATCTCAATATAGGTGTTGAATTGTTAGCAATTTTAGGCTCATTGACAAGCCCGAACTTACTTGATTGAGATAGTGTCATTTGTTGCTGGTAGACCGCTAGACTGCCTTGAACGCCATAAGCTGTGTTTGACATAAGTTGTTCTCCTTTTCCTAGCCCTTTGGGCATAAAAAAAGAGAATGGATGCCGGCAGTATCTCCGCTGGGTCATGTCCATTCTCTTATATGTTTGAGCTTGATTAAAACTCTGGGTCTTTTAATAAAGATATTTGTTGATTTGTTAAACTGTTTTATGCGTAAACCCATAAGCAAGATGCTCAACAGTTATATCACAAGCATTTGGAAGTGCGACAAACCACTCCAATTGTTGGAGTAATGGTCTATTTGTATGGGTTATGCATCCCATAAGTCGAACAATTGTTGGAAAATCAACAACACACTTATTAGATGTTTTCCAATCATACCGTAACCACTTAGCAAAATCAGCAATAATTTGAGCATTCACTAATGTTGCTTCATTGGGTGAGACATAGATATGCAAATGTGCTACATCCGCGCTCTTGTCTTCCTCCAGCAGATTGATGTGAGCAGCAGCATACATCTGCCCATCAATCATCAAGTTTACTGTATCCTGTGGACTGTTGTTCATTCCGTTATAACGGTCAACAGTGAATACTAAGTGAACTTCTGGTGTTTTGATAGTTTCACCGCAGTGGATACAGTAATCCAAAACAGTTTCACACTCAACACATGCTGGGTTTTCCCCGCAATTTATACAAGTGTCTATCTCACTGAAACTACCTGTAAACTTATGAATGCTTAGACTCATGCGAGTACCTCCTTTAAGTTAACTTCTTTACCCAAAATATCAAGTCGTCTCACGAATTGAATGCAACTATGAATACTTTCACCCTTAGACGTGTACTCATAATCTTCATAATTCTCCCCAATTTTGTGAAATTGGTGTTCAGTGTGCGCCTTAAATTCTTCGATGTAGGCTATGTCTGGTTCAAAATCATACCATTTAACCCACTCCCAATAGATAGTTATAAAATCTTCATTTGCGAAGATTTTTGCTTCTTGGATTAAATCATATACATCTGGACGTTGTTCCTTACTTTTCTTTAACAACATATTAAAATCTGCGGTTTTAAGTGCTAAAGCTACATCACTTCTATAACCCATGCTTTTCTCCCTCTAGCCTCTCTAGGCAATAAAAAAGAGAACACTTCGCCTGCAATATAAATCATTGCCAGTCTAAGTCATTCTCTTATATGTTGGGGTATTTTTATCGGAAAATAAAAAATACCAGATAAAATGCTAAAGTTCCTTTATACCGATAGGCACAAGCATCTTCGCTATGTTTTAATCTGATAGGATAAAAATTCCGAAATAATATGAATATACACTAGCATAATGGATTGGTGTGCGTCAAGCATTGATTTCTAGAATACAATTTCTTGACATAATAAAAGCACAAGGAATATCTCCCTGCGCTTACGCATTTATACTACTTATTACTTCAAAATTTTCATTACTCGTCTTAGCTGGTCCAAAGTCAAATTGTTGTTTTTCAAAGCATTTCGTACACCTGTCATAAGCTGCTTCATTTCTTGTCTATCAAGTAAGTCTTGTTCAGTAAGATGTAACATATATCCTGACGGAAATCCTGACTCTTGCATCATATTATCCTTATAAAACCGATACTCACTGTAATTAACTTCGACTGTATAATATATGCGACCGACTTTTGTTATCACACCTTCTATGATTTTATCTTTACTCTTTGGTTGACCAAAGCCAACATACTCCATAAAAACCTTTTGTCCAATCTCTACTTTTATGATGCTTGACATAGTAAAATTCATCCTCTCATAGATAAAAAGGGCATCCATTGGATACCCTTCATACTTCATTCAACCTGCTTTATTCTGACAATTATGTGAGTCAAGAATAACTTGAGCTGCATTACGCAACTTTGGATTATCAACAGTCATCTTTGTAATATACCACTCGACTCCATATAATCCTTCTGCTTCAACTTCTCCCAAAGTTTTGCCCTTCTTCGTACCAAAAGGAATTTTAACACTTCTGGCCTGTTCAAGGGTCATGTCTATTCCACTAGTATTTTTTGGCTGGGATGCGGATTGACGGGGTGAAGAATTTAAGCTCTTCGGTTTGGGATTCTTTTCTGCCTCTGCGATTGCTTCAGCCATTTTCACATCAAGCAGCCCTCGTCCTTCCCTTACAACCTTTGGTGCAAATGTAACTTCCCAAACATTGATATATGCTACTACCTCTGCCAACAAGCAGTAAAAATCTTGGTCAGAGAGATTGACCATTACTTTGCGTTGACTTTTAAATGTACCGCTTTTGGCATAAGTGCTGCCATTTGCACCAGAAGCCTTTATTGCGCTTCCATTATCGACAGCAATTGTCCAAGGGTATTTCTTAACTTCTCCATCACCATCTGCTTGCTCTCGGGAAATTTTTAATAGACGCATAGATGCATAGCCTTGTTTATCAGCATTACCAAATATTTTACTGGATTGAAATATCTCTCCAGAAAGGCAGTGTAACATATAGCTTTCCATTTTAACAAAGATAAACCTAGCTTCGGAAGGTGAAATGTTAGCTTCTGCTCGTATATTGGATTCACCTTTACCACAGCTAAAGTCAGAAGCCAGTATACCTATAGTGGAATAAATTTTTCTCCCTTGTTCGCCTTTTTCGCCCTTGGAATGAAGATTGGCGTAATTGACAGCGGTTGCAATATTCATACGGTCGCTGAATGCCAAAAGCTTTTTGTTTGTTTTGTAGGTTGTGATTTCATTATTGATATATTCAACACCATTATTTGTATTTTGTTGCTTCATCAAAAATCCTCCTTTGAAATAAAAAAAGAATGGATTTCCTGCATGTTGCAGAATTTCCATTCTTTTAATTCAAATTATCTGGTAAATAACTTGCTTCTAAGCTAAAACACCACCCAGCTTTATTTCTTCAATAAGCTGTTGCAGATAATTATAACTTATATTGGCATCATCTGCCATCTCCCTTAAAACATCTAATGACTTGCCACGCTCAATTGCTTTACGCAACATCATCTCCATGCCTTTTTCAATACCAACTTCTTCACCCTCGGCATAACCTTCACTCCTGTATTTATCATAAACAGTCATGCGCTCTACCGCCTCCTTATCAGCTTTAAAGACACTATATCCCTTGTCAAAATATGCTTTGACTTTTCTTACAGATTCACTTTTTGGGTCAGATTCTTTGCCCAAAAAATATCTCGCAAGTTCTCCTGCTTCACAGCCCTCATTTGCTAGTTTTTGCAAACTTACAAACATTAGATTATCATTTGATGGATAACGTATGCCGCTTGCTTCATCTGTTAAGATATAGCTTGCAAATATTTTATCATGCAACAGTGAGGTTTTATCTTCTGCCATAATCCACATTTGAGTGACTGATTTGCCATTACATATGCCCAAGGCTTAGACCAAAGTATTCCTTTGCCCTAAGTTCAATTGGCGGTTTAGAAGATGCTTTGTTTTGCACTTCTACAAATGTAAGACCGTCTGTGCTATCAACTTTCAAATCTTGACGCTTTGGCTTATCTGTGATTTTTGTATAAAATCCATATTGGGTTGTGACCTTAATTTCACCTTCTACAGACTTTACTCTTGTTTCAGGCACAAATGATTTATACTTATTTATAAGTATATTGATTATAATGCGTAATGCTTCCCAACTTTCAGGATTATTGAATAAATAATTAAGAAAATAATCATTCATTGGATATATTTCCTTTGAAACATTATTTATTTCCAATACGCCCAGTGGGACTCGTTCGTGATTCTTCATATCGTATAGCTCCTTCAATATAGATTTATTTTACTATGCTTTTACATTCGTTTCAATATGGTTGTTTGAAAACCAAAAAGCAGCACTGGTTAGCACTGCTCCTTTCTGCCCATAATATTTATAATCTGTCAGCCATTATTCAGTCTCCTCTATGTTTTCATTATATCAAATAACATCCCGTCTTTTGGTCATGTAGTCTACAATCGTCCCAATACTCACCCCTTCAAGGGTATAGGATTGAAATTCACTGGACATTCGCCCTGAATGTAAATCAAATGGGTTATAATCATCTCCATCTGGAATAATTAAATTGTAGCGTACATTGACTCCATTTGCTCGGTTTTTCTGGTCGCATTCAGTAGCAATGACTATTGCACCATTTTTGAAGTGATGACAATACATCCTTAAAAAAGTTTTCCAGTCACGGCGGTTTACTTCCGCATAATTGCCACCCATTGCCCACTTCTTATATTTCTTTAAAAACTTTTCACGTTCTGCTTTATTTTTCATACGCTTACATTCCCTTTCATTTTTCTTCAATAAAATCATATCCAACTATCGCAATACAAGGTTTGAACTCATATCCAGGCATTATCTGCACAACATTTACATGGGTATAACTTTTGCCACTGATACGATGCTTGCGTTCACTTCTTGTGATTGCAAATTCACAACCCAAATGCTCATACGTCAGTACTATTTCATCCTTAACGACATCTGCCATAGCATACATCCAATTTTCCTTATAATCCTTATTGCCAAATGCTTCTTTTTCTGCCATCATCCAAGATTTCCACGCCTCATAAGACTTGAGATATTCATTGCTCTGCAAATACTCTTTAGCAATAATTGCAGCTTTTTCATCATAACTGATGAAGGTTTTTTTAGGATTACCGTTGCTTTCGGTGAAAATAGTATCGCCTTTGCCACTTACTCCAACAATTTCAAATACAACATCATCTCTCACACGAGTATCCGTTTCAAAATATTCAGGTGTTGATGTATACCATTCGCCTGTATCAAAGCGATTGTAATACCTTTTTTTATCAGCACCAACGGTTACAAATGTGATTGTGCAAAAACCTGATTTTTCTTGATAGAATTTCACTTTTATTGTTTTCATTAAAAAGCCTCCTTTTTTATTTTTAAGCCCATGAAATATAAAGTTCATCTTGCTCATCTCCCTGTAATTCCGAAAACAAGCCATTTTCAGCAAGCTTGTCAACAATGAACGCCCAAAGGCTTTTCTTTGGTAACTTCCCAAAATCAGCTACTTTATTAGGGATACCTTTGTTTTCCACATAGGTAGAGCCATCTTCTTTAATGGTAAGACACACTTCTCCTTTTGCATTAAGGTCATTGATAAGGTCACTTAATGTCCCAATAAGGACAATATTGAACCACTTTTCAATCCCTTCTTCATCTGTTGGTGCCTGTGCATCAGGAGCGTTATGCATTACTTCTTCACCAATGGCCGGTGCGTTTTCATTCTCATCTACTTCAACATCCGAACTTGCTGCCATTTCAAAATCTTCAACATTTGCTTTGAACAAAGTTAAACTTTTGATATTCCCGTTTTCTACAGTAAGACAAACATCTATATATTGACTTTGGCTATCACCATAAAAAATCTCTATACGTCCGATACCACCATGTTCAAGAAGATAAGATGGAGAGCATACCCAACGCCATTTAGCATCTGGAATTATAGTAGATACTCTATGACTTATTGTGTTTTGTAATAATTGATGAATTTTATCATTTTTTGCTGTTAATATATTTTCATTTTCTGCTACAATTACACTGACTTTTTGCTTTCGCTTAAAAAACCCAAATGGCATGAAATATCACGCTCCTTCTGTCCCCTATGTTCGGGCTGACTTAGCTTGTTAAGTTCAATCTTTCTGTCTTTCTATTCGTTTATAAGGACTGCTATTCTCCATACCTTGCATAAGTTGACGCATTTTTACCTCTTCATCATATGACATTTCATTTCCATCATCTGAAGGTGTCCCGAAAAGTTTATGCTTTTGGACAAAGGCATGAAAAAACGCCTTTTCCTCACGTTCATATAATTCTTTATAAAAACTAAACATAAAGTCTATTTCTAGCTTTTGTGCCATTGTGCAATCAAGACCTATTTCTCTTGGCGTTTTGCGTCCACCGCGTCGATATATATATGTTGTAAAATTGTTGCTGCCGATTACTTTAAACATTATTTGCAGTAAAAGTGATTTTTCGCGCGTACCCTTCCACTTAAAGCTATGGGTTTGCATGGTTTCATCTTCAAGGTCGGATTCACTAACGCCATGCAACTCCATTAACTCTTGAAATTTCCTCAAAGCTGCATCACGCTCATGTTTATTTGATGTTCCTTCTGCAAGAGCCTTTACTTTACGTAGTGTTGAATTGATATTTGCCATAAGATTCCCTCCATTGTGAATTTAGATTAGAAAGAAATAAGGAAGCAAGGTAATTTATCCCTTACTTCCTCATATAAATTTGCTGACGTATACCTAAAATGGCAATTCGTCATCATCTAAATTGATTTCGTCACCAGCTTCACCTACATTATTCGCTGTTTCTAGAATTTCCAGCTCTGGTGCTTCATCTGCATCATTTTTCTCTGATACGTTTCCCTTTGATGAACCAGGAACATATGCCCACCGTGCATTTGTAATAGTGAGGCTGTAACCTTTTGTTTTGTCTTTACGTTCAAATTCAGTTGTACCCAGTTCTCCTGTTACTTGTAATAGACTTCCTTTTTTTGTTTTTGCCTTTGATAGTCGTTGAGCATCACTTCCAAATGCTGTACACTCGAACCACAGAGTTTTAGATTTATCACCAAAACCTTGTGTGGTAGCAATGCTAAAGTTTACATAGGGCGTTCCACTTGAGCTGTGCTTTAGTTCAACATCCCGTCCTAGTCTTCCGATTGTTGTAATGACTGTCATAAAAATTCCCCCCTGCCTCATTGGGCATAAATGATTTATATAGGCTTTATTAGCCATAAAAAAAGCAGAGTAAGACCATTCATGTTGACTGGTTTAATCTGCTTGAATTGCCTGAATGTTTTTGATATACAAAAAAATCAGATTAAACACCAAGGACATAAATGTCCTCGCAACTGTTTAATCTGATTAGAAAATTAAAATCTGAAATAATATACGAAAATCCTACCACAATGTAAATTGCTTTGTCAAACGTGAAATCTCTATTTTACTATGCAGACTGCTTGGCAGCATTCAAACTTTCTTCAATTTCTATCTTGAGCGTTTTAAGAAATCCACTAATCAACTCAGTAGCGAGTTTCTTTGGGAAATCAACTGAAGCATTTACTCCTATTTCCGATTCCAAAACATTAAGCTTATTTTCTTTGGATGTAAAATATACTTTGGCATATGTCTTTAATGCCATTTTATACGCTTTTTCAAAAATAGGTTTATACATTGCATTATAAAAAATCTCAAGTTCATCACGATTAATGTCTTTTGCTGAACCTTTTACATGCATCCTTTCAAGTTCGTGAATTACTGCCACACCTAGCCTGACTTCTAAGGAACTTACAAATATGTTCATCTCTCCAGAAAGTGCATTCCAATGTTCGTCCGTATGAATGCCACTATATTTCTTTAAAAAATCGCTGGCTTTTTTGAAAGCAATAACATATTTGGATGTAAATTCAGCTTTTATTAAAGCATGGGTTGAGTTAATATCTGACATACTATTATCCTCCTAAATAAAAAGAGAATAGAACGCCTGCATTTGCAGAATTTCCATTCTCTTGATTTTGATTATACATAAATACTATAACTAAACAGCCACACTTCCACTAATATCATAAACTGCCTTTTGTTTTTGTTGCCATCGCCACAGAAAATAATCATCAATGCCCTTTAGGTCTTTATTCTCCCAAGTAACAGACTTCATTTCAATTCCATGAGTGATTGCCTTTTCCTTCAAGTTTTCCACTGCCTTTGCAACATGGAGATTTGTGTATTTGTCCATATCAAAAGCTTCAGCCAATACCTTGCACCCACCAGCCTCTTTAATGGATATCAGTACATTATCTAATGATGAACATGGTTGTCAAGGGGCGTTTCTATATTTCATATCATCAGACACCCTTAAACTGTAATTTTTAATTTTTTTGCACTTTAGGAAACAAAAACATTTATTTTGTAGCATTCACTGGGGTTGCATTCGACTCAACTTTAATGATTTAATAATTTTAATGTTTGTGGCGAAAAAAAATCTAAATCCTATGAAAATCACGGCTTGCCCTTTAACGGAGTTAGCGGTTAGCACAACAATCGTATGGTCATGAGTACGGCTAAAGTTAACAGCATGTCGGCATCCAACACATCGGCGGTAGTATATTAAGATACATAACCCTGCAACCATTGCCATCGGTGACGGTGTGGAAATGCTCCGCACGAAGGCGATGATGGATGAAATTATAGTGGGCATCGTGAATACTCACGAATCGAAAATAGAAATAAACCGCACCAGCTAATAGACGCAAAGCCATGTTTTTAAGCGAAAAGAGCAGTGGGGTTGGGGCTTGCCGATAGGGCGCTTTATTCGGAAAACCAATCCACCAATAATTTCAAATCTGTCATTTTTTATCGTGCGGTGGTTACAAATTAGATAATTATTCGCTTACAACATAGAACAAAGGGTACTCTATTTGAGGCTTTGAAAAAAGCGGATAAACGCTATTTCACTTTCATTATTCTGACTCGTCTAATATAAGCAAAATTTCTCTCAATTTTTCTGACTGTTGTTCACTTAATTCCAGTTTAGAAAGATGCGTCCTAATTAGCCGATCATCATCATCAAGACCGTGATAATCCTTGGGGAAATTTTCCATAAACTTATCAATATCAGATTCTTCAATGAGATACTCTAATATGTCAGCTTTTACCTTATCTGCCCCAGATTGCACATACTTCTTGTTTGGGTATGAATCCAATTTTTTTCTGAATGCTCTTAAATATTCCTTGTTTTGTTCTGATGTATAGCTAAAAGAAATAATTGTGTCAATCAAATCATCCTTATCGTAAATTTTGTTTTCGTACAAAACCTCAATAGACTTAACGCAATTTAGCTTTGAAATAATATAGAATATATCATCTTTAATTGCATCGTTTACATCAGCAAATTGCAACAATTCGTCAATATCGCTTTCACGAAAAAAATAACTGGCACGATAATGATAGGTGAATAATTGAAAATAGGAAATCTGAGTATTATCCCCTAATTTACGCAACATTTCAAAAATATCGACCTTTGTGTGAGTTGTAACCGTTTGCAATACGATTAAAATATCCTTTGCGAGTATATGATTATTTATCTCTAGGCACATGACTAAAGCATCCGAAAGCTGACCCTTTAAAACGTCATCAATTATATAAAAATCGTCTATACTATCTCCTCGTATGAGATTTTCAACGATTGTTTTTACAACGAAGAAATCTTTTGTATTTAATAACTCAATAATATTTTGAACAGCTATTTCGGTAAAAGAATAGCTGTTACTCCATATGTTCACGAATATATCTGCCCATAACATATTCTCCTCTGAAAATATATGTCCATTATTCTTTCTCGTTTCGTAGAGCCTGTAAATACTTGGCATAAACTTTTCATCAATATCTTTGTTGCAAATCTCCGAAAGCAAATCGTAAGCAGAAACATTGTCATCCTTCGCCTTTTCTGTAGCTTCTATAAACTTTACGATATGTGTCTCTATTGGCTTTGGACGCACCTTTTTCTCAAACCCAGTAATGGGGTCAGGAACTTTTCGTGTCTTGACTGTTCGCGTTCGTTTTACATCGGCAGGAATATTGTATGTTTGTATATCATAAATTCGCCTAACTAACTCATCAAATTTGGGATATCCTACAATTCCTGCACTAGAAAAATCAACATATTTTACCCCGGTTAAAACTTTAGGGAGGCCACATTCATCTCTCAATACGGGTATTACGTTTACACTATCTCTAAAAACATGGTCAAAATAAAGCTGAACTTCAATACCGACTCCACCAGTCCAACTGTTAGCTTTTTCTGTATAATTTTTTGTGATAATTGAAATTATTTTATCGCATGATAAAATTTCATTTACCATCATACGATTTAAATTGTTTTGACCAGAGTTTTCATCGAAAATAGCATCTACACCATACTCTCGTCTTAACTTACTGACTAGACCTGCAACCCAATCTTTATGTTTTTCGCTGTCCCATGAATATGAAATAAACACTTTTTTAATCTCATTTTCATTGTTACCATTGTTTGACTTAGCCACTGCAATCCCCTCCAAGTTCAACACAAATTGATGATTGACCACGTCTGTAAAATACCACATATCTACAGCAGTTTCAATCCTTAACGAACAATATGTCGAAAAAGCCAAGGAAAATCCCCTGCATTCCAAGTAAGTCCCTGTCGAATATTTCATAGACATTAAATATTCGTGAGGGGTTTATTTTGTTGCATAAACTTATTTTTCAATCAAAGTAGTTAAATTACATTTCCAGCAGCCTAAAACATTCATCTATTATTTGAATCAGGCATTGATTTTCTGTGTTTTGATGGACAATACTAAGAAACTTAATGAACCCCTTTTTTGATTTTTTATCTTTTTCTTTGTTCATTAATTCTGTAGCGTTTTTTTTCCAGTTGAATTTTAATGCTTCAATACTTTTATGCTCTGAGCATAGAACATCTATAATATTAGGATTAACTTTTAATAACATTCCAAGAAAATAGTGATATGTTTCATGATCAAATGCAGATAGTTTGTAAAAATCACTTTTTACTTCTTTCATACTACACTGAATTATTTTTGAGCAAAAATCAACATTTTGTTTATACAACTCACTTAATACGCTTGCTACATTCTCCCATGAATGATTCCACTTGAGACAACATACGCAATTTTTGTTAAATACATACTCTGCTGTCTGAATTGACAAATATAATAAAGGCACTGTTACTTCTTTGATGGAATCTCTATTTTTGTAAATCCAATTATCTATGGTATCAGGGTTTGAATCGTAAAGCATAAATAGTAGATTTTCAAATTCACGGCTTTGCTCTTCCCACATGTCTTGAGTATTTTTTTCAATCAATGAAAAATCTAATAAAGGGACTACGCCTTCAACCATCTTGTGATTGTATCGAGACAATAGTGACCAAAACTGATAAAGTTTATCCCACTCGCGAGGAGTCCCGTTCTCAATGTATTTAGATAACATATCCGATGTAATACACTTTGAAAAAGCATCAGCAGCATTTTTTTGAGATTTTGTAGGGGGCATCCTTACAAACAATTCACGACCAAATATATACATAAAAAACTGTATATCCATCTGCTCCACAGCTCTCCCAAAGTTACTTAAGAAAAATTTTTTTAATACTGGTAGGAAGGTATTGTACGCTTCAAAGGCAAAGGGTTCATCAATACAATGCAAGCTACACAGCATTTCAAATGCACCATAAAGTTGCTCTAACTCTACCGAGAGCAACGCTTGACTGATCTCTCGCCTAGGCATGAAATCTATGATTTCCTTCAGAGTCGCTTTGGTGCAATAACATATTAAACGGTTAAGGAACGAAGCCCAACCATAAAGAGCATCGCTAGAGATATTTTTTATCTTATTCATTATTACGTCTATGTTGAGAGTGCTGACGAAGGCTTTTTTTTGCTCATTGGATTCATTTATCATAGCATTAATGATTTGAGAATACGCATAAGCTGTCGTTGAATCTACATCCTCAATCCACAATTTCAAAACATGTGAATTTTCTACAATATCTAGTAGTCTATATTTTTTATGGAGTATACCTTCCATTACATAAGCAGCCTGCATACGATTTTCAGATGTTCCCTGTGTCATACATCTTTCTAGTAGTCTATTTGCAAAATCATCCGTTAAGAGATTACTCGAAAATTGATAATATATGGCATGAGTAAAAATTGAATTATATAACCATACAGATCCCATCAAAGGATTGCTTTCATCCAAAATTTCTTTTTGTACAACTGAGATAAAAATAGACATTTCATTTTTCGACGCTGTCTCAATAAATCTAACAAAAATAAGATACGCCATTTGGATATGGATGGCTCTAATTTCATCTATACTTATTATCTTGTGATTCTCAGATAAAAATGATAGATTGTTATCACACCATTCAACCGAACGTTCAAATTCCCTTGACATAGAGTATATCCATTCCAAGGCAACTGGTTTATCCAATGACAAAATTTGCTTGAGCGATATTAAGGTTAACAAAATATCTGCCCTGTCATTTTCTTTTGCAGAGTCAAATAAATATGATGAATTTCCCCACCCACCTCGTAATGAATAATTAAATAACCAAGGTGTTCTCTCTCTTTTTGCGACTTTGAGTGCAAACTCAAAAGATGTATATCCAACCATGTCACCGATATGTCTGCCGCTCTTTTTATTAAGCTCTATTATAAGACTAATGATTTCATGCTTATGAATTAAGTAATGGTTGTAAATTGTATCAACTGCTTGCTTATTCAGCAAAACAACAGTATCCTCACTTGACTTGAGTGATTTTGTTTGAGTCACTATAAGTTTGATATCTTTATTTGTTTCGCATATGAGCTTATTTATTAATTCATGAGAAATATATTGTGCATCATCTATAATAAAAAGTGCCCTTTCAGAATCCACATTAAGGTGCATGTTGTTGTTATGTTCATAGGGTAGTCTGAAAACACTCCAACCGTCCATGTAATAGTCATGAGCAAGTTGATATGCCGTAATTGATTTTCCGCATCCTGCTTCACCAGTAATGAATACATAGTGTGCGCTATCTAATTTCTCCTTGGCAATTTTTATTTGAGGTATCCTTGGACAAGAGTTTATGCTTGAAGGAAGTAATCTGTAACCTGCTATAGCATGTTCTAAACCTATTTGGTTATCATACGATATTGGCATCCAAGAACAATCACCATTGGTTGATAATATTGATGATACTAATTTGGGGCTGACATCTCCAGTAATAGAAATGTTATTTTGAACTACACTAGCCGCATGTTCAATATATTGACTTTGCGCTCCTGCGGAAATGATTTTATGTTCTTGTGGCACGTAATCTCTCCCCTCTCAAGTGAAGTAGATGAATCCTACTGTTGAAACATCATGTAAATCCACTGGGCAATTTGATGATGATTCGCTGCTACATAGGTTATAATCGGAGTAGTGATTGTTATAGCATTGGCATAATCATTAAATAATTCCCGAAAACGCCCCCACCCCTGTTCACAGGTTTCTGTTTTTGCTAAATTTAATTCATTCTCGATTTTTGAAAAATCGGAATCATTTAACTCCTTAGATTCCTTTGATTTAAGAAAACTTTCCATGAAACACAAGAATTCATTCCATTGGTCTTTGGAAACATCTTTTGGGATTTCTAATTTATCTTCAGATAAATAATTGTTTTGGTTTACAGTACCGGCCGATTCTATATATTGAGAATTTCTTCCTAGCACTATGATTCTGCTCATAATCGTATAGCCCCTTTCATTTTTTTATTATGTTTGTTCAGAACAACAACTACATTGTACTTGCTTTTATGCTGTTTGTCATCGTTTCCGTTACTTGCAAGCAGGGGGAGGTGCGTGCATTTTTGACAAAATGCCCATGCCCCTCCCATGCTTGCTGGTGGCAAAGCCCCCAGACCCCCGGCGAGGTCGCTGATGCGCCTCGCCTCTAAGCCGCCCTTGGCGTCTGCTGTTGACGGCATAACCGCCTAAAACCTTACCAGCAGAACAAAAAATATTATCGTGCATCACGCTCGTGGGATGGAGTTTCCTGTTTCAGCTCGCCTAAGAAAATATCCACGTTGCGTTTCGCAGTTACCAATGCAATCATCTCTTCACGCTCTGCCTTGTAGCCCGATCGTAACTTGCCACGCTCAGATTCCAGTATGGCATATTCCTGCTGAAGTGTTTTTATGCTTGGCAGTTTCTTATCCTTGCTAAAGCCCTGTTGGTCAAAATATTTCTTTGCAGCATTGCATTTGATAATGGTAGCTTCGTTCTCTACATAAAACTTTTCCGCAGTAGTCTGACCGCCTACAAGTTTTGAAAGGGTAGAGGGGTTCGAATCTCTAAGACGATTGTACTCTTTGAGAATATCATTGGTCTTGATGTATACACCTATCTGTTTCTGTAGTTCAGATATTTCTTTCTTCCTAGTTTCGATGTCAGCCATACGTCCAGAGCGATTATGGAAAACTTCCGATGCAGCATTGGCTTTCTCAGAAAGAACATCATAATTATCTAACCCACGCTCTTGTAAATATACAAGTGTCTTAGCAGCCTCTTTTAAGTTTCGGAGAGCTGCCCATTTCTCAAAACCAGCCCCATACCCTTCTTGGATTTTCGCTTGGATGTCTATAAGTAGATTGGGTTTCTGTATTTTTGATGTTGCAGACACGACAGGTTTTGCCTTTATTACAATAACGCGCCTGCCAGATAGTCTTTTTAATAAAACATCCTCTATATAATCATCCCCAAGGGAGCTACAGCGAATAAATCTCTTACCGTTAGGAAGTTTGAATGCAAGGTGCTTGCCACGTTTCACATCACAGCCTGCTTTTTTCATAGCCATAATAAAGTCTTCAAAAGATACTCCCTGCACCAAATGGGTATCAATTATGCCCCGAAGGATATCTCGTGCAGAGGCTCTCTTTTCATTGTTAAGATACTCTTCACGGTTATAACCTTTGGGCAGGCTTGGATTTTCTATAACAGACAGTCCATGTTCCAAACATATCTGGTCACTTAATCTTCGTAGTGCAAAAGCAGAGCCTTTGAAATCTTGAAATTTTCTATCGCAGTCAATATTAACGCTGTTATAAATTATGTGAACATGTGGGCTGTTGGTATTTGTATGTGCTGCTATTATAAACTGATGCTTGCCCCTCGTCCATCGCATGGCTAATTCTTTTCCAAGCTCTAAAGCCTTTTCTGCCGTAACTTCTTCTGGCTTAAAACTCATACGAATGTGATATGCAATGACATCATTTTTACCTTGATCACGCCCAGTTTTTTGTGCATACAATCTTTTTGATAATAAAAACTCAACCTGTGCTGTTTCAGGGAAGCACTCGTAAGAATCTATAAACTCACCATCATCAGTTTTATCAGCGTCTAAAGTATAGTCAGCACTCTTACCGAGTGCCGATGCTATACTTCTGCCATTGGACTTATGCAAGGCTTTAATCCAAGTAGTGGCCATTATACTACCTCTATAACTTTTGCAAGTGAGTTTATAATTTTATTTTGCTGTTGCCAGACTTCATCCAACCGATTTTTAATAGCAGTCATATCATCAGCGTAAACTGCACCGATAGTATTTGCATGACGAGCAATCTGGTTAACATTATTGCTGACGGTACGGAGTAGCCGAGAGCATTCGTTTATTTCAGACATATCAAGATTTATGACATATCCGTTTAATGCCATCTTCAAAAGATAGGCACGCAGGTTGCGAATACCTAGGTCATCCATACGTTGGCGCACTAACTGCTGTTCCTCTTCTGTGACCCTAAAGCCCATATTAATTTTACGCTTCAAGTTTTGCATGTCTTTCCTCCTTATGGTCTTGGATAAAACAAAGCGACCCATGATTTTGTTATGCCCCCTGTCAAGTGGACAATAAAAAACCGAAAGCCGCTGTATGTGAGTCATGTGAAGGAAAGCAGGAAGATTTTTTTGGTGTATTTCAAAAAAAATACTCTGCGTCCTTGACA
>Ga0123352_10003754_pt1 | contig 22102 bp, 22 predicted proteins | sample TergutLab28metaG_FD_89700 | JGI IMG/M metagenome (GOLD analysis project Ga0123352, IMG submission 89700) | Labiotermes labralis P1 segment gut microbial communities from Petit-Saut dam, French Guiana - Lab288 P1 | ecosystem: Host-associated > Arthropoda: Insects > Digestive system > Gut ...
CTATGCGTCGCTTTCGCACAGCGAAAGTGCAAGGTCTCGAGCTTTTTGCCCACAAATGGGCAAAAACTCTGTCACCTACCACGCCAAGAAATTGGTGCGGCAAGGTTTCAGAACAGGTCTAATATAAGGGAGGCTAAAATTATGGAATTAAAAAAAGGTAATGTGGTATTTGTTAGGTTTGATTATAAGGCTTGCGACAAAGAAGTACCTCAAGATGTTCTTATGGCGTGTATGGCATATTTAGAAGGGTTTGCAGGCGAGCGGCAGTTTTCGGCAGGTGTATATGGTAACGAGGACGGCGCAATGCTTATATTTGAAGCGGCAGACCTTGAAGAAGCACAAAAAATATCTGACAACGACCCCATTATTAAAGGCGGTTACTATAATTACAAGCTATATGAATGGCATTTGATGATAACATCATAAAAGGGGATATAATAAAATATAAAACTCCCAATGTTCCACGTGGAACATTGGGAGTTTTGTTTAAACAAAGAACTAATAACTTAGCTTACACATATTATTTTGACACCTCTTTTTCCAATATGTAAGATATTTCCTCAATTTCATCCTTAGGGTTTTCGATTTTAATTATCTTAAAACCACATTTGTTTACGTAAAAATTATGGTTTCGTCTTGAAAACCCCGGTGTGTCTGTTCTCCATCTTTTTGTTTCTGGATATTTTTGTTCGATATAGTTCCAAATTATAACCCCTAACCCTTTATCTTGGCATAAAGGGTCTACAAACATATTGCCCAAATAATTTTCACCGCCTTCGTAAATCCAAACACATATTGCCCCAATTAATGCCCCATCTTTTGTTACCTTATGAGGTTTGGTTTTACCTTTAAAATACCATTTTTGGATAAAATCACCATTATCATATCCTGGCGGACCTCCACTATCTTTTCCCAAATGACGCTTTGTATCTTCATCAAAAGCTCTTTTCATTATAGGTGTTAAAGACTCTACATCACTTTCAGTCATTAACTCAAAGCCCAGTCCATTAAAAAGTTCCATTTTGCTATTCATCCCTTTACCTCCTAGTTTATTAGTTTAACAGGTATCAATAAATCAAGTTGTATCGCAACTTAAGTGTTTCAAAATCAATACGCTCCTCCTCTTTAAAAACAGGATAAACTATTACACGACGTAAATGTCAATAGGTAATTTAAAGAAATTTTTTATATATAAAAGCATGGCTTATTGCCGCATTACTCTCAACCCATAGCCTCATATTGCTTGACAAAATTGTGTTTATGTTGTACAATTGTTGCGTATGATATATAAGTAATATACGGAGGTGTTTATATGGATGGTTTTGAATTAATTGTTACATTGGTCATTAATATTCCGATTACTTTGTTATTTGTTGTTTTGGGCATCACTTATGTGGTACGCAAAGGCAAAAGGGGTGAATTTGCACTGGCAGGATGGAACACATTAACGCCAGAACAACGTGCTACCATCAACAAAAAAACAATGTTTACGTTTATTGGCTGGGTTTTTATCGTTGCAGGCTTAATGCAGGCAGGTTTTACCGTTGGTTTGGTTTTTGGCAACAGTATTATGCTATGGGCTTTTGGTGTGGGTTGGCTTTTTGTTCTTGTTGGAGGCCTTGCATATGCCAACACAAACAAGCGTTTTAAAAATAGCGGGGGCGAAGCAGATGAAAAATAGAATCTATTTTTTCACAGGAACAGGAAATAGCTTAAAAGCATCAAAAGATATTGCGGGCGTAATTGGCGAATGTGAGCTTGTACCCATCAAAAAAGATATGGATATGGCTGTACCAAATGGCTACGAGCGTATTGGTTTTATTTTTCCCGTATATTATTGGGGGCCGCCTGCTATGGTCGTAGATTTTTTACGTAATGCAAAATTTGCACCACAGGGCGATACATATTATTTCGCAATAGCAACCTTTGGTGCTTTGCCGGGTGTTGCACCGTCTATAGTGCGGGATATTTTAAAGGAACACAACATCACACTAAATTATGGCGGCGGTGTTAAGATGTTTGCAAATGGTGTTTATAATTATAATATGAGCAAACGTGTGGAAAAAATAACACGTAGAGGCAATGCTCGCATTGCAACCATTGTACCCGCAATTGTTTCAAAGACATCCAATAAAATACGCACCACAAAGCCATTTATGATGGAGCAATATCAGAAAAAGGTGGGGGACTTAAAAAACCTTGCACTTGATTTTAATGTAAATGATAGTTGTATAAAATGTGGGCTATGCCGTGATATTTGCCCTGCTAACAATATAACTTTAGACGATGGTGTTATTTTTGGCACAAACTGCGGTTCTTGCCTTGCTTGTATACAACGTTGCCCACAAAAAGCAATAAACCACACATCAAAAACAATAGAACGCAGACGTTACCAACATCCACAAATATCCAATGACGAGCTATTATCTTATTATAAGGAGGATTAATAATGATATTTTTATCAATTGTGTTAGCAGTGCTTGCGGTATTTACTGGCGTTATAGGGCTAATTTGGTTTATAGGCAAGGGCGGAAATATAATGAACTGGTATGGCTCTATGGAGCCTGCAATAAAAGCTACCTTTGACGAAAAAGCGTTTTTGCGGTTTAACGGCAAGGCAATGCTTATTCTTGCAGGTGTTCTTGCTGTATCTACAATTTTAGTTTATTTTGGGCATTTTTGGACTATGTGGGTTGTTGTTTTTGCATCGTTTGTTTTGGGAGCCGCCAATATCTTTTCTTTAAAATCTAAACATTTTCGCCTTAAAGATTCCGACGGCAAACCCATAGAGCCAGAAAAATCTGACGACCCAAAAGTTGCTAAACGCAAAAAAGCTCAGTTGATTGTTGCAGGCGTTGTTTCGGCTTTGGTGCTTATTGTTGTTGGTTGGCTGATGATTGAAGGTAGCCGTGATGTGCGTGTTAATTTTGAACAAAACTCTATGACGATACGAGGTCTTTATGGCGAAACAATTAATCACAGTGAAATTCACAGTGTAGAGCTTTTGCCCCAATCTATAACCGAATTCGGAACAGGCGGCCGCAGAATGGGACACGGCACACAAAACAACCTGCGTGGCAGATTTGGGGCAGGGCAGTTGCATATACAAAACCCTGACGAAGGTCCAACCATACGCATTAACCGCATTAACGCAACACCAATCTTTATTAGCCTAGCAACAACCGAAGCTACGGTAACGCTTTATAATGATATTCAAAATGTATTGCAATGACAAATAAAAAATCAGTCTGTGATGACTGATAATAATGTACTTGACAAACAGACCTAAAGTGTGTTAATCTACACTTAGGTCTTCGGACTGGGAATGGGGCTTGTCGTGGTGGGAACTTTTGTCGAAGGATGCCACCCGACAAGCGTTTTTTTATTCCCGTCCGTTCCAAAGCTTCGGGCTTAGGAGCTTGAAAACCATCATATACCATTTTTCTATCTTTGTCAAGAGTTTTTTTATATTTACGACAAATAAATAGGCGGCAATCTGCCGCCTATTTATGATTTAAAGAACATTTTACATCTCTAAAATTCCCTCTAACAAAGGGAAGGTGTTTATATTGTCTGTATTTGCAAATGCAGACGCAACAATTTTTTGTTTAGGTAAATATGCCGTAAAGAAGTCTACGCCTGCGTCGACGCCAACTGCATAGTATAACATATTACCGTCCTGCTCGAAACGATATACACCAAGACCATAACTTTCGCCGTCTTCCTCGTCCATCCACACTTGATTGGTAAGGAAGGCTTCCGTCATCTTTTTTGAAAGGATTTTGCCGCTAAAAACCGCACGCCATAAATTGTCTAAATCAGCAGAGCAAGTAAACAATCCACCATCAGAGCCACCCATTATAGGTACAGAAAACACATTTGTGCGTAGCGTTTCGTCGTCCTCGTCTTCAACATAACCCATTGCGGTGTTGGTTGGCAAACTGTCGTTGCGATAAAATCCTGTGTGTACCATTTTGCAAGACTCTATAATATTTTCACGTACAAAATCGTGATAATTTTGCCCACTAGCCGCCTCAATTATTAATCCGAGTAAAATATAACCCGAATTGGAATATCCATAACGCTCGCCAGCCACAAACTTTGGCGCAAGCGGCGTTATCATTTGCAGATAATATTCCAAATTAGTCCATAAGTGTGCAGGGTATTTGTTGCGCAATACTTGCATTTGCTCGTCAAAATCTTCTGCGTCTTCATCAACATAATCGCCAACGCCAGATGTGTGCGTCAAAAGCTGAAAAACAGTTACATCTTTGTCAATTTGCCCCAAGTCACATTTAAGCAAATCACTAATTTTATCATCAATCGACAATTTGCCGTCATCAATTAATTTACAAATTGCCAAACCTGTAAACATCTTTGTGCCGGACGCTATTGCAAAAGCCGTATCAACCTCGTTAGGCAATTGTTCTGACATATTGCGAAAACCACAAGCCGCTTCAAACACAACACCATTATCATCAGATACCGAAAAAACACCCGAAAAACCTTCGCCTTCGTCCGCTATCCACTTATCAAAAATCTCTTTTATTCTTTCTTTCATAGCCTTTCACCTCAATAATCAAATTTCGCATAATCGCTTCCATTTGTATCACCCCCTATATTTTTTTGCGAAAAAAATCCCTTGCAAGCAAGGGATAAAGCGGGCAACGGGAATCGAACCCGTGCATTCAGCTTGGAAGGCTGACGTTCTACCATTGAACAATGCCCGCAAAAAGTGCATTGTTTTGGCTCACTACAAAACAAAGTGCCTCGAGCCGGAATCGAACCAGCGACACATGGATTTTCAGTCCATTGCTCTACCGACTGAGCTATCGAGGCAAATATTACTATTAATAAGGCACGAAGAAGATTATATATCATTTTTAATCCTTTGTCAATAGCAAATTAAAAATTTTTTAATGATTATTTTTTAGCCATTGCAAAAAGACGAAAGCAAGCTATATAAAAAACGAGGCGGCGTTATGCCACCCCAGTTTTTTATCTCATAAACATCATTATCATCAAAAGCATCATCATATCGTTGTTAGATGAGTTTTGATTCATCATTAGTAACATCAACATAAGCATCATTGTGTTATCTGGTGCTGGTGTGGGCATTGGTATATGTGCGCCCATTGTTGGGTTGTTCATAAAAAATCCTCCCTATTGGGTGTTTATAGATTATTTTATGAAAACATTGTAAAATATTGCCTGTCAACTAAAAATTTAAAGTTAGTCCTACAGGGCAATGGTCAGAGCCGTATATGTCTGCATAAATTTTTGCTTCTTGTATATTGTCTGCCAGACGGGATGATACTACAAAATAGTCTATGCGCCAACCCGCATTACGCTCTCTTGCTTTTGAAATCATAGACCACCAAGTATATGCGCCTTCTAGGTCGGGGTATAGATGCCGAAAAGTATCCACAAACCCCGTTTCTAAAAGGGTTGTAAATTTGTTGCGCTCTTCATCTGTAAAACCTGCGGATTTACGGTTGGTTTTTGGGTTTTTAAGGTCTATTTCTTTGTGGGCTACGTTTAAATCGCCGCATAAAACCACTGGTTTTGTGGCATCCAAGGTTAGCAGGTGTTCACGAAAAGCATCTTCCCATTCCATACGGTAGGGCAGACGCAGAAGTTCGTTTTTAGAGTTTGGTGTGTACACGTTTACCAAATAAATTTTTTCATATTCCAGCGTTATTACACGTCCTTCTTTGTCGTGTTTTTCTATTCCTATACCATATGTTGCAGAAATTGGGGGTTTCTTTGCAAAAATTGCTGTGCCTGAATAACCCTTTTTCTCAGCATCGCAAAAAAATATCTCATAACCAGGAAATTCAAAAGTCAATTGACTGTATTGCATTTTTGTTTCTTGTAAGCAAAAAAAATCTGCATCGGCTTCATTAAAAAAATCCATAAACCCCTTTTTCATTGTGGCTCGTAAACCATTTACATTCCAAGATATAAATTTCATATTTAGCACCTCCATTAGAATATTGTAACATTTTTTGCCAAGCATTGCAATCTTTTTGTAGGTGTGTTATAATAAATGTTTAAGGAGCTGATGTATGTGTTTTGCAAAAAATGCAATAACATAGTAACTTCCAGTGAAGGTGTTTGTAAGATTTGCGGACATCCTGTTCGTAACGGAAAAAGCGGATTGCATAAATATACTAAATTTGCCATTGTTGGTATTGTTTTAATTTTGTGTGGTGTTTTTGTGGTGTTTTATGCGCAAGGCAGACTTGACCTTTCTTTTATTGTCAATCTATTTGAACCTCAAATTACAGACGTGGTCGATAATGGAATTTATGCCGACACAGGTAACAACGTCTTTATTGCGACAGATGATGATGTTGATATAGCAGTAGTGTTTGATGAAGAGGCTAGATTATTACTTTTATCTGAGGTATATACCGTAGCAAGCGATTTTATCGAACAATTTTCTGCCCATTTCACACTTATATCCAATATGGGTTATCTTTATAATGCCACCGAAAATTTATTTGTTACGACAGATTTTTTGACAGGACGCAATTTTTTACAGCTGGATGTTAGCGAAAATATTATTGTGTTATTGTTACGCCCTGTTGATTTTGCAGATTTTGAAGAAGTATATTTGCCATATAGTAACGAGATGACGCTTTTTGTAGGACACGAAACCATTACGGGTATTGGTTTATATTCTGCATACGGTTATGCTGAGATTTTTCGTGAAAACCTCAACACTTTGTTGTTAAGTTACCGTCCAAGCGAAAGCGAAATTTTCCGACCTTTATCATCCCATCGTTTGTATCAAGACGTTGTGGATTTAATTACAAATAATAATGTTCAAATTGATATACGCTATATGGCGGCAAATGATGATTTTGTCTTTACCACTGTTTCCAATCGTGGCGAAAGTCATATTTTACGCCATTATGCTTTTGCACGTGGTGATGACTTAACCATTTTAGCTCAACAAATTAGTAACGAGCGAGAGTTAATAACAACAATAAACCAAGCCGCACCTAATTTCAATTTTAATCTTCTGCCTGAATTTAGCTTGAACCGAGATAGTTTGGTGCAGGTAGATGAGGATGTGTTGATGGCGCAATTACGGACAAGCACCTTAACAGATAACGCAATTATGCCTGATTACCCGCCCGAATTTATTGCAACACGCCATTTCTATGCTTATTTGGTTTTTACTGACGACGGTAGTAAATTTTTGGCAAGTTTGGCTAACGATTGGGTTATAAGACAGGTTGCTAATTGGCAAGAAGCAGAAGAAATAATTATAGAAAACTGGGGTGATATTAATCCACCATTATACATATTAAGACAGGAATAGGAGCAAGTTATGTTATCATTATCAATTACTGATGTAAAACCTTTTATGGCAAAACTACTAAAGACTGAAATTTTCGATGATTTCAATTTGCACAATATAACAATACATAACACCGCTTGTTTCGAGATTAGTAAAATTTCTAACGAAAATGTGCCTAAATGGGCAGATGTTCGGCCATTTGTTTTTGAAGTTATAAAAGGTGGCAAAACACCTAGTTATATTAAGATGGTTTTTAGCCTAAATGCCGATACCATAGGGCTTGATGATGCACTTTTGTTTCTTAATATTGTTTTCGAGGATGCCAATATCAATATATCCACAGGTATATCCCATAAAAATTTTACACTTGATAGGTCTGGGTATATAAAATGGAATGAGTATATACTGAAATTTTTAAATAATGCCGATATTTCTTATGCCGACAGACTTTTATAATCTTTAAATGTTCCACGTGGAACATTTTTTGATTGTTTTAATTTCATAGTGTCCGAGCTGTCCACAATATAATTTATTGAGGTGATTATATTGAATTATATAGTGGCGGTTGCAGGCAATCTTTATTCATTTTATCGTAATGACGGTGGGCTTTTTTGGCGGCAATACCGTAATGACGCTTGGTCAGATGATGTTTGTATCAGAAAAGATGGGGTTGTTAGTTTTTCAGTTAGTATTTGTGATGGTGGTGGTATATTAATTTTATGTCAAACATCACATCAGGTTGAAAAAATACTTTTTGATAAAGGTGTTTTAACAACATCCAGTCTTGTCGGCGGCGGTTTGGCTGGTAGTTATTATGGTGTACATTTAGGTGATGAAACATTTTTGGTACACAATATACCCGTAACAGCCGAATATAGCCAAATTTTGATGTCCCACAGGGTGTCGGCACAGGGTTTGTGGAGCGACAGCAAGCATTTGGGTCGTATTTTGCCCTTCGAGCAAGATGGGCAAGCATTTTACGCAGTTCCTGTTAAAGGGCAACATTTTTTAGTGTTTTACCAAGCTCATAAAGGCGGCTTTAATGCAGATTTGGGATATAGAGAAGTATATGGTGAAAAAATGGGGGAATTTAATATTGTACAGCAATCTGCAAATGTCAGTGGTCAATATTACTCTTTTCTTGCAACAACACAAGGTATACATATGCTTTATACCGCAAGGGGTATGATGAATTCGTCGCTTATATATAGAAGGAAAGATATAAACGGTTTGTCGTCAAAAATAACAGTGTCACAAGGTAATAATATACACAGTCCTTTGTTATACATTGTGGATGACGAACTGTTTTTGATGTTTATGCGTGGCGACGAGGTTTTTGTCAGCAGTGTACAGGGTGATAATATAATACCCCCGACAAAAGTCGAAAACACCATTAACATTACATTATGCAAATTCATACAAGACAGCAGTACCAAAACAAATTTAAACACAAATAATCTATATGTTGACACAAACAGGCCGTGGGAAATTCAGTTTTTTACTGATATATACAACATAATAAAAAAACCATCAGAAAAACCCTTAACACTGCAAATCGGAAACCAACAAGATTACGAGAACCTGTTTTCACCACAATGGGATACAAATTGATTTTTAAACAAAAATGTTTTAACCAAATTTGCTTATCCCTCTTGTTTTTTCAAGGGGGATTTGTTATAATAGTAAGGGTGTAAATGGCGGTATTAAAGGATTTTGTTGGAAATGATGTGGAAAACTTTTATCAATATCTCTCACTCCCCTTTTTACAATGTGAAATAAATTTTTATATTTTTTCCACATTTTGTGGAAAAGCTACAAAAGAGTTTTTGTTTTGGGATATTTATATAAGGAGTTAAATTCGGTGCTAAAAACTGATTTTAAAATCCTAAATCTCAACTACATAACTCCTAATATAATGGAGGTTTTTGCAATGTCTGATGTTTTATCTGATGTTTTATCAACTAGAAATCCAGAAAGCTATTGGTCTTCTATTATTGCATTTATGAAAGAGGGAGCCTTAAACCCTGCGGCTTTTTCCTCGTGGATTGCACCCCTAAAACCATATAAAATGGATAATGACAACTTTACACTTTTAGCTAAAGATGAACATATTAAAAATACCGTCACTGCTCGTTATCTAGGTAAAATATCTGGGGCTTTTCGTGCTGTTTTTGGTCAAGACTACAAAGTACATATTATATTAGAATCAGAAATTGATAAAATTGGTCAGGTTGATAAAGAAAGACAAGAAATTAATTTAAAAGGTACTAATTTACGTCCAAAATTTCACTTCGATTCTTTTGTAAAAGGTAAAAGTAATGAATTTGCATATGCTGCCGCACAAAATGTTGCCGAAAATCCCGGCATTGGCTATAACCCTCTTTTTATTTACGGTGGGGTTGGTTTAGGCAAAACACATCTAATGCATTCAATAGGCAACCATATTTTAGAAAACAATTCAAATGCTAAAATTTTATATACAACAAGTGAAAATTTGGTAAATGACTTTGTTAATGCCATCCGCAACAAAACAAATCAAGAATTTAGAGATAAGTATCGCCAAGTTGACGTGTTGTTGGTTGATGATATTCAGTTTTTATCCGACAAAGAAGGTACCCAAGAAGAATTTTTCCACACTTTTAACACTTTACACAACGACGGTAAGCAAATAGTTTTAACGGCAGACAAGCCTCCATTAGAGCTACAATCTATCGAAAGTCGTCTGCGCTCTCGTTTCGCTTCGGATTTAACTGTGGATATTTCTATACCTGATTTTGAAACCAGAAAAGCAATATTGCAAAAAAAAGCCGAGGAAGAAGGTATGGAATTAGAATCAACTGTCTTTGATTATATCGCAAAAAACATCGAAGGCAGTGTGCGTGAGCTTGAAGGGGCATTAAAAACCGTAACAGCAAGGGCAAAGCTGACAAATTCCAACTGCACAGTAGCACTTGCTGCAACTGCACTTGCCAGTATGATACAACAAAGCCAAAGACGAGAGGTTGATGTAGAATATATTCAAGACTTGGTTTCGTCTTTCTATAATATACCTGCGGAAGATTTGCTGTCAAAAAAACGCTCTGCGGATATAACTAGAGCCCGCCACGTAGCTATGTATTTTTGTCGCCAGCTGCTAGACACTCCTCTAAAGCAACTAGGTAAAGAATTTGGCGGCAAAGACCATTCTACGGTAATACACGCTGTAGAAAAAATTGCTACAAATTTAGAAAAAGATAAAAAACTAAAAGAAGAAGTAGTAAAATTAGAGGCCGAAATCAAAATCTCGATGAATCCTCCCAAATAGTTCAAATGTAAAAACTACAAAAAATATTGTGGAAAGTTTGCTTTTTCCTTTGTGATTTAGATGTGAGTTTTAATTAAATTTTGTTGAAAAGAACTCCTCATAAAAAAACGATGTGGAATATGTATAAAAACCAAAGGTTACCAAATAATTTTTCAATCGTTTTCCCTACATCACAACAGCCCATTTCTAAACATCCAATGTACTTTTTAACAAATCCACAACCCCTATTACTAGCTACTACTATAAAAAATATATGTATGTGTGTATTGCCCACATAAACAAAAGGATGGTTTAAAAGTGAAAATAACTATATCAAAAAATTTACTACTAGAAGGATTAGGTGTCGTGGCAAAAGCAGTCAGCACACGTGCCACTATGCCTATATTAGAATGTGTCTTACTTACAGTCACAAGCGAAGGTTTAAAATTAACGGCAAATGACCTAGAATTTGCAATAGAAACAAAATTTATCGAAAGCGAAGTTATAGAAGAAGGTGCTGTAGCACTTGATGTAAAAGTTTTTAACGATATTGCTAGAGCTATGCCTAGCACACATATCGAAATTGACTGTGACGAGAAAAATCTTACAGTGATAAAATCAGGTAAAACAGAATTTAAAATCCTTGGGATGACCGCGGCAGATTTTCCAGAACTTCCGCAAGTGCAAAAAAACCAAAGCTATAAAATAATATCAAATGAATTTAAAAATATGATAAAGCAAACGGTTTTTTCTGTGTCTAACGACCTGTCAAAGCCTGTTTTGTGTGGGCAATTGATTGATGTTAAGGCTGATGATATTACAATTGTCGCTGTTGATGGTTTTAGAATTTCTTTGCGAAAATCTGTTTTGCAAAATAGTGCAGGTGATGTAAAGATTGTCGTACCAGGCAAAGCTATGAATGAAATATCACGCATATTACCAACCGATAACGACGCTACGACCGAATTTTACACAACAGAAAAACACGTGCTGTTTGAATTGGAAAATTGCACTGTCGTTTCACGTCTTTTAGAGGGTGAATTTATTAATTACGAAAATATGTTCGGTAACGACACAACCACATTAATCACCGCCAACCGCATAGAAATGATAGATAGCATAGACCGTGCTACATTAATATCTAAAGACAGCAAAAAAAGCCCTGTTAAACTAAAAGTCGAAGATTCTGTTATAAATATCTCATCCAATACAGAAATGGGAACATCTAACGAAGAAATTAATGTAATGCAGGATGGTCCTGATTTAGAAATTGCCTTTAATCCAAAATATCTTATAGAGGCTATGAAGGCTATGGAAGCTGAAAAAATAACAATGTCGCTAACATCATCCCTTTCACCTTGCGTGATAAAAACCGAAGGCAGTGAAGATTACAAATACCTCGTACTACCTTTGCGATTGAGAGGATAATATGAAATGCATATTCAAAAAGTAGCATTGAATAATTTTAGAAATATATCCGAAGCAGATTTAACATTGTCGCAAGGTATGAATGTTTTTTACGGCAATAATGCACAAGGCAAAACCAATCTTTTAGAAAGTCTGTATTATTGTGCCACGGGTCGCTCCCATCGTGCAGGACGTGATAAAGATTTAATTAAAATTGGTGAAAAAACAACAAAAGCAAAAATTTTTATTAAAAACGAAAACGGGCTTACAGACGACATAACCTTTGAAATATCAAAAGACAACAAACAACTTTGGGTTAATGGTGGTTTAATTAAACGGTTAGGCGAGCTTTTTGGTCATTTGGTTTGTGTAGTTTTTTCACCCGAAGATTTGGCTTTGGTCAAAGCAGGGCCACAATTGCGCCGCCGCTTTATGGATATGGAACTATGCCAGCTATACCCAGCATACTATTATAATTTGCGTATGTATTACAAAGTGATGAAGCAACGCAACAATCTTTTGCGTGAAATTTCAATCAATCCAAAATTAATTGAAACAATAGATGTTTGGGATGAACAATTAGCGCATTATGGCAAAGATATTATCACTACCCGTAGAAATTTCATAGAAAAAATATCGAAAATAGCGAGCAAAAATCAACAAGAGATAACAGATGGAAACGAAGATTTGGAAATTATATACAAAAACAATGTAGAAAGTGATACCTTTTTAGAAAAGTTGATAAAAAGCCGTGATTTCGATATTGCCCGCCGTCAAACATCGCACGGTATACATAAAGATGATGTGGATTTTAAAATAGGTGGCAAGGATGGACGTATTTTTGCTTCACAAGGGCAACAACGCACAGCGGCATTATCAATAAAATTGGCGGAAATTGAACTAATTTTAGAAGAAAAAAACCATATGCCTGTACTACTACTAGACGACATTTTATCAGAGCTTGACGCTACACGCCAAAAGTTCTTAATGAAAAAAATCGAAGGTATGCAAACAATTATAACAATGACAGGCGCAGAAAGCGCATTTAACGCCTTTTTGTCCAATTATCAATCGCAAGAAAATACAAGTATTTTTAAAGTTGAAAACGGCAACTTTTTACCCGAAAACACTTGATAAAATCTAGCTTTTGTGATACAATTAAATACTGACGTAGAGGCGGTCTAAGACCGCCTGTTTTATAGATTATACGAGGTGATAAATTTTGACAAATAATGTGTATGACGAACATAATATTGAGGTTTTAGAAGGGTTAGAACCCGTTAGGTTGCGACCAGGTATGTATATTGGCCCAACAGATTCCAAAGGTCTACACCATTTGGTTTACGAAATTGTAGACAATGCCGTTGACGAGGCTTTAGCGGGCAAATGTAACGAAATCGAGGTTACAATATTACCAGAAAACGCAATATGTGTATCAGATAACGGGCGTGGTATACCCGTCGGCATACACCCAACCAAAGGTATACCTGCTGTAGAGGTAGTTTTTACTGTATTGCACGCTGGCGGCAAATTTGGCGGCGAAAACAGCGGTTACAAAGTATCTGGCGGTTTACACGGTGTTGGTGCGTCTGTTGTTAATGCCCTTTCGGACTATCTTAATGTGCAAATCCACACAAACGGACAAATCCATGAAATGGGTTTTGAACGTGGCGAAACCGTTAAACCATTATCTGTGGTAGGAACAACCGACAAGCACGGCTCTACCATCACTTTCAAACCTGACGCAACCATTTTTGAAGAAACTGTATACGAATTTAAAGTTCTTGAAAAACGCCTGCAAGAGATTGCTTTTCTTACAAAAGGTTTAAAAATAACGCTTCGTGATGAACGTGATAATGAAAATATAAACGAGCGTATTTTTCAATACGATGGTGGGTTAAAAGAATTTGTAGAGTTTATTAACACGGGAAAAGACCCTGTTTTTAACGAAATTTTTTATGTAGAGCAAGAAAAAAATGGGATTGCGGTTGAAATCGCGCTACAATACAACGACGGTTTTATAGAAACCACATACGCATTTGCCAACAATATACACACAATAGAAGGCGGTACGCACGTAACGGGTTTTCGCACGGCTTTAACAAAATCCATAAATGACTATGGACGCAAATATAACATCTTAAAAGAAGCCGACCCCAATTTAAGCAGTGAAGATGTTCGTGAAGGTTTATCTTGCGTTATCTCTGTTAAGATAGGCGACCCAAAATTTGAATCTCAAACAAAAATAAAACTGACTAATACCGAGGTACGCACCGCCGTAGACTCTATTGTGAACGAATATTTTGCATATTTTCTTGAAGAAAACCCAGGTATTGGCAAAACAATTATAGACAAATCTATTTTAGCACAAAGAGCAAGAGATGCGGCAAAAAAAGCCCGTGAATTAGTACGTCGTAAAAATGTACTAGACGGCGGACGTTTGCCGGGCAAATTGGCAGATTGTTCCGAAAAAGACCCTGCAAAATCCGAAATATATATCGTTGAGGGTAACTCTGCAGGTGGCTCTGCTAAAAATGCAAGAACTCCTAAAACACAAGCTGTCCTGCCATTGCGTGGTAAAATCCTCAACGTAGAAAAAAGCCGTATTGATAAAATACTTACCAACGAAGAAATCAAAAACCTAATAACGGCCTTTGGTACAGGCATACACGAAGATTTTAATATTGAAAAACTACGCTACCATAAAATCATATTAATGACAGACGCTGACGTTGATGGTAGCCATATTTGTACATTGTTGCTAACCTTCTTATATCGCTTTATGCCACAGCTTATTACAGATGGTTATGTTTATATAGCACAACCGCCACTGTTTAAGATTGAAAAAGGTAAAAACGTACACTACATTTACCCAGGCGAAGGTAGACACGGACACGAATTGGACGATTATTTTGCAACGAACAGCCGTGATGGTGTAAAAGCCATCCAACGCTACAAAGGTTTGGGTGAAATGAACGCAGACCAACTATGGGACACTACAATGAACCCCGAAACCCGCATTTTAAAGAAAGTGGAACTAACAGACGCTATAGAAGCCGACCTAATCTTCACCCAACTAATGGGCGATAAAGTAGAGTCGCGCAGAAAATTTATCTACGAAAACTACGCAAATGTGGTGAACCTAGACGTTTAATATAAGGTGTTCCACGTGGAACATTTATGTTGATTTGGAGGAAAATAACTAATGGACGAAAATATAATTGGACACGATAAAGTGATAACCACAAATATTGCCGACGAGATGAAAAAGTCTTATATAGACTACGCTATGTCGGTTATTGTGTCAAGGGCATTGCCTGATGTGCGGGATGGCTTAAAACCTGTTCATAGACGTATTTTGCACTCTATGAACGAACTTAATTTAGAACCCGGCAAACCATATAAAAAATGCGCCCGTATAACGGGTGATGTTATGGGTAAATATCACCCGCACGGTAACAGCTCTATTTACGACGCTTTGGTACGTATGGCGCAGGATTTTTCTATGCGCTATATGTTGGTGGATGGCCACGGTAACTTCGGCTCGATGGATGGCGACGAAGCAGCCGCAGAAAGATACACAGAAGCCCGCCTTTCGCCAATATCAATGGAAATGATAACTGATATTGAAAAAAACACGGTGGACTTTCAACCGAACTATACCGAAGAACTAAAAGAACCAAAAGTATTACCTGCACGTTATCCCAACCTTCTTGTAAACGGTTCATCGGGCATTGCGGTTGGTATGGCAACCAACATCCCTCCACACAATCTAACGGAAATTGTAAATGCTGTCATCAAAATCATTGACAATTTTGTTGATGAAGGCAGAGAAACTGAAATTGACGAACTACTAAAAATCGTTACTGGTCCAGATTTTCCTACAGGCGCAAGTATTTTAGGTACATCAGGCATACGCTCGGCATACACAACAGGCCGTGGCAAGGTCGTTATGCGTGCCAAATGCGAAATAGAAACCCTAGCAAACGGACGCGAACGTATCATTGTAAAAGAAATGCCATACCAAGTAAACAAAGGTAAAATGCAGGAAAAAGTCGGCGAACTTGTAAAAGATAAAAAAATTGAAGGTATATCCGACATTTGGGATGAAAGTGATAGAAACGGTATACGTGTCGTTATAGAACTTAAAAAAGATGCAAATGCCAATGTTGTGCTAAATCTGCTGTATAAATATACCCAGCTACAAGAAAGTTTTGGGGTTAATATGCTTGCGCTTGTAAAAGGCGAGCCAAAAGTGCTTAATATTAAAGAGATTTTAGGCTATTATCTCGAACATCAAAAAGAGGTTGTATCACGCCGCACGCAATTTGATTTAGACAAGGCACAAAAACGTATTCATCTTGTTGAAGGTTTTCTTAAAGCATTGGATTATATTGACGAAATTATCGAGATAATCCGCTCTAACCGTGAAATTTCTGTTTCAAAAGAAATAATTCGTGAGCGTTTTGATTTTAGCACGGCACAAGCTGATGCTATCGTCGAAATGCGCTTGCGTAGTCTATCAGGACTAGAGCGTGAAAAATTACAAGACGAATTTGACAAGCTAACAGCAACCATTGGCTACCTACAATCCATCTTAGCAGACGATGATAAATTGCTTGGTGTTATTAAAGATGAAATCACTCTAATACGCGACAAATTCGGCGACGCACGCCGCACACAACTCACCTATGATGATGGGATGATTGACATTGAAGATTTGATTGACGAAGAAATGTCGGTTATCACCTTAACCCATCTTGACTATGTAAAACGTCTGCCGCTAGATACCTACAAAACCCAAAGCCGTGGCGGCAAAGGTGTTTTAGGGCTTACAACCCGTGATGAGGATATTATTAAAAAAATGTTTATCGCCTCAACCCACGACGACATATTGTTCATCACCACAGCAGGCAGAGCATACAAGTTACGTGCATATCAAATACCAGAAGCAGGTCGCTCTGCAAAAGGTAGTGCAATTGTTAATCTGCTAAACCTTAACAGCGGCGAAAAAATAGCCGCCGTAATGCCTGTCGGCGACTATAGCAAAGGTTTTTTAACAATGGTTACCCGTCGAGGATATTCAAAACGTATGCGTCTTGCGACATTTGAAAATATCAACAGAGGTGGCGTTAAAATGATTAATATAAAAGAAGACGATAGTATAGTGACCGCCCTGCATACAACAGGAGAAGACGAATTATTTATCGTTAGCCGCAAAGGCAAAGGTCTGCGCTTTTCTGAATCTGCCGTGCGCGAGATGGGTCGCCAAGCATCGGGTATCAGAACTATGATATTCGAGGAAGATGATTATGTTATAGATGCCGAAAATATAGATGCTGACACAAAACTACTTTTTGTAACCGAAAAAGGTTTCGGTAGATGTACCGAAGAGGACGAATTTAGAGCACAAGGTCGCCGTGGCAAAGGTAAGATTGCCTACAAACCCAACGAAAAAACAGGCGATTTGGTCGGGGTTGCAAAGGTTTCAGATAACGAGGAGCTAATACTTATAAATTCAAATGGTGTTATCATTCGTATACGCATTAAAGATATTCGCACCACCATCAGCAGAGCTTCTGTAGGTGTTAAGTTAATAAACCTAGAAGACGGTGTAACCGTCGTAGGGCTTGCAAAAATTGCAGAAGAACATATTGTTGATGTAGACGAAGGTAATGAAGACGAAATTTAAACCAACAAAAATCCTAAGCATAAAATTTGCTTGGGATTTTTATATTTTGCAAGCATTTTATCTTGCAAAATAAGTCTTTATTTAATTTAAAATAGGGTGCATACTTAAATTAAAAAGGGGTGTATTCTTATGTTTCAAATACGTAAAGGATATGACACTGTAAGTAAAACTTTTAGACTACCAGTTGATTTGTCTGAAAAGCTAAGCGCATTAGCAGCACAAAACAAAATATCGTTTAATCAACTTGTTACGCAATGTTTAACATATGCAGTGAACAGTTTGGTTACAGAAGAAAAGGAGTATAAAGGTGATGAAGAGAAGAATTAAAAGCCTTATTGCAGGCTTAATAGCCGTGGTTTTATTAAGCTCTAATATGGTTTTTGCAGATGATTTTACAGAAAATAACCCAACCACACAATGGGCTGAATATGGGGTTATGCCGCAAATTGGCATTGGGGCTTTGGATTGGAGCGTTACCAACAATGCCTTTGCGACTGTATTATACAATTTATTGATGTATGATATAGAATTTGATTTTGGTGCATCATACATTAGCCAATATCAAGCAATAGAATTATTAACAAAAGCTATGTCGATAGAAACTCCGGAAATATCAACTTCCGACAGTATATTAACTTTTAGAGGATTGGCAGAAGTTCTTAACAAATTTGTACCACATTTTATTAACAATGCCCCTGTTGTGAACTTTTCAAACGAAATCCTAAACGGAAGTATGATAATCAAAGATAGCAATAACACAAACTCAATCGTGGCTAATATTAATGGGACTGGCAATATTATCATTATACCTATGCAAGACATAAATATTACGCTTGATAATATTAATATAGCGGGCAATATTATCGTAATGCACGGCAATGGCTCTGTAGTAAATATTACAGTAAACAATGTTTCCGCAAACAAATTACATATTTTAAGTACAGCAAGTGTTAATGTTGTTGGCAATAGCCGCATCGAAGAAATTAAATTAATGAACACATCTTGGTTATCAACAGCAGGACAATTAACCACCGCAATACGAACTAATTTATATATTGCAACCGAAGATGTACAAATTTACGGACGCTTTAATAATGTCAAGATTGATGTTGAAAATGCGTTTGCGCCCATTGCTTTTCCATTTGATGGACAAATCGAATATCTAATGGCAAAAAGCGATGTTATTTTAATTGGCGACGTAGATGTAGCACATTACGAAATTGCAAATAGCGGCAGTTTTAACACGATAAACGAACAAGGTATGTACCGCAGACAACAAATGCAAAATGCAATTGACGAAAGCATAAACAACGCTATGGCGGATATGATGAACCAACTACTAGCCGCACTTGTTTCCGTAATCACACAATCACTTTCGCCAAATTTGCCACCAAACTTCAACACAGGCAACATAACACCACCAGAAATAATACCACCCAACCGCGACCCAGACCCAACACCCGAGCGATAAATTATCTCGACACAATCTCCATATCAACTATAGGGTTATTAGTATGAGCATTAATAACCACATTGAACCGCTGGTTGACCCCAATGGTAACAGTAAAAAGGTAAGCTAGAACTGCTCTATCTCTATTACCCACATTGTCAATAGCGTAAACCAACTGCATATCAATCAAATCCATCTCGTCCTCAATACCTTCACCAATTTGCAAATGGTTAAGCAAAGCAAACATCGCCTCGTCAGCAGAAAAAATAGGGATAGACGAACCAATCATCCCGCTATGACCAGCCTGCCAATAAAACACATCTTCAATTCCCTTATCAGTAATATGCACTCTAATACGGCTGTCATACAACAATTGACCACGATAAGAATCAAAAAACGTCAACTGATAATTCATATTCGGCGTTAGTATATTAGAAAACAATTGCATATTTACCGCTGGCTCGCCCAAAACTTCCTCTATAAAACTACGAGCCAGCTCCTCCGCAGTGGTTGCAGTTTTAAAAAAATCCTGCGGCAAAACACCAACAAAAAAACCATCAGGCATCTGAAAAACAATTTCACCTTCACGCTCGAAATATGTAATTGTGTTACGGCTTTGTCTGCTGGTTATTATTGTCGTAGCACCCTCTGTATCCCGAACAAAACCATCATAGCCAAAAAAACGCTCGGCAATCCCATATACATTATGGCGGTATAAAAACGCATTTAACTGCCTTTGTGGACGAAAAACCTGCGGAATATCTGTAGAAACCCGCATATTGTTTCGTTGTAAAATTTCTATAATATTTGACTGCTGCTCGTCAGATAGTATATATTGCTGCTCGTCCAAAAAAACAAGGGTTGTTAATACAATAGCCAAAACAGATAATAAAACAAGCATTATATTTTTAATGCGGTCAGTATTCATAATCCCCTCCGTTAATCTCGCTTTCTCTCTCAAAATCAAAACGCATCATAACACGACGATAAAAAACCACCTCACGTCCAATAACGTTAATCTCTAAAGCGTGTCGCATACCCTGTGCCAAAAACCCCATTTCTCCAAGGTCTAACACCTCATCCCCCAAGATATAATCAAAGAAAAAATAATGCCTGCCATCAACAGGGTTATGCTCGTATCCAACAAGTATAACCTCGTTTTTAGGTGTGTTCTCATTAGCCGCTTGCTGTACCATTGCATCATTATTAATCATATCAAAAGCCGTCAACAAAGCACGTGTATAATCATCAATACCACGATTGTTTGGTATAGCGGTAAATTCTGCAATATTTCCTGGGAAAAGCCGCCCAACACGCCTATTGTCATAATAAGTAAGAATGTTATTAACAAAATTAGGCGTTACCTGCCCCTGATTTGGAAAGAAAAACGACATATGAACAGCGGCAGATTCTGAAGAAAAATCTTCAATTGGGTTATAATCTACTACATTGGGGCGAATTTGTGCAACATTTTCGTTTTCGGCGGAGTTATTAAGCAATGCAACAACTTCATTAAAATCAAACTCCGATGATAGCTCAAAAGAAAAGAAATCATCGCCCCTAAAAAAAGTAACTTCAAGCAAATCATCAGAAGCAGGTGCAATAATAATAGTGTCAAAATTATCAAAATGAGAAGATAAAAACCCCGGTCTACTACCAAAATATTCCCTAAAAAACCCCGAAGGCATAGGGGAGTTATACCTGATAACGATATAATCAGACAACAAATAACCAAAAGCCTCAAAACCAATACTGCCCGAACCAACAAAAACCCCTTCTTCAATCAACCGCTGTATTGCAGAATACGAAACCAACCACTCATCACGACTAACAAGGTTATTAAAAATCAAACAACATTCAACACCACCGACGGTAACCCCAACCGAAGCCGAACGTATAACAAGCGGTGCCGCCGCTTCATCCCAAGGGTTAATATCGCTGGGCGACGACACAGGCGTAACAAGCAACAGGTCGTGCATAGAAAAAGACCCAAACCACAAACGCACTACAAGCACAATACAGGTTATGGTAAGCAAAACAAGCAATACATTCTTAATATAAGCTAAAAAGCTAGTTTTTGTCATAAATGCACTATCCTTATTAATTAAATTTGCCAATCAATTGGGCTTTGTCCATTTTCTTGTAAAAAATCATTCGCTTGCGAAAAATGACGGCAACCAAAGAATTTACCGCCAGCTAATGGCGATGGATGTGCAGCAGTTAATATTTTATGGCGGGTATCAATTAAACTCGCTTTGGCTTTGGCAGAATTTCCCCATAGCAAAAAAACTATTTTATTTGGATGTCTGTTTAACGATTTAATAATATTATCCGTAAAAGTTTCCCAACCCCTATTTGCATGCGACTTAGACTGCCCAGCCCTAACCGTCAAAACCGTGTTAAGCAATAAAATACCTTGCTTCGCCCAAGGCATCAAATAACCGCTTCTAGGCATAATAAAGTTCACATCATATTCCAATTCTTTATAAATATTTCGCAAAGACGGCGGAATCCTTGCATCGGGCAATACCGAAAAAGCCATACCATGCGCCTCGTTTGGGTTAATATAGGGGTCTTGCCCCAAAATCGCCACTTTAACATCCAAAAACGGAGTATGATGCATAGCTGCAAAAACCTGCTCCTTAGGCGGATAAATAGTCTGCGTAGCATACTCCTGTTGCAAAAACTCACGTAATGGCTGATAATAAGCCTGTCTCTTTTCGTTTCTTATAATATCCTTCCAATTATCCACAACAATCCCCCTTTTCTTTCTATAATTATACCACACTTTCGACTAACAAACAATCTCATCTTTTTTAAAGTGATAAAGCTATACATTAGACCTGTTCTGAAACCTTGCCGCACCAATTTCTTGGCGTGGTAGGTGACAGAGTTTTTGCCCATTTGTGGGCAAAAAGCTCGAGACCTTGCACTTTCGCTGTGCGAAAGCGACGCATA
>Ga0123352_10003757_pt1 | contig 22101 bp, 10 predicted proteins | sample TergutLab28metaG_FD_89700 | JGI IMG/M metagenome (GOLD analysis project Ga0123352, IMG submission 89700) | Labiotermes labralis P1 segment gut microbial communities from Petit-Saut dam, French Guiana - Lab288 P1 | ecosystem: Host-associated > Arthropoda: Insects > Digestive system > Gut ...
GAACCCGGGACCTCTGTATCTGTAGCCAGAAACTCTGACCACTAGACCACAGAGGCGGTCCTATATATATATATATATATACGCGTGTCCGTGCTATAATTGTGTGTGGAACCACCAAGATCTCATTGTCCAACAAGACAGGCAATGTACGTATAACGTAACAATGAAGCGCGATCGTGCAACCATTGTTGCAGTTGACAAGCAATAAGTGTTGGAAATTCTGAATGTGAGTTTGTAGCCTCAGGTATCCATCATGCATTATATTGTCATCTATGACCTGCATGGCTCTACCAGTAATTATCCACTATCTCATAAACGGCACGATTTTCGGGAAAACATCATTGAACATAAAATGTGTGTTTTGATTTTCTATACAACTTTTGTCCTAAACAGTCTCATTCTAAGGAGAGTTCGGCGAGGTTTCATCGTAAATGTACACAGGTCTTCATGTAAAGTACATGTAATTCTTGTGAGATTTTAATGAAACTGGAATTTTTTCCAACAGGTTTTAGAAAAATATTCAAATATCAAATTTCATGAAAATCCGTCCAGTGGGAGCCGAGCTGTTCCAAGCGGAAGGACAAGCGGGCATGACGAACCTAAAAGTCGCTTTTCGACACTTTGCGAAAGCGCCTAAAAACATATCAGTACGCAATAAGTACGTACGTGTGTCAGTACTAAAATTATATCTTGAACACCACCAAAAAGACCTCACTGTCCACGAATAAGTAAAGGCGTAACGCAAGCGACGACAGTCATCAAATTTTCAGAACGTATCCGCAGTCTCGGCTGTCATGGGAGATCCTACATAATCGAGAAAAAAAACCTGCTCCAGATCGTAGGCACCTAAAAAAATCTGACAGGGGAGCCTGATGCTGGCCAAGTGCACCAGCACTTAGCGACGATCTTACCCTCCGAACTGTTAACTGAGGACACAAAAACTTGCGTGGGACACCACCAAAAACAACAGACATTGTTCTTCAAACTGCGGTGCACACTATTCTCCGCGGGGAAACTAGTAATATTACATTACAGTACCAACTGTTGTTATACGGCCTCAGAGAATAGTTAGCCACATTCCGCTTTTCATTATACAATTTATTTTGTCCAAAATATAAGCCGTAAAATTCTACTCCAGACCAGACTTGAGATTAGTCGATACGCTCCCGTGAACACGAATTTGATACGCGAGTCTTCAAAGTTGTACATTTAATTACGAGGACTAATTACAAATTTCAAGCTACTGACTCTCTTCTAATAGGGCCAGAAGTTCAAACACCGCTAATACCAAAGTAGTTCGTCGCATTTGCTTCTGAGACAGTTCAGTACAGTTCATACCCAGATAACTTATTTCCTTTCCGTCACATTTTAGTATTTCACTCTTCTTTCATTTCCGATCCCCCAGTAGCCGAAAAACACAAAATTTTCCCACTAGTCTCCAATCTCATTTCCTCCGTCAGAGGAATACGGTCAGACCATCATAACAATGCACTCCAGAACCCTATAAATATTGGCCGCATAAATGCTCGAGTTTATCGTCGGGTGTAATACCCTCCGGTTACCTACCCTAGGCCAGACTCTTTTTATCAATTTGTTTCAAATACGCTAGCACATTCTTCTGAGTACAAAAGAAGACAAGTCACAGCCGTATATTCATTTAATCTTTTTTCGTGTATTTCTTCCAGATACTAAAAGTATTTACATAAATCTCTGAACACAACAGTAAGGCCCGTTAAGCGATATGCATATACGAGTTTCCATCAATTCCACTGGTTATATATCATATTCAACTGTTTTGCATACCAGTCATATTTCCCCGGCGCCAAACTATAGTCCGACGCAACACAACTAGTAGGTGTGCAGAGACAGAAGTGGTAATGAATGTGTAACAGACATATGAAAGCTTAACGAATGCAGTTCGACAGAACATTAAATTACATCAAAATTATCGCACCCCCAGAAATGGCGTAAACTTGCTAACTTTTAAACTGTATAAGTATTATTGAGACCACTCGTAAGAAACATGCGAAATCCCGTAAGACCAATTTAAAAAGGAACGCCTGAAACGCCGTATTTCGCTAACAGCTACTCAGGGTTCGTAGTTCAATGAAGAAAGGTCAGGATGCAAAATAGCGGTCGTTACATTCTTCAAGGACACAGAGCCGACATTCGGATGTAACAATGAAAGAAAACCACAACAAACCTAGGACAGGAAATCTGGTTCTCCTTTCGAGATATGGACAATATACGTTACATAGTGATTCCGGTCGACAAACAGACACACTTTTATTAAGAACAGCGTTTGTGCATTGTCAGAACTCATGGTGTAAATTAATCTTACTCTGCTACCCTCGACTGATATGTGGAACTCAAACTGATGGACATGCATGAATTACGCTGTACTCCCTTGTGCAAAAAGATACACGCGTTTAATTCGATGTTCGAAACAGGAAATGCTAGAACGTATGTCATAATTCCAATCATTCAAAAATTCCTTATATTCGTCCGAAAAATGTGGCTCCTTCCTGCAGTTTCTTAGATACAATCATTTACTCAAGATATATAATAAGCATATAAGCAAATACGTCAATACGTATCTACAATTTTAATAAAAACATGTACTAATGTTAGAGACTTTTCCGAGATGTGTGGTCAGGTTCCACAACACAACGAAACTGGACACTAAGGCCTTCACTATGCTTGGACAACCACATTTACTATTAGACGGATATGCCACGACGTAGACGGTCAGTGGACAGTCTCTCACCTCGGAAGCTGGAATTCAAACCCAGACCGATCCATGTGGGATTTGTGGACAACAAGGTGGCAAGGGAAAGGTTTTCTCCCATAACTTCCTCTCTTCCCTGTCAGTATCATTCCACCAATGTACCAGGCTCAATCTTTCACCCACCACCAACGCTGTATAATCTTAGCAACCGACAGCGTCTTTGATTAACACACTTGATACTTTACTATTAGACAGGTGGGCAGGAGACTTAAAAGTTCATGCTAAGATCAAATATGTCGCTCCCAAGTGTGGTTTCGGTATAACCTACCCTTCTTTTGGCGTAAGCCGCATTCGCGCAAAAAGTCGTTTAAACTTTGAAATTACATTATTCGTCTGTATGTTTCAGGCCTTATATGCGCCGGTAACGGCGGCTACAGAAGTGCGAGCAAAGCGTGTGTTTCTGTGCCCGTTTACCCGCTTCCGTCACGGTGTAGTTGAAGCATTCGCCCTTCTGCAATGTTACGGAACGTAAGTTGGTATTTGTTACCGATGTTTCGGGACAGTCAATAAGTCCCATTTTCAAGGGTCCAGCAGTCCGAGAAGAATTTCTTCTTTGCGTAACATCGCAGACGGGCCAAGGCCTCGTGTGTTGCAGTGATTCGTTGATTACCGACATCCCGACTCAAACGGCCCCTCTTCGAAATGTGACAAAACAGTTTTATTATAAAACACACATCCTTCACATGCGTATGTGTTTCTTACAATGCATCACTTACATAAAATAAGAATCAGTATATTAACACATAAGAGGCTTTCTTAAAACCCCCGTGTCTTTAATAAGATCCAGAATCCATAAGTTTAAACCACGGATCCATTCTTCTCCACGTGGACTCGATTACGGAATGAGAGGCCACCTGGAGCACCTGTTATATGACACGACTGGACTAGATTCATGCCGACTCATGTCAGTGTTCAGTGTCGGGTTCTTGAAAACACAGTACTAACCCTTCGGGTTCCTGCGGACTTCCCCATCCGCGCTACTATTGTCTTCTCGACGGCGTTTCTACTCAATGGATTTACTTCATGTTAAACGTCAACCACAGTCAAAATTCACTATCGCTACTGCTCAAGTAGTTAGCGTCCCAATACCACGTACTAGAATCGAACCGCAAAATAAGGCATCCACGCGATTTGACCAGAGCAGTGATTAACTCCTTGCTCTGACCTGCTCCATCACATCCTTCCATAATCAGGTACATAACATTCTGGTTCGGTGGGGAACCGTCTCCATTTGCGGATCTGTTCGTTTCATTTCTAACGAATGGCAACCGCAAAAGCTACCGCCCGGCTCACTTTTCGCAAGCTTAGGTTCTTCTCCTCCTTGAGTTAAAAAAGTATCCTACTACTGAAAATTCTACCAATCCTCCATTGCGCTCCCAAGAAGTTTAAACCGACAAGACCTTTTTTCCCGAGCTCTTAAGTTACTTATCAGAAGTTTCTACAAAAGTAGGTGGCAGTCACAGTCAACTTCTAAAATATTATATTTAATATACATGAAACGCGGTATTACGCCGCCTTACTATTTCGTAAAGTATTGGAAAAAATACAGTTAATACCCAGAGAAAGCTTCGGTTAGTTCTTCCAACAAATCCCCGAGACAACGCATCAAATTAAAGGCGTTTAAAAATACGCCTACATAAATTATCTAAAATATATCACAATATTTATGACAAAGTTATTACAATGTCGATTTGGCATAACACACAGATAATGCGTTATTTCAGGCCTCCGCCTTGAAGTAGAGGAGATGTGCACTCTTCTAGGATCTTACGCAGCGCTGAGTGGTAACTGCGTACCGACGTTTCGGTACAATCTATCGGTCCCATCTTCAAGGGTCAAGTCCAAGACCCTTGAAGATGTGACCGATAGTCCCGAAATTTCGGTACGAAATTAACCACTCTCCGTCAGGTAAGATCCCTAAAAAGCGCAGATCTACAACAGACATGCTTATGCAACAAAATATACAACACTTACTTGTAAAAATATATGCAGTACTCGCAACACATCAACATTAAATAAAAGGATTTTTCCATCTTCTAATAAACACAATATCGCGCTACATCTTCAAAACGTTTCGAAAGCTTCTGCTTTCTTCGCCAGGTGAACAGACAGTCTATTAAATAAAATTGGCACATACATTCTAAATGAACCATATCCTCACTTGAGAGATTCATACAGCGCAGTATTCACACTTTAAACCCACAACTTGTTTAAAGAAATAGACGTTGGCCGTACAGTGTGTACCTTACAAGCAACCACGATAATAATTCAGAATGGGGTTAGTTTTTAGTGTATTCAGATATGTGACACCGTGTGGTTTGACAATAACCAGCGTTACGAAGGAACCATGACAATAGCAGAATCCTCCGAAACGATGGCTCCTATCTACCACACTACACGTAGCACGTCCCACACCTTAGTTTCAATTCCTAGCACCGTGAGAACATGGACTATCACATCAAATGAGAACTTCCGAACTTCAGCGGCCCACGACGAGGACAGGGCAAACTCACCGGCATCTTGTAGGCCATCGAAATTCGCGGTAGACAAGTTACAACTTCTTCTGAAGAGTTTCCTGCTTCGAATCTAGGACAAAATACAGCTGTACTGAGACTGCTCATTGTCTGTCTCTCCAGATGAATGCCGACATAGTAGGGCTACCTTATAACAAGCAAACCCGCTTCCTTTCGCACCCTTCTTATCACACAATTCAAGATATTATTGCCACGTCTCATCCTAGGCTAATCACTCGAAAACAGGGTTCCTGAGAAGCCAACAACCACAACTATACAACATATTCCCCGCATTTAGTGGAACCCAAAGTTTCATTACCTTGCACACAAAATCTCGCCTCTCGTGCCAGCCAAAGCCAGACGAATCCAGTCCACAACCCCATCCTAATTCTTTCAGATCCATTTTAAACAGTGTCCTAAACAAATCAGAAAACGAACAATAAAACCAACGTACAAGAAAGTCATTTTGCACAAACGCTGTTTAGTTTCATGTGAAAGTCTAGAATCTCCGAATATAAACCCAATTACTATTAGACGCAGTTGCAAGCACAAACCAGCACTAGAAAAAGGTATGCAGTCAAACACAACTTAATCACTGAGGTGTATTTAATGACTATGTAATGGAAACAACTACATGTTTCGGCCTGTATTGGCCATCATCAGGTTGTCTAGGGAACTTAAGGGCTAGTTATATGCATGGGCGCGCGCGTGGTGTAGAGATCTCTACATACGCATAGCTTGACAAACCGAATCAAAACAGGAGTCAGATAAAACACTATGAAACAGAACAGATTCCTACATACCAGCACTCCTGTATAGCGACACAACCCGTGCAAAAGCAGCAAGTGGTGGGTGATGACACCATTTTGTTCGCCATAAGAACACATCGATATAGATTTATGATACAGCCGTCGGGTACGCTAGAGACTACATACATGAATGTAACGTATATCATTTCAACATGAAATCTGACCGACTGAGACTACAGAATGCCTCGAAAATCACGTAACGAGGTTAGCATGCTTTCTATGGAAACTAGACGAACTCATTCAGGCAATCGTTGTTCAGCCCCACAAGTAGTTTCTATGGCACAGGAAAGCCCATCGGTACGATCCAAAGATATGCAAAACGTAAATCTCAATTTACACACAGCCCGCAGATTCCTTACGAAGACAACAGCATCTGAAGCGGTTTCGTGGAATGGAAATATGCCCAATGGCTGAAAAGTGGAATGCTCCCTGTTCCAATTAACAAGTTCAATTGTGACAGTATGATTAGAGCTACAGAGTTCCTGGCGAAGAATCGCGTCGTATGACTGATTACTGCCGTGTGCAGACAAAAAGTTTACACCTGAAGTACCTGGAACAACAGTCCGTCACCTGTAAAAAGCATTCGTCGTTGTCACGCAATTGTCCGAAGAATACGCAATTTCAACCTACCGTCAGCCAATTAAATGAACTTCATTGGAATATAAATAACCAATCACTATTTATTATCCAGACCACCATATGCACAACATAAATATATTAATAGGATATTTTATATATCGCAAGTACCCCTACATGTTTCAATCCATCTGCATCATCTTCAGAGAGTCTTAACCTTGTGCTTGCTAAAGTTACAAAATTATTAAAATTACAACTCAATAAAAGCAGTTAGTAAAATGTTCACGTGACCGTTGTTGTATGGTAAAATCTGCAAAATATTAATAAAATGTGGAAGTTGTTCTTTGGTGGCTGCATATGCAATCTGGACAGCCCTATGGTGGTGTTTCTTCCACATTTTATTAACATTTTATACATTTTACCACACAACAACGATCACGTGAACATTCTACTCCACCGCTTTAATAATTTTAATAATTTTGTAACTTTATCAGGCACAAGGTTACGACTCCCTGAAGATGATGCAGATGCACTGAAACACGCAGAAGTACTTACGATATATAAAATATTATATATATATATATATATGTGTGTGTGTGTGTGTGTTTGTATTTGTGTGTGTGTGTGTGTGTGTGTTGTGTATTTGTTGGTCTGGATAATAAACTGCACAAAATGCACGGTACGTACATCAAAATAGTCAATTACTACATTACCCAGACACAGGGAATCCAATGTGACACGTGGTTTCTAATAGCTTTGGCCTCACAACGTTACCATACCAACAACCAAAACTGGAAACGCAATCATCCCCTACAGCCCTCCCTTCAAAAAATTCCTCGAAAATATAAGAAAACTTTCTGAATACATTAATGTGAGAGCAGATGCGGAATGACCTGAATTACGTTTCATAAATCATGTCCAGCTCTAAAAATTGCATTTTAGTGACTGCGTTCTTTCTTGACAGGATAGACTGAACGACTATTAAAGTAGACTAAAGAAGCCAAAATTATACTGCTCTGAGGCCTAAAAAACGGGTGAGTCAAGAGACTGAAAAACGAGGATACAAACCAGGAGCGCGAACGGAGACGAAAAAGACCATGCGACAGATTGAAGAAACAACGTAAGTGTCTTTCACTGCCTTAATTTAAAGGTGAATTTCTAAATATGTTGGCCGCACATTCAACCACACTCCCATTTCGCAGAAAAACAAAATAAAAATATTTGTTACTTGAACTCAGATTGAATACGAGGGCGATTCAAATTTCACTTGGCACTGCGCACTTTTACAGCTGTTATGAGGTCAATTTTCTAACTGACTTTTGTATTCACAATTAAATTTTAAAAATGCAAAAACTGTACATTAGAGCCGAAAACTTTTCCAATTACATTACCTCGTATCATCACAGCACACAATTAGTCTACACAAAAGCCTTGTTTACCCTAAGCTGAACGCTAATTACTGTCAACATTCTTTAGGCCCAAATATGCTATTTAACAATGCTGTAAGCCCCTATGGCCGTGAAGGTCTAAATGTTTCTCAGCATGCTGCCACAAAACAACGTGTTTATTATTTTGGGCATTTTATGTTCTTCGGAACACAACTTTTTAGAAGATGTGTGTCGCCGTCAATAAGCATCATGCTAAATATACAGTCGCACCCCTTACAAAGAATCACTCTTAGTCACTCGACACTGAAATAGGTTATCAACAGACTGCATACGGTTAACACCGTATATCATAGGAGGAAGAATAAACTTCCAATAAAACTAACACGCCACAAGGACAGGAGGTAGAGCCAAATCCATCAGACACTAGAAACATATGAAGGACCAAAACTAGAAGGGAATAAACCAAAGCTAGAATTTCCAATTATACGGAAAGACCATATCAATCGGCATGATGCAGGGGGCAAGAAATGTTCCCGAAAATACCAGAAAATAGTAAGAGAGGTTATAGCAGACTGCCCTGTAACTTTTTGACGTCTTCACTGACGGGCAAAATTCCAAAAGGGAAACCCTTCAGACTAGACTGTTTTGTTGGATTGTGTCATACAGTTCCCTACAGTTTGAAACCGATTAAATGCGTAACAACATAGCCTCACGCCCATTTAAAAGGTGGCCATCAGAAGCAGGATGGGATAATTTTGATTTATCCAGCAATCTCTGATTAAGGTGGGGAACAGAGAGGTGGCCAAGATGCTTATTTCATTGTTACTAAATCGGGTGGCGAAAGTCAGCTTGATACAGACATAACTGTTAGCACGCACTGTGGGCATCCCCTGTGTTACGGGAACTTCTGAGAAGTTCCCACGAACTGGAAATGGACACAGCATTAGGGCTTTCTCCAGAACTAAACGTACCTCCCATAGTTCAATTGTTAATGTTACAACTGAAAGCGAAGTCAGGATACGTAGCACTGCGCCTACAGCATTCTCTGCCTAAGTGGTAGGAGCTACATAGGAAACCCCGTTTTGGGTGCGTCTCAGAAAAAGCAGTACCATCCTACAACATCGGTTGATGAAAAAATAAAATGAAAAAAGGCCCAATATGTGTATGATACGATCACCGTACATGCTGTTAAGACACTATGGTTTAAAACCCGATTCAAGCTAGGAATGAATGAATAGATAAGGGGAAATGTGTGACCAAACTAGCAACCCAGCCTAGTTTGCAAATATCCCCAACTTGGATACTACTCATCAGTAAGGAAAACAGAGTGTTACAGGGCAGAAAAACGTAAAGTGGCTTACTATGCTCCGATGTTCGCTGATCTGCAGTCTTGTCTTTCGGCTGTCTGTCACGTCTGGTTCAGGGATTTTAACCTTGCTTTCAAAGGCACACTATTTTGTTTCTTCTTATGTTACAGTTTTACTGGCAATTGTATACTCTTCCGCTGATAATAGGCCTACATAACGTTAACAGTGCGTCTCCTGCATAAAATTTATTTCAGTGCCCAGTGACAGAGAGTAACTCTGAACAGGGGGCTCAGATGAGAAGAAACTTTACGCCTGACGATGCCAACAGTTCCAGTTTATAACTGATGTCTGAAATAAAAAACCACGGACATGAATAAGGCCATATAAAAGACCTGCGCTCTACTGGGATTTTACGCAGCATACAATAGTAGTTTGTTATCAACGTTTCGGGTAACCTATTAGCCCAATCTTCAAAGGTGATGCAATCGAATCTTCTTGGAGTAACTAACCCTTGCACATGGTACCGACAGACTGTCCCGAAACGTCCGTAACAAACCATTCAACGCTGCGTAAAATCCCGGAAGAACGCAATCTCACATCGCGGCAGAAGCCTGAAATTACACAAGTTCACATACAGGTCAGTATACTTGCAAAGATATGCAGAAGCATGTACAGTTTCAAATACACGTTCTTAAAAAGGATTAGTTGAATTGATTAAATGCAGCTATCATACATGTGTATATGACAATTCAAAGACAGCAAAGTAAGCAAAACAATCGCACAAAAGGAGACGTAAAATCGGGAAAAAAAATGTGAGGCAAGTAAAGATTCTAGACCATTAAGGAAATGAAATCTTCATACCACAAAAACAAAAACAAAAAAAAATTATTACACGGTTCTTGTAATACGGACTCTTACATCAGTTCAAGTGCAGAAACTAGACGACACTGCTTTCAGTGTCTGTATATCAATTCTGGATCTCATGGGCCTCCACCCCTTCCTTAATGTAAAGTAAAAGCCATTATTACCAACGTTAGAATTAGTAAATGCATTGAGGTGCATCTCTGTCCGAAGAACGTGATTACAGAAATGTATGTATATCCAACTATCGTGCAAGGAAACTGCACAAAGGTTAACACAAAACCGTGGGAAACAGCCACAGCAGTTTCCTTGAGTCATTCTTAACAGCCACAATAAATTGAAAGCGATTTACAGCTCAATAAATTAACATCAATTACACAGCACTATGCACAGACCAAATATAATATACAAAAGCAGCCAAAGCACTTCCGTTTACTTTGTGTGAAACGTGCATGTATTGAGCATTTATTTCCTACTCCAAAAGGATACATAAAAGGGCACGCAATATACGTATAACGTAACAATGAGACGCGTTCATGTAACCATGGATTGGACTGATCTGGCTCAGAAGAGGGACAGGTGGCGTGCTCTTGTGAATGCGGCAATGAATCTTCGGGTTAAAAAAAATTCGATAAATTTCTTGACTAGCTGAGGATCTTCTCAAAAAAGACTCTGCTCCTTGTAGTTAATTAGTTTAGAGATGTCTGGACACAAGTTCTATCTCAAGACTGAAAGTTCAAATCCAAAAAATGGCAATTAGAAACACAGAAGACATGGATGCTTCTATTAAGTATTGGCCATCGTAAACTGCACATCTATTTCTACGATACATACAGAATCATACTTTTGTAATTCATCCCTATAACTGGCACTCCTTTGTAATGACTGCAGATACAGATGTATTAACGGCCTGTCCCTACACACACCGCAGACATACACGGAAAAAAGTAGAGATCTCTTCTGTGCATCCGGATTTCAGTACATTCAGAGCCAACCGCCCTTCCACCTCAAACCAGACGCGCGTCTTTATACTTCTTCATTTCATTAAACATCAAAACCGCATTCCATACAGTCTCTAAGGGTCACGTAGAGAAGTGTAGCGGAGAGCCTGAACTCCAAGATTCAAAAAGAGAGAAGTGTCAGACGTTAGAAGTCGCAAGTGAAGAATTATGCTGACTTGGCGCGAGGGCCGCGAGAAGAGACCCTTGTTTTATATGGCTAGGCGCTATAATGATCGTCGTAACAGCACAAACCTCAAGACGATTCAAAGTCTACTTTCAGCATAATAATGGTTCCAAACAACACCCTGCAAATGACAGCAGGAATTCATGCGATACCCCTGCGTGAGGGTAACACACATAAATATGGTTTTTACAGTGAAATCTCTGTGAAACAGCTCTCGGTTTCTTTCTTTCTTTTTTTTTACATCTGCAACTGATTGGGCAGAAAACCTTCCAACCAAAAAATAACTCCCAAACTCGCGAGTCTCTCTTCTTCTCCAGCTTTCTTGCATTAAACCAACAGCGGCATGAGATCTGGGGTGAACCAGGGAAGGGTGTGGGTTCGGTCGCTGTGTGAGATGATTGGCAACGGAGTACGGTGCTTAATGATGACAGCAACAATGCTGCAACCGACAAGGAGTACAGGCAAGGACGAACTTACAACCATACACAGTATCGAACTGTACAGGAAATATCACGAAAAAGAAGCAATCAATTTTCGAGAATAACATCTCGCTTAAATGAGACAAACATGTATCAGCCCATCACACACAATCCTAGTAGCGGCGACAAGCGATTCAGTTTAGCTACGGATATTCAGATTAGCCAGTTCGATTCCCTTATCTCGCAGAAATAAACTCATCTCACAAACACAACAACTGCAAAGAGGATAAAGGCCTACTGAAATCCACACTATTCACTAAATTTTCCGAAGCAAATTCCACAAATATTATTTAAATCTTCCTCAATCTATACTCCTTCAGGCCTACAAACAACGTAAATCTACCGAGCTGGACAGCACAGCAATAACGCATCCCACTAAATTTCTGACGTCATAAAATCCTGGTTAGTTATTCTAAGGTTCATGTAAGTTTCCCCTGGTCCTGACATACTGATGGCGTAATAGGCGAATTAAATATAAGACAAAATAGCTTCCTTCGATATTCTCTACTTCTCTTTAATTTAAATTATTAACATTTCTCATCCAGCGTTATCTATCACTTGCAGTTAACAAATTTAAGTAAAAGATATAAGTGACGTAAATAGCAAGCACGGGTATAGATCCATTCACTTTAAACCTCACATCTCGAAACGGGAAAATAATAAAGATCCACCTTCCGGCCGCATTAGCCTTTCCGGCACTAGCATTCAAACTCTGCCACCGGGTAATAACCACTGCCACCGGGTAACAACCCAATTGCAGTAAATAAATAAATATATATTATGCGAACATCATTTCCATTCTTTTATTTTCCTCCACAATTTGGTGCATAATTGGCTCTGGTACATTTTCCGGTTAACTGCCAGTAACAGAATTTTCTTTTTTATAAAAACGCAAAATTATTTTATTCATTTAAAAAATGTATTTCATTTTTCCACCCAGAAAGTACATCCTTGCTTTACAAAGGTTCAGCAAAAAAAAAATCACATTCAGTAAAAAGGGTCCTAAAGATATTGACAGTATTAAGTACACTGCCCTAGGGTGACATCTCCGGCACTCGTCGCAAAGAAGCTTGACAGAAAAAGACTCGAACAACAGGCCGTTTATACGTGACAGCAATGTCAACGATATTTTCTTTGTTTGACAAAGCACGATGAAATAACTAAAGAGACAAACACAGGAACCACAGTTTCATAAATATCGTGTCGGCGCACAATTCTAGCTGTTCACATCCCGAGCTACAAATTACATTTAATATAGCAAGTCCCTCCGAGGGTCTGGCAGCTGTCTCCGTCGCACAAGGAATGGGGTGAATCTATTTATAAACAGAGAGCATTACTCCCGCATTTCTGGCTTGGTATTCCATTAATATACAAGATACGTGAATGTCGTACAGATGTGTCAGATAACGAAAGTGGTACGCCGTTACTAATTTCTCTGATTCCCCCAGCGTTTGGCTTACAAATTGAAACCCAGACATGTCATGTATGGATAATGAATCACTCAGTCCTATACGGGACATCTAGGGGTTTTAAACTTCCCCTTTATAGTCATGCCAACCACCCTAATTGAAAATTTCAAACAACATGATAATTGAGCAGGCACGACCAAAAAAAAAAAACATGCGGCACCAAGCACTTAATAAACGAGGCCGGCATCTTAATCGACACCGACATGAACCCTCAGATCAATTCGCAATTCAGAGCAGAAGGGGTGAACACTGTGTTTTTAAACCTTTCGTGTCTGACATCCTCTGTTTATTTTTATTCGCTCAAATTCCTTCTATTATTTTTTGCATCCTTCACTGCCGATAAAGTAACCACAGTGCACGGCGTGTGGTGCGCATTCGAGAGGTATATGGTTCGATTTCAGATCACGGACAGATAATATTTACACGTAAAGTCATGAATTTTCTAACCCTTTCTACAACAAACTACGATCACTTCCTACACCTTCCGTCACGATTCATCATTTAAAGCCACCGTACAATATCTCAAGAGCTACATAAAATCTAAAAATTATCTACTGAACATCCTTTGTCTCCTTCCGATTCACTTTACTACTTCGCATCACACCTTTAATTTATAAATACAATATCCCACTCTCAGTGCCTGTCCCGTTCTTGTTGTCTCTAGGCCTCTGCATTTATCTCTATCACTCTTCTTTGATGTAACATCCTTCGTAAATCCATCTTCATGTCCTAAAATAATCGCCTTGCTAGATTGAGCCCGTCTGTCCCGTTTGTTTCACCGTCAGACTATCCTCCTGTACAAACACAACAATTCAAGAACCGATGAACGGATTTCAGTAATATCAGATACTGGAGGTTATGAAAAGTTGTCGAACCAATCAAATTTCCATATAGATAGTACTAACGACTTCCACGATTTACAGGACTTCTCTGCGCGTATAACCGCTCGCGTCTCTGCTCTGCCCGGACGCCCAGTTCCTTTCGCGCTCGACTGTTGAGCTGTTGCGTCAATTTCACTAATACAAATTCTTACTAAACTTAACAGTTAACTTGTTCTGTTACGTTTCTGTTCTTGATTCATTGTTCGTGTTCTTTCATTTCTATTCTTCCTCCTCCTCAATCATCTTCTATAATATTAATGCTCCAATATTACTACAAGAGTAATGGAGATGGTAACATATCGGAATGAATAAACAGGGTAATCATACACTGTACTGACCTCGCAACAGGATAATCATACACTGTACTGACCTCGCAACAGGATAATCATACACTGTACTGATCTCGCAACAGGATAATCATACACTGTACTAACCTCGCAACAGGATAATCATACACTGTACTGCCCTCGCATAGAACATCGACCAGTGTCCTATCGTCAAGAAAGCCACAACAACCAGGCGTTATGAATATTTACGACAGTCAGTGAAACAACAATTCGCGTGTACAGTTCTTCACTGCAGAATACACTTCAGCTTCCCAGTCAAAAATGTCGTGCATATCTGTTACTACAGCTAACAGCAAAAAGACTTGGCATGGGTGCTGGGTATACTGTGCTCACTTCCAAAGGGTCAAAGAATCTATCACTGAAACCACGATGTGAATTGTCCAGCTAAGCGAGAAATTCAAGGCTCTCTCTGTCCAGATGGATTTCCATACCGGGAAGTCGGAAAATTCTGACAAGACAAAATTCAGTTTTCTTCCACGTTCGCTTTTGAATTTCACCACTAACCTTTATTTATTTGACAGCTAACATACGCACAGTCTTACTTCTTCGGTTCTACTGAATAACACTAAAAATATCTCTTCCCTAACCGTCTAACGATACTGCATTAGATGAAAAGTTACTTACAGCCGAATAAGTAAGACAGGATAAATATGAACGACCAATTACGAGTTAAGCTGAAGGACACGACTTTGACACACGTCAAGCTACACTGGACTATGGCTACGAACGACAGGAAACACGTCAATGAAAACCGTGCGATCGCTCTTCCACTGTGTCTAGCGCGTCAGAGTACAGGTTCTCACAGCGGTGTTCATTACTATTCAAGCCTACGAGGATGCTAAGCTGCAAAAACTCGTAAAGTTACCGACGTTTCGGAGCAGGGTACTTCCTTCGTCTGCAAGATGACCTCTCCTAGACTTGAATCTGAAATATGGGCACTATGCTCCTCCGAAAATTTGGTAGCTATTAAACCAACCTACACGGCGTTAACGTCCCACAAGACTTGCATCTTCGAGGCTGGTTTCCGCTGTACGAAAAGGAACACACTGCAAACCACAAATCAAAAAGTATTTTAAAATTTCGTCAACACAGACTAAGCAATTCGCCAGCCAACTTCAATCATTGGGTTTTGAGGGTCTTCTCAGACTCGTCTCACCATACCAAGAAAACGAACAGTGTCAAAAAAAATTGGCTACGACGACTTCATCAATAAGTCACTAACTCCATGGAGAACATAGTCATTCCTGTGACGCTACCGGCCGCTCAGCTGGAGAATATGTAACAGGTCCGTTTTACAGAGTTACGTTTTTCGTGTCACACTCCCGATCGGCCAGCCTGGTCTAAATACACTAGCGCGGGCTATTCTAATAAGCTCCAAAACTCACCTCAGCATTCCTAAGCCAGTTTATCTTCCATGTATTTTGATGATTTGCACACGTAGGGACGGAAAATCCCGCCGAAGCTAACAGCTCTCCATTTCGTATGATAAAGATAACAGCGGACAGATGTTCGACTACAACGTTTATTCGTCTTTCCTAAAATGAAACCGACGTCTGATAACACATAAACTTTCGAAGATCCTCAACAGATGTAGAGTGTCGGTAAACGACCAACACACCAATACACGATAAACATTTGTATAGACCAACATATGCACATAAATTTCCTAAAGTTACAAATTATCCCTAAACATTAACTGTCCTGAGTGTTTCAGCGATAAAATAAAAACCTCAGAAAAAACTCAATAGAAAGAAATATATATATATATATATATATATATATATACTTGTATATATATATTAAAACATCAAACTTACAAACACAATGTTAAATATATACGACAGCAGCAATAAACATAATAATGTGGAATATTACGGATAGTATGATCGTAATTCAATGAATTTTAACCATGCATATGTCAACATAAAAATGCCCATATGATCCACAGTATTACATTTACAGCTGTTATCATATATTTTAACTCTGTGTATATTCCTTAGTACTGACGTCTCCCTGTGAACGGTTATTTATCGCTGAAACATGTAGCAGAGTTCAAGCATACGGATAATCCGTAATTGTGTACAATTCTTATACACGTGTTGGCATATAAAAATGATTCCAATCGCAGCACAAGGGATCAATAATATTAAGGAAGATACCAACCTTACAATGCAAGACATCAAAGGTGTGCGCGAAATTACGTATGAACGAGAAGCCCATACCTAAACCTCTTCAACCAAGAACAGTCAGAGTAAAGGTCCAAAGGAGATAACAAGGAGTCTCTTTTACTACAGGTAGCTAGAAACCGCAATTTTCAAACGGATATCAACAACGATTTTGTTACCTCTTTCTCACAACAGCACCCATGGGAATTTATGTAAATTTTTAGACATTCAGCAAGAGCATCAGAAAGCAACCCCGATGATAACACGAGAAAAATCCATATAACAAACGGCTGAAGTTAACAATGAAATGATCAACAAAAAGTATGCGAATAAGATACAGTAGATCCAAAATATAAAATAAACTTATTCTGGGGGGGGGGGTAATGCGTAACACATAAAACAAAATCCAGAAGGAACGGACTTCTCGAACAGGCTTCTTCCGTCCCATACATTCTGAATTATTATCGATTTAACAATATCCGACACGAAGTTTGCAAGAATGGTTATGATCTACCTCAGAAACCAAATGTCATATCCTAGTACCAGAGATTAACCAACTGTCCAGAGCAAAGGGAAAAAAGGGTAAAGCAACCCCATTACGGGCGTGGACATGCCCTGAGGGTTCAATTAGGATGAAGCTCCCAAATTTCAAGACACTCGGGTCATGAATGTGATAAGGTTGTCAGCTCTACGCACCGGCCGCGTTTATCCACCAGGAAATATTCCTGGTACTCATTTCTATTAGAGGCTGAGTCAACCCCCAAGGCCATATTGCGGCCGGAAGGACTGTGTGAATAAAAAATTCCAATAACACCATCGGAAATCGAATCCGTGATCTTCCGGATTGTAGTGCAGTGCCTCAACCAACTGAGCCACCGCATACCCCAGAGCAAGGGGAAAGCTAAATATAATTTCAAACGATAACCACTTTGCAGATTTACTTTCTACACATCTGAATACAAGCCTCGCACTTTTAAAGATCCAGATCACTACACCATCTGAAGTCAAGTGCCTCGCCCACACGTTCGATAGTTTTGCTCAAAACATAATCTCACATATCGTTATTCCTGACCATACGATAAAACAAAAGGATGGGTGGCGAGCAATGGCGTATTTCCACAGCTTACTAAGTTTCGTGAAAATCGGTCACCTGACTCAACTGTTAAAACGCGGAGACACAAACACACATGCAGACAGCAGAGATATCTCATTAGACAACCTGTTCATGGAACGGAAGTAGGCTAATATTATACGCGAAAACTATCGTGGGACAGCATTACAAACTTATTTTGAAATTGTATTGAACATATTAATAATTGTCCAACGAGATGCAACACAAAGCAGTCCATTTATTATTCTGCAAGTTCACTCTACATGTTTCGGGTGCTAACCACACCCATCATGAGTACACAAAACTGTAACTACAGCCTCCGGTACTGGTCATATTTTTGTACAGCTACCTCCCTCCAGCGTGGCCAAGCTAGCTTGGCCACGTTGGAGTAGTTACAGTTTTGTGTACTCCTGATGATGGGTGTGGTTGACACCCGAAACATGTAGAGTGAACTGGCAGACTAATAAATAGACTACTTTGTGTTGCATCTCGTGGGACAATTAATAATATAGATCAGCGATGCACGGAACCAAAAACATAAAATTGCATCGAACGTTTCCTACAATCGGGCGAGATCTTCTGAACTTAGCAATCACGATTCTGTTCTGGTCCAGCGGTAAACACATTCCTTTGTGTTGATCCGCCGTGTCTCAGGCAGTCGTTTGACTGAAAACTAATCGTAGAGAGTCGGTTACCGCCCATAAACCGCACTTCGCATGTTACTGTCTTACTTAAACACAAACACACCACCGTAAGTAAGTCATTAAGCCCCAGAGTAGGTTTCATTAAGTCTGCGAGTGTAGGAAGAAAAATGTGTGCTCTGAGTCGCAGTGAAAGCAAAGTCAAATTTAATTACGTCGTAAGCAACCCAAGAAAACAAATATTAAAAACAATTCCTCCCAATATTCAAGGAGCGTGCCTCCTCAGTCCTCGAACCTAACAGCCCAAATGCAACAGTCCTGAAAGGGGGAGGCAACATGTTCCCCCGAACGGTAGATATTTACGAGGCAATAACGGATCACGTCCCAGATGGCTTGGTAGATCTACCACAAGGTCTCTCCTTTGACACTTACCAACAAAATATTTGCGGTAAAATACTCACTGGCATGTGCGTGATGCATACCCCGTCCATCCCCACTCCAACCGATTCATTTAATCACTCTAACAATTTAAGGGGAAGACCAAGAATTATGAAATTCTTCACTATAACATTTTTCACACAGCCCCAATACACAACGGGGTTTTTGGTGGGTAACCTTAAACGAGACTGTTTGGAAGACCGAGGCACAGCTGGGAGGATAATATTAAAAATGGATCTTAAAGAAATAATAAGATGACAGGGCGTAGACTGGATTCATCTGGTTCAAGGGAGGGACAAGTGGGTGACTCTCGTGAACACAGTTATGAACGCTCGGGCTGCATAAAATGCGGCTGGTTTCTTCAACTGGCAGCTTCTGAAGGGCTCTGCTCCATGGAGTTCGTTTGTCTGTCTGCCTGTCAGTCCGTCATTCACTTCTGTTGAACACATAAATGGCGACTAATATCACAAGCAGAACTCACTAGGCTATAAGGAAATCGAAGATGCAGGAACACACTACCAGTTGCAAACAGGTCCCACAGCACATGTATCTAGCATACATACACAGCTGAAGAGGTGTTTTAAAGCCGTCCCAGTGGGGTTTCATATGTCACATTGGATTGTGCAAGACTGGGCTCGGCTGGGTAAATGTCTACCTCCCTCTCTTTCTCTACGTTCCCTAGGTGTATATTGTCTGATGCAAACCTCTACACAGTGGCGTAATGGATTCGACATGCAAGCCCGAGGGAGGATCGCAGTCCTGTCTATTGCAAGGAAACTATTCTGTCTGAGGAAACAGCTGCCTTCAAGCCCGCTCATGTCCCCCCATACACCTGTCAATTCACGACTGCGGAGCAGTACAAGTTTCGTTTTTACTTTTTTTATCATCCATCGCATACCGTTCTAATGTGTGACACTTATCACCACATATCCTTATCAGTGGTTACGTTGTGCACAATACAATAATGTCTTTTTCATCCTTTCAATTTAACCTTCACTTTTAATTGGGCCAATCATAACGATCTGTTACTAAAAATAAATTATAATGATTTGTTACCACCTTTCTTTGGAGCCGGGATAGCGTAGTCGCTATAGCGACTTGCTACGGGCGGGACGGTCCGGGGATCGAATCCCGGTCGGGGGGCGAGATTTTCCGCACCTGTCCAGACCAGCTCTGAGGCCCACCCAGCCACCTATACAATGGGTACCGGGTTTTACCCGGGGGTAAAGCGGCCGGGGCGTGGCGTTGACCACCCACCCCATCTAGCGCCGAGGTTAATGAAAGAGTACAGCTATACGTCCACTCCCCCTCTGGGCCTTCGTGGCCTGTTCTAGGATGAACTTTACATTTACCTTTACTACCTTTCTTTTGTCTTGGCTTTGATTTTGTCGCGATTTGTTGATTTTATCCACTTGTACTTGATGTGTCTTAGTAACTGGCCATTAGGCTACTAACTAGGCATGTAAACGAACAGAGAATTAAACTAAACTTTACCGAACTATTACTGCTAAATATGAATTGATCCTGACCTCAGATGTAAGACTGGTTCATACAATTAAAACGTTGGATCAAAGTAATTACAAACTTCTTCGGCGATTACCACCGAAGGCCGAGAAATGCGAGGACAACTTTGCACATTCCAAGCATTGCTGAACCTTGAAGGATGATAGTAAAGTCCTCTTTCAAGTATAGAATTTAAAGCACTAGGCAAGAGTCTTGGTACCAGACCAGTTGCTGACGTTACTGGCACTAAGGTCAACAGTTTCTTATTTCAGTATTGTTTGATTTCACACGACAGTAGTCTGTCATATTTTATGATGTGTAGTTATCATAAGCAAGAGCTGACAAATTATGGATTATAGCACATAAAAAGGTAAAGGTATATTTACCTGTGTACATGCCTCGAAGGCATTTAGGGGGAGTGGAGGTACAGTTCCTCTCATTCTTAAGCTCGGCACCAGACGGAGGTGCGTTGTCAGGCTCACGCCCCGACCGCTTTACCCCGCCTTTATTTTCCTTTATTCCTTCAGGACACTTCATCTGTCTTTCTTTAATAACTGTCCCAGTATGTATAATACTGTTCTACCTAACCTCAATAACTATTACAATGTCAACAACAATCTGTAACTAACCCACAAAGAGCAAAATATTCTACCTTATGGCTTGAGATACGCATACTAACAAGATCATTACCACTGCGAAATACTACATTTTATCCTACCAGTTTGAAACAGAGGATCCACGTTTCCCCGCGTAGCGGTATTCAGTCAAACATGAGTACAAACTAATTAGCTCGCCACTTGCATGCTCGGTCGCCCGCTTCAAACATACCTCGGTGCATTCTGAATGCAAGCCTCTATGCATTTTTTAAACCCCCTCTGAGCAGCAAGCATGACGGAATGACAATAAAGACCTCGGAGTATTTTTTTTTTACAAGTTCCGAGAACAATCTATAAAGTGGGAGGAATTTCCACGAAGCTATGACTTTGCGCCAACCGAAGCCATCTATTTCTGAACCTTTCAAGACGTATTAAAATGACTAAAACGCTGCGCTTCTAAGGATGACGTACTGGTTTTAAAGCCTTATGCATTATCCAGACGCGATATATGTACGGCAATATTCGGTTACATGGCATCCCAGAGTAGGAACATGATAAAGAAAATCTAATAGGCCTTTCACACACTCACGAATATCTCCTATATAATTCAACAGAAGTTTAGTCGTTGATGAAAGAAGTCACGCCCTCAAGGTGACAGTAACAAGGAGTGAATCCCGACCCAAATAACTTCCGAACAAACAAGCCGGTTGCCACGAAATAACGTCCGATGTCCATGACAATGGACTCTACCCCCCGACACAAAGGTATATCTTGGCCGACAGTAAAGGCATTCGTCTGGACTTTTGAGATGGTCACTTTTACCGCATATGACCGAAAATAGATCATTTCCATAAACAAACAAGAACAACGCGGTGGCAATATGAAGCACTGTCGACGCGGTATCATTAACCAACAGTTTACTTTAACCTTTTGGCGCCGGAATTACTTTTTTAATTTTAGCACACCCTGTATATAAAATGTGAATAATACAGGAACCAAATACGTTAGAATTATGAAACAAACTGCATTTTGAAGAGAAAAAAA
>Ga0123352_10003758_pt1 | contig 22101 bp, 18 predicted proteins | sample TergutLab28metaG_FD_89700 | JGI IMG/M metagenome (GOLD analysis project Ga0123352, IMG submission 89700) | Labiotermes labralis P1 segment gut microbial communities from Petit-Saut dam, French Guiana - Lab288 P1 | ecosystem: Host-associated > Arthropoda: Insects > Digestive system > Gut ...
ATTAGACCTCCCTCTACGCAAGTAGGTAAGGTCCCTGGTAGATCACCAGGTTGATAGGCTGCAGGTGTAAGTGCGGTAACGTATTCAGCTGAGCAGTACTAATTGACCGAGGGCTTGTCCTTATTATTTCTATCTTTTTTCTACTCTTCTATATCTTTCTTCTTCCTTATTTTGTTTTCATGACTTCCGTTTGTCTTTCTCAACTTATTATCGCGGGGTGTAGCGTAGTTTGGCTAGCGCGCCTGATTTGGGATCAGGAGGTCGCAGGTTCGAATCCTGTCACCCCGATTTTAAGAGTCTATATACTAGAGTATTAAATTTATCGCATATGTGTATATAGGTTCTACGTACCTGTAGCTCAGCTGGATAGAGCAACGGCCTTCTAAGCCGTGGGTCAGGGGTTCGAATCCCTTCAGGTACACTATTGTTTTTATCTGGTGGGTATAGCTCAGTTGGTTAGAGCGCCAGATTGTGGCTCTGGAGGCCGTGGGTTCAAATCCCATTATCCACCCTTAGGCAAAATATAAAATATAGGGATCACTAGCTCAGTTGGTAGAGCAACGGACTTTTAATCCGTGGGTCCCGGGTTCGAGTCCCGGGTGATTCAGTAGTAGAAAGATTGGTAATTCAAGATTGTTGGAATCTGGATTATCAATTTTTTTGTTTTTTAGTTCTAATTCTTCAATGCCTACGATATTCTTTCAGTTATAGCGCGATATTGAATTAGAGGAGTCTAAAGCGGTTTTTATTATAGTTCCCGGGTGATTGTTGGTATGGTATAATTTTCAACAAACATAAATCCCTATGAGGGCTGTTTTAGTTCCCGGGTGATTGTTGGTATGGTATAATAGCGCAATGTGTTAGAGCCTCTTGCTCTACGTTATAGTTCCCGGGTGATTGTTGGTATGGTATAATATAGCAACCATGCGTCTGTCTAATATGGAGGTTATAGTTCCCGGGTGATTGTTGGTATGGTATAATGCGGCGGTTACGAGCATGACGCTTATGACTGTTATAGTTCCCGGGTGATTGTTGGTATGGTATAATCGAAGTAATAGGCGCATTACAATAGGTGGCGTTATAGTTCCCGGGTGATTGTTGGTATGGTATAATTGGTGTCCATAAAGACGAAACTCCTTTTAAGTTATAGTTCCCGGGTGATTGTTGGTATGGTATAATGTAGTTGAAGAGACTATGAGAGGTGTTATAGTTATAGTTCCCGGGTGATTGTTGGTATGGTATAATTTTTTCACTAATTTTACTGATAAAATGGTGGTTATAGTTCCCGGGTGATTGTTGGTATGGTATAATGCACAGGTGGCGGGAATCGTGACGATTATCGTTATAGTTCCCGGGTGATTGTTGGTATGGTATAATTCGGTTTCATCAAGCTCCATTTCACCAGCAGTTATAGTTCCCGGGTGATTGTTGGTATGGTATAATAAAATGGGATATTGCAACAGACCTATGGCAGTTATAGTTCCCGGGTGATTGTTGGTATGGTATAATCGAATTTCGCGGGATGCCGATGATTTCCGTGTTATAGTTCCCGGGTGATTGTTGGTATGGTATAATGAGCCGATATAAAGCCCACTTTCAAACGGTGTTATAGTTCCCGGGTGATTGTTGGTATGGTATAATGTAGTTGAAGAGACTATGAGAGGTGTTATAGTTATAGTTCCCGGGTGATTGTTGGTATGGTATAATGAAATGAGCATCACCGATTTTTTAGTTGCGGTTATAGTTCCCGGGTGATTGTTGGTATGGTATAATTTCCAGTAGAATAACCCGCTAAGCACGATGGTTATAGTTCCCGGGTGATTGTTGGTATGGTATAATTTCTCAAACAATCACCAATGTTTATAATATGTTATAGTTCCCGGGTGATTGTTGGTATGGTATAATAGATGCTGATGGCGAATGTGATTATGAATCGTTATAGTTCCCGGGTGATTGTTGGTATGGTATAATATGTTATAACTCAATGGGCTCATGGAAATTGTTATAGTTCCCGGGTGATTGTTGGTATGGTATAATGTATAAGTCATCCTGCTCCTCCTCTTTTAGGTTATAGTTCCCGGGTGATTGTTGGTATGGTATAATTCCCCCACCCCTTGTTTGTGCTTGTGTGGTGTTATAGTTCCCGGGTGATTGTTGGTATGGTATAATTTTAAGGAACAGTACAATGCATGCACTGTAGTTATAGTTCCCGGGTGATTGTTGGTATGGTATAATTGAATTTTCTACTTTCTCAATTAGTTTTTTGTTATAGTTCCCGGGTGATTGTTGGTATGGTATAATTTTTAAATCTTTGGGATGTTCGTATTTCTGGTTATAGTTCCCGGGTGATTGTTGGTATGGTATAATTAATTATTTATTTTGCCAATCTTGTAAGAAGTTATAGTTCCCGGGTGATTGTTGGTATGGTATAATAGACCCCATGGAAAGCCTTATCCTGTAAAGGATTGGTGCTTTTTATGGGGTCTATTATTTGTGCGAAAATGGTAATAAGTTGACGATTTTTTCAAAAAATTGTCAACTGCTCTGCTTGAAAAGGTTCATCAGAGGATGTTAATTTTCCAGCCAAAATCTCGATACTTTGATATTGTTTTTCAGTGATTACAAGCATACGAACTGACCCATTGTTTGGCACATTGGCGTACAGTCTTTTTTTATGCTTTTCAACAGCATCATTGCCATTGCATATTCTTGCATAATAAGAATATTGCAGCATATGATAGCCGTCTTTAATTAAAAAGTTGCGAAATTGAGTTGCAACTTTTCTCTCTGTTTTCGTTTTTACTGGTAAATCGAAAAATACTAATATTCTCATAAGTTTATTCATAAGTATGCATTTTTAGCTCGACGAGTTCCGGCAGTAACAATGTTTTAGCTCTTCCTGAACATATTGCAGAAAAGCTTTGGATGGTAAGTTCAATGGCGCGAGACAGGGTGTATCGCTTATCTTGCAGTGCAATATCGTAATTAATTAAATTTACAAGCTGGTTCTTTATATCACTTGTCAGTGCATCATCGCAAGTGGCATATTTAGCTGTAAATACGTCTACGATTTGTCTATACGGCTCAATAAAATCATCGGCTAGATTAAATTGATTAAGAGCCGAATGATGCTGCAGCCCAATCATTGGCAAAAAACCGTAAACGGCAAGACTTCTTGCTACACAGCCCCGGACAATAGCATAGCCGTAGTTAAGCCAAGCATTTCGGCAGTCATCAGTTTTGCCTCTTATAAATCCTTTTCCAAATAATGCAGGGAAATACTTTGCCGCAGCATACCCTTCGGAGTGACCTGCATCTCCCGAGCGGACATTTTTCGCCATTGTTGCCAACTCATGAGAGACTGCCTGCTCGCCACATAGTAAAAGGCATTTAGACTGATTGTTAATTTTTGCGCTGACAATTTGTTTCCATAACTGTTTTTTTGTGGAAATCCCAAGTGCAAGCTGTTTTCCGGCAACTTCACTATGCCGTGAGTGCTGTGCAAAAGGGGTTAGCACAGCACAAGGCAGATGAAATTCATCACAAACGAACAGGGCAACGCCGTCACCGGCGAGGGCACTTAAAAGTGATGTGCTTATGGTTGTCTGGCGGCTTTCGATTAATATTGTGTCAACGTCTTCAATTGGTATGGTTGCCTCTTTAGTATCGGTTTTAATACGGATTTGCTTGTTTTTAAGGGATAATGCCGCCTCATTTTGGATTATGATATTACGATAAGGCATAGGCTACCTCCCTTTCCTAAAGCCTTGGCGGGTTTCTCGCCCGACTTTGGAGGTATTGCCCAGGACATCAACTTGGTATTTTTCAAAGATGGATAAGGTTTTGGTGCCAGGGCGTGTTTTATAACTATTATCATGATTTATCACAGTAATTGAGCCTGTGGCTATATCAGCCCCTTTGTAATAAACAAACTCCTCCTCTTTTTCTATTTTCTCTGGCAGTTTGCTTTCTTTATTAACTTTACTGAAAGACATAGGTCTTCTTGCTTTTATATGTATCAAGTCATTTGGATATAGAGAGAATAGAAAGTCTTTTTCTTCCATTTCCTTCCACTCTTTATAAGGTTTGTATGCCACAATCGCCTTATTCGGCAGCACATCCTTCACCGTATCTGCCACATAAATAGGTACAAGGTAATAACCATCCCCTTCTATATGAAAAACATCAACACGCACCATACTATCGTTATCAGCTGCACCTTTTGCCTTATGTACCAAAACATTTAGGGTACTCTTTTCAACAATTTTTACTTTTTTAACAAGAGGACCTTTAGAGCCGTCACTTTTTGGCTTGTAAAAAGGCTCTTCAAAGGCTTTGTCAGCTTTGCCGTCAAATTGCATCAGTCTGTTTTTTAGGGCATCGTATAGTAGGCGGTCGTCCCCTGGATTATAATAGCCTTCTATTTCGCCATCTTTCAACTTAAGAGCGGTTAAGGGTACTTTCTTAATTGGTGAGCCATCATCGCCGATACCTTTTATAGTCTCCTTATGTGCCGCACCGCTTACTTTACGGGATGGCATACGGGATACAAAAACATCTTTAGACAATTTGCCTATAAGCTCATTGGAAAAATTATTATAGGGCTGTGGGAAGCGTTCTTTTATTTCTCCTGTCTTTTTTGATATTGTATATTCCGTTCCATCGTCACTTGTGTAAAGGGTTTCTCTCCGTCCGTAGTAGCCGCTTAACCTGTTAATCATCCCTTGAGTGGTGCAAGCGATAACGGCAGCATCAAAGGCGTGGTGCATATCACCGTCTTCGCGTACCTTATTTAAGCCCCACCGGCTTCTAAGCATAGACGTAACTCTGCCGTTTACAGCAGTGACACGCCTTACTCGGTTTTCAGATGGTGCAAACTCAAGGTATTCGCTTAAATATCGATACATAAATGATGAAATTGTTTTTGTATCTTGGAGGTTGCGTTCTTTAAAACGATTTCTGTCATCTTCAGTTATTTCTGCTTTTAATAAGCGATCTTTCTTTTCCTTACGCAGAGTAGAGTTTTCAACCCATACAATAAAATCATCCCTGCGCTTGCCGGTTAAGTATTGCAAAGGCAGCCTATCGCCTTTTTGGCGGTTTTCATGGACTTGTACCAATACTTTATTGTTATAAGTATCATCAAATGAGATACTGTATGGCACAATATGGTCAATATCCGCCCCGCCCGGCTGAAATAGACGTTCTCGTGGGATAGAAGTATTTGAATAAGCACAGCGTCCGTCCTGCTGTTTCCAAAGCTTTAGCCTTACAATATCTAAGCCTTTAGGGTTTAGCAGACCATCTGTTTCAGACAGTTCATTTTTTATCCTTTCGTTGTATGCACTATTTTCACGATTGTCCTTATCATCCTTTACACGCTCTTTATGAGGTTTAGACATCTCCCGTGCAAGTTCAATATTAATATATACAGGACTTACCCTATCCATTTCACGGATAATAGCGTTTATAACCTTAGCACATTGAGAGATAGTCCGTTTTGCAACATTGCTTGTGATAGTATTTTCAGTGGATTCTGCTAATTTTTCTAAGGAAATGAGTGTAGAAGCACCATCGCTACTCATCCCTTTAAAATCATAACCGGCTTTTTCACAAGCTTCGTTGTAATTTAAGCCTTCCTCCAAAAATGGGATGATTTTATCGAGAGCCTTAACAGATAAATGGCCAAATTTAGAAAAACTGTCGAGATTATTGATTAAAGTTTCCACATCTAAAGGCTCAATATCAATATTAGTTGCAGCAAAAGCATCTCTTATTTTATCCTCACTTTTATATAAAGAAAAAATTCTTCCGATTTCGTTGCGTTTTTCTGTTGAGATTGATGCTATCCGACCCTTTGATACTTTATCTAAAGTTTTTCGCATTTCATGAAAATTTTTAAGGCAATTAAATTTTTCTGCTTTTTCAGCGGCATCAACATCATTTTCATATTTTCTGATTGAGTTAAAGCGGGCATTTTCCGGAATTGTAAGTTCCTTACGAATACGCGCATAAGTAGGCGCAAAGGTGCTATGTGCAAGCTCAATCAGCTTATGTCTTTGCTCGACTGTTAGCGGCACAGTCTTTCCGTCAATATCAAGTCTTATATGATTAACTTTTTGCAATAATTCAAACCTTTCAAAAGAATAGGAGGCTTTTGGAGCGCGAGGTTCGTCTTTTTCAAAAGTACATTCTCCAACCATGCCTTCTATGCCTTTTGCATAAGGGTTAGGTGTACCATCGGAAAGCTTGCCCGGTCCTTCGTCAAAAGAGCGTTGGCTTAAGAGGATTTTTAAATATTCCTCTTCAAGGGATTCACTGCATACAGTGTTTCCAAGGTCGCGCTGGTGTAAAAAAACTGTACGCGCTTCCACCTCTATCATATCTCTTGTTATGGTATTTTGATAGTTTTCGCCCTTGTTTCTTTTAGTTTTACTGTAAGCTTCATCACGATAAAACAGCTCGCCAACAGTGCGGTAATTCTTTTCTTTCATAATGGCTTCATTTGCAGCGATTGCTTTTAAAAGAGCGCCTTCTTTCTTTGCGTCCTCAGCTTTTCGGTTAGACTTAAAGCCCCGCCTTTGTGAAAGATGGATTAAGATTCTGGCAAGCTCCTCATTTGTAATGATACGGTCAAGAGCTTCCGCTCTCAACTGATAGATGCATAAATCTATTGAGTTGAAAAGACTGTCCAGTGCATCTTGTGAAAGGATATTTTGCCCTAAAATAAGATTGCGGATACGGGCTTTTCTATGGCTTTTTCGCCTAAGCCTGCGGCGCATGCTTCGCGCTTCCCTACGCGGCTCGGCAAGAGAAGCACCATCTTTAGGGTTTTCAGCCACATCAAATACACGTGAACCTATGCGGATAATCTTAGATGGCAAATCTTCATGGTCCAACTCCATAACAGCAAAGCCAACAGATGCGATACCAATATCAAGTCCAATACTATATCTCATATTAACTCTCCTCTTTTGTTAAGGATATAAACAGATGACGCCCTGCCAAAGGCAGAGCGTCAGAGCTGCACGGTTTACTACCTTATTATAGCAACCGAGTAATTCTTGGTATGGTATACAAGAATAAACAAATTATAGCAAAAACTTACAGTGCTGTCAACAATAATTCAAAAAAATTATCACATTAACTCCATCTCGACTCTTGAAATTATAAGGCTTTCATCAGGTTCGAAAACTTGGCTTAAATCTACATCTAAATTTCTGCTAGGAACTCGTTCGGAATTTATTAAAAATTGAACCCTTGCCACATTGCCGCTTGAGAGTCTCGCAAGAGTATTTACTATGGAATAGACGGCAAGCTGCCTGAGCGGGGCACCCGGTGTCAGCCTGGAATCAAATACCGGGCTTAAATCCACATAGCATGTCATAGTAAGGCTTTCAGTGTATACATCGTTAATTATAGTTTCAGGAGGTATAAGAGATAAAAGCCCCTCTGTACGAGGTCCTCTCATAAGTTCCTGTAAAATTACCCATTCTTCCGTTACATTGGATGGCACCTCTATAGTACGCCTCTCAGCTACAAGCCCTGTAAGATTACTGTTTGCAAAATACAGCTCCACAGTTTTTCTAACAACATGCTCCATTGTTATTTGTGGGTTTATTAGAACATTATCTCTATCCATAGCTCCTATGCTCTCTCCATCAAGGCGGGTAAGCGGGGTGCCGTTTACAAAAAAGACAACATCACTGACCCAATCAAGCTCTGTAAAAGTCCATACTACAGCACTTCTAAAAATAATTTCATTAATTGCAGGTGTGTATAAATAACTTTCGTTCATATCAATTTCAATTGACCGGATGCCAAAATCCTCAAAGGTTGTACGAACAATGCGAAGGTCAATTTGCCCTGTCAAATTTTCCGGAAAAACATTTGAAAGAGGTGCCGCGTCAGGGCCAAAGCGTAAAATATCCCACAATTCGGCTGCAACTTCCCTATAATTTCCTACAGGTACAGTACGCCTCTCAGACTCTAATCGCCCCGATGTTGGATTGAAGAAGTATACGTTCATAGTATTTCCTTCTTCTTGACGAAAAGCCCAAGGGTGACCGAAAATAACCGTATATAAGGCAATAAGCAAGATTATAGCTATACCGCCTATTCTAATTTTTTTCCTGCTTTTCAAGGCGTTCACCTCCTACACATTAAGTTGTAAAGGAATACGTACTACAAAAGTCGAGCCGGCCCCTTCCTTACTGGATACTCTTATTGAGCCGTTATGCAATCGCACGGCAGAGTAGCTTATGGCAAGTCCAAGCCCTGTACCGCCAGTGTCTCTGTCTCTTGTTTTATCTACCCGGTAAAATCTTGTAAATATTTTACCAAGCTCATCCTCGGCGATACCAATACCTGTATCAGAGATTGTAATAAAAGTATTCTGATGATCAGCATCAACAGTAACTTTTACATTTCCGCCTTCGGATGTATATTTAATACCGTTTTCGACTAAATTGGAAAGGGCAAGCCCAAGCTTCATTTCATCCCCTGCTATTGCAACTTTTCGCACATCTTCATGTAAAAGCTCTATATTCTTAACCTCCGCCAAAGGATAAAGCCTTCTAAGGATATCCTCTGTAAGCTGGTTTAAGTCAATTTGTGTGAGCATCAGAGGCATATCTCTTTGATCAAACTTAACTAAAGTCAAAAGGTCATTTACTATCATATGCATTCTGTCAATTTCCGAGCTTATGTCCTTTAGGAAATCTTTATATATTTCCTCGGCCACACCATCTTGGAGTAAAAGAGATTCGCTTAAAACTTTCATAGCACTAAGAGGGGTTTTAAGCTCATGAGATACATTTGAGACAAATTCCTCCCTTGTTTTTTCCACCTGTTCAAGTTCATCATTCATACGGTTGAAGGCAGTGGCAAGCTGGGCAAATTCATCCCTGCCGGAAAGCCCAATTCTCTGATTTAGATGCCCTTCACTCATAAGAGTTACCACGCGCATAATTTTCTTTAAAGGACTTAAAATTATTTCCGAAATAAAAAATACCACTACAAGTATTATAATTGCGGTTGCAAGTAAAAGAAGCATTAACATTTGCTGTATGGAGCCTAAAAGCTCATAAATATCCACTATTGAAGAAACCAATAATAAAGCACCATTTACCACATTATACTCAGAGTCAAATATGGGCACTGCTGTATACATTGTAACACCGTCATCCTGAATTGAAGATACAGTACTCCCACTAAGTGCCTCCAAGACTTCAGGGCTTAAAAAAGTGGCACCGTTTTCAATAAAGTTAGAGTCATGTACTACAATGGCACGGCTGTCGATTGCTAAAACCCTAAAATCATCACCGGCATAAATACTGCCGATCTCCTCGGCAAAAAGAGGTGCGCGCTCACTGTCCGTAAGGAAATTACCTTGCCGTATGGCACCTTCTATTACATGAGCTCTCCTTCTAAGTTCCCCTTCCCTATCACTAAGGTAATAATCTCTTATAAAAACAGCCACGGTCATGGAAAAAAAGCCAAGCGGCAGAAAGCTTACTGCTAAAAAGATGGCAAAAAGCCGGAAACGCAGGCTGTAAACCTTTCGTACCTTATCCAAAATAATAACCTACTCCCCATTTTGTGTGAATATATTTGGGATCAGAGGGATTTAGCTCTATTTTTTCTCTAAGTCTTCTCACGTGTACATCAACAGTGCGTACATCACCAGGGTAATCATAGCCCCAAACCGTGTTCAAAAGGCTTTCCCTGCTGTATACCTTGCCTTTGTTTTCCATGAAAAGCTCTAAAAGGTCAAACTCTTTTGCGGTTAAGTTAGCTTCTTTGTCGTTAATAAAAACCCTCCGGCTTTCTAAATCCAGACGAAGCCCTTCATGAACATGACCGGACTCTATATTTCTTCCGTTTACGCCAGGTTTTTTCACACTTCTCCTAAGAATTGCCTTTATCCTTGCCTTAAGCTCCAATATATTAAAAGGCTTAGTAATATAATCATCGGCACCATACTCCAGCCCCATGATTTTATCCATATCATCTCCTTTTGCTGTTACCATAATAATAGGCACTTGGCTAAACTCGCGTATATGCTGGCAAACTTCAAGCCCGTCAACTTTAGGTAGCATAACATCAAGTAAAATCAAGTCATATTCTTTGGATTTGGCGAGGGTTAGAGCCTCCTCGCCGTCATAGGCAACATCAACTGTCATAGAGTCTTGTTCCAGGCTGAACTTGATGCCTTTAACAATAAGCTTTTCATCATCTACTACTAAAATACTGTTGGGCAAAATATCCCCCTCCTTTTAGAAATTCCTAATAAACTATCAAATGCCTTATATTATCAAAAGTAGCTTGTCCTATCCGGGTAACATTCATAAGCTCTTCCAAAGAGCTAAAGGAGCCGTGAGTATTTCGGTGGTTAATAATATTGTTAGCTGTAACCTCCCCAATGCCGGGAAGTGTTATAAGACCTGCAAGAGATGAAGTATTAATATTTATAAGTCCTGTATATACAGAGTTTGAAGCATCTGCTGCCGTCACATCATTTCCGGCAAAAACTGAAATGCTTTCAATAGGCTGATCTTCGCCGATAAAAGGTATTCTGACATGTCTTGCGTCCTCTACACGGGCTGCGAGATTTAGTATTTCCAAATCAGCATTTTCAAGGGCACCGCCGGCTAATACTATTAAATCGGCTATGCGGGAGCCTTCTTCTATATCATATACACCGGGAGATACAACCGCTCCGGTTATGTAAAGGGTAAATATTTGAACCTCGTGCCTTAAAGGTATACCTTGCCCCATATAAACAGGCATCCCTATTGAAGCTTGGTTAGTAGCACCAATTATTTCTGCAAGCTCATCAATTCTTTGGTCATAGATAACAATTCTATAACATATGAATAACAGAATTATAATCATGAAAATTTTGGTAATAATATCAAAGTGCCATTCGTATTTACGAAGATAATCCATACAGCTTACCTCCTTATTCATTTTTATCTTTAGCAGGATGTACATTTGCTAATGCACATATTTTAACATACTTTACGAAAATATTACAGCTATATTTATGAAAATATTACAACTTTATGATTTTTTAAAATAATATTGTAACAAGCTGCTGAAATTAAGTTATAATATGCACATAAAGAAAAATGCGGAACAAAGTGAAGCGTTTATTCCATGATTGTGCAACGAGACTTTTCAAAGAAAAGTCGAGTCAAAAATGCTGTTATATTATAATAATTTCAAGGCATTACTTAATATTGAGAGGTTATTAGTAGATGAACAAAAAAATATTTTTGGTTTTTGCTGCCTGTTTAGTTTTAAGTCTTTTAACTCTTGATAGTGCTTTTGCTGCCAACATACCCGCACAGCCGCAAATTTCGGCTCCCGCGGCTGTTTTGATGGATGCAAACTCAGGTGTAATCATATATAGCAGGAATATGAACAGTGCAAATTATCCTGCAAGTATAACAAAAATTATGACAGCCCTGCTTGCTATAGAAATGGCGGAAGGTGATCTTGATCAGCGTATTTTATTCAGTCATCATGCAGTTTCCAGTATTCCCAGGAATACTAGTAATATAGCTATGAACGAAGGGGAGACCCTATCTCTCAGGGAAGCACTTATGGCTCTTATGCTGGAGTCGGCAAATGAAGTGTGCAACGCTGTAGGCGAGCACTTTTCAATTACCACTGAGGAATTTTCTAGGAAGATGACGGAGCGGGCAATAGAGATAGGGGCAGTAAATACTAATTTTACCAATACCCATGGTCTTCATCATGCAAATCACTATACTACAGCCCTTGATATGGCACATATTATGAGAGAAGCTATAACTCACCCTGAATTTTTGGAAATAATTTCAACTTCCACATTTCAAATTCCGCCTACGGAAAGACAACCTCTGCCAAGGGACTTGAATAACACTCATAGGATGATACGCCCCGGTCACCAGTTTTACAATGAATATGTTGTAGGCGGTAAAACAGGATTTACTAATGAAGCCAGGAATACCCTTGTAACATATGCGGAGAAAGATGGTATAGAGCTTATTGCTGTTGTTTTGCAAAATGACGGAGCTCAAAGAAGTTATGAGGACACAGCCGCTCTTTTTACATTTGGGTTTGATATGTTTGGACAGGTAATGATTTTTGACGCAAATAATTTTTCCGAGCAAATCTCTGTTATGGAGTCCAGAGACGGCGGCTCAGCCGAGGAAACGGCTGTTATAGATATATATGCAAGAGAAAATGTTTTGATGAACTTGCCTCTTAACCTAAGAGATTATGATATACGAAGAGAAGTGGATATTCCGGTTTATCTAAGCCCTCCTGTTAGGAGAGGTGAACAGGTAGGCAGTATCAGGCTTATGTATCTTAATTCGTTACTTGCAACGGTTCCTCTATTTGCGGCAGATTATGTTGAGCCGGTTTTTAGTGTGATGCCAACAAACAGCGGACTTTTGCCAGGGGAGGAATCGGGAAGCGGTCCTATAGGCTTACAAACAATAATAACAGCAGTTTTTGCAGGTGTCGTTGCTTTGGCTTCATTTTATGTGCTAATGGAGCGAGGGCGCAGAAGAAGGAAAAGAGAACTGAAAATTAAAATTCGCCGAGATAGGATAAGACAAAAACGCTCTGACCGTTATGGGGTGTTAAAGGATCGGAATTTTAGGTATAGGGATGGTTAGGGATTATAAAGTGAAGTAAAAACGGCTGTCTTTTTATAGGATTCTCTAAAAAGACAGCCGCAGCTATAGTACTTTAATTTGTTTGAGAAAACTCATGCCTGCTTTCATAAAGTCTGTAATTTCCACCGTCCTTCTTACCCTATCTGTATTGTGCCCTGATACGCGGGTCAACATAAGCATATGCAAGGTCTACAAGAAGATTTATTACAGCAAAGCAAATAACGAACATAACCATGCAGCCTAAAACCATAGGATAATCGCGAGAAGCTATACCCTGGATCATAAGACGCCCAATGCCCGGCCAGGCAAAAACGGTTTCGGTTATAACTGAACCTGTAAGCAGGTTGCCAAGCTGTATGCCGAATATTGTCAAAACAGGGATAAGAGCGTTACGTATGGCATGTTTACGGATAACTTTGCCGTTAGATAAACCTTTTGATTGCGCTGTTCTAATATAATCCTGCCTGATAACCTCAAGCATAGAGGAACGGGTGGTACGTGCCATTGCTGCCATCATACCTGTACCTAAAGTGATACCGGGCAGTACAACGGAGTTCCATTCGCTTGCACCGGAGGATGGGAACCAGCCCAAATGTAATGCAAAAACCAGAACTAAAAGGAGTCCCAGCCAGAATACAGGCATGGAAATACCAATAAGTGCAATAAACATAGATAAACCATCAATCCAAGTGTTTTGCTTAACTGCTGACACAATGCCTATAGGGAAGGCTAACAGCAGAGAAACAGACAGAGCAACCATACTTAGCTGTAATGTGTGAGGAAAGCGTTCTATCACCTCCTGAGTAACGGATACATTATTTCTGAAAGACATACCAAAATCACCAGTAAAAACACCCGTTATATATCTGGTGTACTGAATGAGTACAGGGTCATTAAGACCGCGGTCTTCACGCCACTGCCAAAGAGCTTCGGGTGTTGCGTCCTGACCTAAAGCAATAACAGCAGGGTCGCCGGGTGAAAAATGCATAATCATAAAGACTATGAATGTGCAGCCGGCAACAACGGGGATTAGGGCAATCAGCCTTTTAACAACATATTTCCACATAAGTCTACCTCCTCTTCTTTATATCTTAACTCGTTTTGACACGAGTTTTCTCAACAACAACTTGTTGCTTTAAAAACAAAAAGCCCCATCAGCGTTTTATACTGACGAGGCAATAAAGATTTAAATTTTAGGCTTTATCCTAAAATCCATCCATCATCAATATTATAACGCAAAGTAACACTGCACATATTAATTGCAATGTTAATAATTATTATAATATTGACAAGATAGAATAAAGTCATTTCGCACTCCAAATATAAAAATTTAACGTATTCTACCACATATGGAGATGTTTGTCAAGAGGAAATTATCATAAATTTCCTACCACCTCTTAGCTACGACTGTACCCGGATAGAAATGCGCTAAAACCTCCTCAAAAGTCCTGCCCATGTCTGTCATCCCTCGTACACCGGTTTGGCTCATGCCTGCGCCGTGCCCGTTGCCGCCTCCTAAAAACCTTACATAGAGAATATTTCCATCACCATCGGTCATTCGCTCCATTACAAAGAAAGCACTGGGCAGAAGACCAAGATTTTCGCGTACTGAACCATCCCCAAGGGTAAGCCCTATGGCTTCTCTGCCATCTACATGCTGTCTTGGCATAAGAAGAGATCGTACATTAAACTCGGTACTTACGAGAATAGTGTTTTCAGTCCCTGTAATTCTCATAACCATTATATTGCCTGCTTGACCTCGCTGGACTACTTCAAGATTTACTAAACTGCCGATAGTGTCCACAGGTCTTGCCCTAAATACTCCATCAGGCTGCAGTGTTTTTATGAGCCTTGGTGCGGCATTGTAGCGTGCTCTTAAATTGGCGTTTATTGAGGCTGAAATTTCTTCATTAGTCATTTCCACATTCCAGCGGAAAAAATTTGACCAGCTATCATAACTTTGGACATTTTGATTTCTTATAAAAGCAAACATATTCTCTTCCACTGTTAAATCTCCGAAATCGGCATTGCGGTACTGCCTCCTTGAAGTCAAATAAGGCCTTGTATCTGCCGGAAAACTAAGTCCGGGGCGCTGTGCCCAAACTTCACCATTATTAGCTGTAACCCCAGCACTTGTAGAGAAAAAGTTTGCGCTTATTACTGCATTGTTAAATGTAAGTACTAAGCCCTCGGTTTCTCTGACGGCACGCATAGACTCGGGAGTTTCTCTTATATTATTATAAACCTGACTCATGACCGAATCACAAACATTAGCACCAAAGCGATGGAAATTGTTGGCGTAGAATTGGTTATATGCATAGCTTCTTGCTGTAATTGCTTGAACTTTTAGAGCTTCATTGCCGAAAGATATTGGCATTTCACTAGGTACGACAGAGTATAGATACTCCTCAAGCCTAATCTCATTGACTATAATAAAGCCGCCATCTCCCGGAGAAATTTCTAAACTGCCGCGATACTCAGGTGTCCCTTGACTCCTTCTCATACTGTGAATGGCGAACATACCGTCCCCTTCTATGAAAATCCTGTTGCTAAGGGTGCTTGGGTCTGTCAGAGTAAGGCGCTCTCCTGGTGAGATGGTACGGGATGTACCATTTTTGATATCTAAAACCATGAAAGGCTCTGTTGAGGTAATATCAACAGCTTCATGGATAAATTCCCTGAAATCTGAATCCATTATAACAACGCGAATAGTCTCAGGGCTTGGGCGTCTTTCGATAACCGCGGCAATTACACGTCCGTTATCCTCGTAAAATCTGACCATATCACTGCCTACTATAATATTTCTTGGACCGCGCCATATAACCGGACCGCGCTCCTCTGAATATACTCTGAAATTATCACAAAGAGGCATCATCCCTCTCTCCGCAAACTCAATACGAGAAGCATCGTGAAGGAGTATTTTATCTCTAAAACTGTCCGAGTATATTGTAAGTTCGTTCACCGTACCATCCGAAAGTATGAAGCTTGCCGTATTTCCAACAGCTCCTGTGGAATTTCCTGTATAGATAAATGTCCGCTCGGCACCTCCAAGGAAGACGGTTAAAGAGCCACTGCCAATATTAACAATATAAGCCCCTCTTATAACCGGTGTGTCGCTTACAATGCCTAAAACAGCCAAAATTTCGCCGTCTTTTTCAAAAACCCGTACTTCTTTGTCAATAAAGCCGCTAAAATCTATGCCATGACCGGTATAAGCCCCTGAATCGGCGATTATATTGCCCTCAGGCAGTTGTGCGTTGTTACTGGAGTCGGCTAATACAACCATATTTATTTCCCTTATTCCTGTACTTACTCCGGCATTTGAAAAACTCTCCAAAAGGCTTTCATAAAGCTGTACCCACAAGGCGTAGGAGATGGGCAGGTTGCGGTTGTCATCTGTAATCCTCATCCTTATAGGGTCGTCAGGGACTAGTCTGTTTAATATGGCTTGGGCTTCAAAAACAGTAAGGTTATCAAGGGGTCTGAAATTGACCTCATCTCCAAGCATTATCCCTTGCACATAGGCTGCGTTTATATACCTGTCAAACCATTGGTGTGCATCTACATCCGTATAAGTAATTTCCCTCTCAAGACCGGCTAAGGTATGCCTGTCGTTTAGCAGAAGTATTGCCATACGTGCAGCCAGTGCGCGGGTTATAGGTATATCATCACCTATGACCTCTACTTCCAAAATTTCCGGATCTGCTATTAACTCAACTAAAGGGGGAGGCGCAGGATTGACGTTTGGAAGCGTACCGGGATCACTCTCTGCCGCTTCTCTCTGTGAGCAGCCTGAAAGGGCTAGAAACAGCATACTTATTATTATGATAAATATTATTTTTATTTTCATTGAAAAAGCCCTCCGGTTGGTTTGTCCTCTTCTTATTATAAGTATGCCATAAAATGGCTTTTTATGCCAGAGAAAACATATAAACAAAATTCCCAATTAAAAGCTGCCTTGCGTAACAAGGCAGCTTTTAATTAAATAAATTACCCAGAATGCCGTTCCCAAATTTTGAGTCCTAGCAAATGCTAGGTGGGATCCCGCACGGAGACTTCCGCCTTCCGCTGCCCAAAGGGAATTAGCTTGCGGCCTGACGTAGGAATCAAAATGTAAGGGTCCCTTATAAAAAAATGTAGGTTCAAAACGTGGGCTGTCGCACACCCCAGGATAAATTTGATTATAATACGAAAGCTAAATTTTTGCAATAGGGGTGCCGGTACTTTTTATTTGGCAATATCACCCATTTTTCTTACAATAGGCTGATAAGCGCGTTATTAAAGTGATTACAGTACCTATAATTACAAAAATATCGGCAAGATTGAATACAGGAGTTCCTTTTTTTTGTTTAAAAAATATATAATCCGTCACTTCACCTTTTGCAAACCTATCATAAATATTGCTTAAACCTCCACCTGCCATAAATGCTACACCAAGTTTTTCGAACTTATCAGTACGTTTCCACAAACGGATAAGACTGGCTATAGCAAAAACCGAGGATAAAAGTACAATCCAACGTTTATTTGAAAAAACTTCCATAGCCATCCCTTTGTTTTTAAGATTGGTTATATGCAGCTTTTTAGCTATAATCTCCCACTCTTCGCCGATTTCCAAGTTTTGGTTTATCCAGTATTTACATAACTGGTCTAATAAAAATGTCAAAAAAACTATTAATTTCATGGAGGTACCTCCTTGTTGGATATAATAACCCGCAACCTAGCTCATGAACAATTGAACTTGTCTTTTTAGCAAATTGCGGCACCAGTGACGCTTGCCTATATAGCTGACGTACTCCGAAAACGTGAAATCAAACTTGCCTTTTTACTGCAATACATCGTCAACTCTTCCTAGCTTGCCTTCTGGCAAGCGTCGTCATCACTTCCTTGCCTTGCAGTAAAAATTCTACGTTTTCTGTTCACATTTTCGGAGTACGTCAGCTATACCACTGTGAGTATTGCTTCGCGCCACTTCCTTGCGCTTTTACAAAAATCCTGCGTAAGATTTGTTCATGAGTTAGATGGCGGGTTAATAATAATTTTAACATTTACAGTTTAATACTGCAAGTGGTATACTAGCATAATAAGATATAGTGGCAAATGACTATATAAAACAAAATACCAAGGAGGATATATTTATGGCTCTTGTTACAACTACTAAAATGTTTGAAAAAGCTTTTGACGGAAAATATGCAATCGGTGCCTTTAATATTAATAATATGGAGATTGTACAAGCTATAACACGTGCAGCAGCGGCTAAAAACTCTGCGGTTATGCTGCAAGTATCTATGAGTGCGCTAAAATTTGCAGGTCCTAAATATTTAAAGGGGATGGTTGATGCCGCGGTGTATGAAACAGGTGTTGATATAGCCCTTCATTTAGACCACGGACCTGATTTGGATGCGGTTAAACTGTGTATAGACAGCGGCTTTAGCTCTGTTATGTTTGACGGCTCCCATTATGATTTTGAAGAAAATGTTAAAAAAACCAAGGAAGCGGCTGATTATGCCCATTCCAAAGGCGTCGTAATTGAGGCTGAACTTGGACGCCTTGCGGGTATCGAGGATGATGTAAATGTAGATGCGGCAAATGCCACTTATACCGACCCGGACCAGGCAGCTGAATTTGTGCAGCGCACAGGAGTTGACTCACTTGCGATAGCTATAGGCACAAGTCACGGGGCTTATAAATTTAAAGGTGAAGCTAAGCTGGATTTTGACCGCTTGGCAAAAATCACTGAAAACCTTGAAAAATGCGGATTAAAGAAATTTCCGATAGTTCTTCATGGTGCCTCTGCTGTGGATACGGAAGTGGTTGATTTGTGCAACAAATACGGCGCGCAAATCAAAGGCGCAAAAGGTATGCCGGCTCAAATGCTTAGGAAAGCCGCCTCGATGGCTGTGTGTAAGATTAATATGGATACTGATTTAAGACTTGGCATGACAGCGGCTATAAGAAAAGCCCTTGCCGAAAAGCCTGAAGCTTTTGATCCAAGAGGGTATTTAGGGGATGCAAGGACGTACTTGCAAGCTATAGTGGAAGGGAAAATCGATGACGTCCTTGGCTCGGCAGGGTCGATGAAATAAGATGTCTGATAATATGGGGGAGAGGTTATTCAAAAAGAGCTTCTCCCTATTTAGTTTGGAGAGTTGGTAAATATTTCTATAGTAAGCAATGTGCCTAGTTTGAAGCCCATAGTAAATTTTTCGGCGGAAGCTAGTGCTGCTATGTCTATTTGAGTATCGGTGAAATCCTTAAAGATAAGCTTTGCAGGTTCGTCAAGTAGTTTAAGTAGTTTTTCTTCGCTTTCATAGGCTTTTTTAAGAGCGCGCCCATAATCGGAGTCAATCTTAAAGCCAGAAGTGCAGGGGTCGATGTTACCGTAATAAAGTTCTTCTAAAATGGATTTCATTGTGGTTGCTCCTTTGTAAAAAGTATATTGCGAGCCAGTGCGTAGTACCGACGAAGCAATCTCATATGTAAAAAGGCATTGCAAATAAGACCCTTTAGGGGTATAATTATGGGATACAGCATTCTTTTAAAACCAAGCGACACGAACAATTGTGGTGTCACATAGATAATATACCACGAAGATATATGGTGTGTCAATAGTTTTTTTAAAATTTTGGAGGTTTAATAGATGCCTTCTTTTTCGGATCGTCTAAAAGAATTAAGAAATAGTCGAGGTCTAACTCAAAAGCAGATGGGAGCAATTTTAGGCTGTACAGACCGCTACTACCAGAAAATTGAATACGGAAAAATAAAATTTAGCCAAGATAATTTAATTAAACTTGCCGACTATTTTGATGTTTCTATAGATTACCTCGTTGGGAGAACCGACAACCCTAAAAGGCTTTAAATAAACAGCCCAAACCCCAGCTGCGATATATACCGCAGCTGGGGTTTCAATATTATCGAACGTTTTATCTGTTTTTCCTTCAAAAACTCTTTACAAAAATACTTTCGTATATTAAAATATAGGTGAACATATTTTCGTAAAATGAGGTTTTGATATGGATGTTATGGACAAGTTAACAATTTTAGCGGGCAGTGCCAAATATGATGCAGCCTGCACCTCAAGCGGGGTAGATCGAAAAGGCCCTGTAGGGGGCAAGGGTATTGGCAGTGTTATGCCTGCAGGCTGCTGTCATTCTTTTTCTGCGGACGGCCGCTGTATTACGCTGTTAAAAGTCCTTATGTCCAATCAATGTATTTATGACTGTAAATACTGCATTAACCGCGCCTCAAATGATGTTACCCGTGCTACCTTTACCCCGGCCGAGCTTGCGGATTTGACTATCCAATTTTACAGGCGCAATTATATTGAGGGGCTGTTTTTGTCCAGCGGTGTTATTAAAAATCCTGATTATACCAGTGAGCGGATGGCTAAAGTAATTGAGCTTTTGCGTTATGAGCATAATTTTTGGGGCTATATTCATACGAAGATTATACCGGGCACATCTCCTGAACTTGTCCATAGGCTGGGTCTTTTGGCGGATAGGGTAAGTGTAAATGTGGAGCTTCCAAGTGAGGTTAGCCTTTCGAGCCTGGCACCTCAAAAGAAGAGAAAAGCAATCTTTACCCCAATGGCTCAAATTACTAAGGGGATAACTACCAGCAAGGCGGATATTGTCCAGTATAAAAATGCCCCAACTTTTGCCGCCGGCGGGCAGGCTACCCAAATGATAATTGGCGCAACCCCCGAAAGCGATTATCGGATTATTAAGCTTGCGTCAGGGCTTTATGAAAAATATGAGTTGAAAAGGGTGTTTTATTCGGCCTATATCCCTGCTGTTGAGGATAAAATGCTGCCGGCAATATCTTCAAAACCGCCTCTCCTTCGGGAACACCGCTTATATCAGGCGGATTGGCTTATGCGCCAGTACCATTTTGATATAGAGGAGATTTTAAGCGAGGAAACGCCGAATTTTAACCCTTATATGGACCCAAAATGTAATTGGGCTATAAATAATTTACATTTTTTCCCTGTGGATGTTAATAAGGCGTCATATGAAATTCTACTTAGGGTGCCGGGAGTTGGGCCTAAGAGCGCGAAGCGTATTGTTATAGCGAGGAGGCATTCAAAACTTGGTATGGGTGAGTTAAAGCGTATAGGAGTAGTTTTAAAACGTGCCAAATACTTTATTATAACCAATGATGAGCCGGTGGGCATATCAATGGATAAATACACAACCACCAAAGCCCTTATTGACCCGGGCAGCTTTTCTTTGGGGGTTGAGCAAATAAGCCTTTTTGACGTACCCCAAACTAAGTTTTTACTCGACCTTAATACTCAGGAGAAAATTTTGCCTATAGAAAATATCCGCGAGGAGGCGACCTTATGCCTGGCTACAAAATTGTAGCTCTGCCTACGGATGTGATTTATGTGTATGATGGCTCTCTTCCGGGGTTTTTGTGCTGTGTACATGAAAGCTTTTATGGGAAAGAACTGCCTATAAATATAGTAAATATCTCAAACCATGAGCCAAGTCTTTATGAGCAAAAAGTTGTAATGACCGATGAAATAAAGGCACGAGCTGTTAGGGAGTCTATCGGAAAAATTTCCCCAAGGGTACTTGAAATTACGGATCATGTATTTCTCTGCCATCATGCCAATAAGGAGCTTAAGCTTTTAAAATTTTTAATTACAGCCTTTAGGATTGGCGCAAACGCCCCTCTTATGCTTGGTGAAGCTGAGGTTGCCGATGTTTTGGCTATGGAGAGGCATATGATGGGGGAGCGGCATCTTCTCCTTGGGTTTATACGATTTAAAGACTACGGAGATATTCTTAGTGCGGTAATAAGCCCTAAAAATTTTGTCCTGCCTCTTTTGGCAGAGCATTTTATAGGGCGTTATCCCAATGAAAATTTTATGATTTATGATAAAACTTATAAAGCGGCACTAATCTATCAGGATAAAAAGCTTGAAATGACTGCGGTTGAAGAGATTGACTTTAAAGAGGAGCCGGAAGAAGAGGTTTATTACCAAGATTTGTGGAAAAAATTTTATAAGACCATAGGGATTGAGGAGCGGCTAAATCCTAGATGCAGAATGAGTCATATGCCTAAAAGGTACTGGGCGAATATGACGGAGATGCAGGAGGCAACAGTGCATAACCTAAGTTGAAGCAATTTTTTAGAGCGGTACGAGGGCAAGCGAGTGTTTTGCGACTATGATTTTTCCGTGGTTTTTGGAAAAGGGAGACTTCCGGCTAAAGCCGGAACCGAGCCTTGTGGCTCGTCCGCTACTGCGGGTCATTGTTGAAGCAAAAAGCGACAAAAAAATTGTTTGAAACGAGTTATGCATCAATAGACTTGTAACGAAACAAAGAAAGAGATACAAAATCATGAGTAAATACGAAAACATCAAAAAGTTAAAAGAAACGGAATTCCGAGTGGTAACGGGTGTAAGTCGAGGAACCTTTGAAGC
>Ga0123352_10003760_pt1 | contig 22098 bp, 17 predicted proteins | sample TergutLab28metaG_FD_89700 | JGI IMG/M metagenome (GOLD analysis project Ga0123352, IMG submission 89700) | Labiotermes labralis P1 segment gut microbial communities from Petit-Saut dam, French Guiana - Lab288 P1 | ecosystem: Host-associated > Arthropoda: Insects > Digestive system > Gut ...
CACTCGCACTCATGTCATAGTTGTCCTTAGGGTTCCAAGCACTATACATGAGAATGCCCAGCGGTGACGTAACATGGCTGACTGCGCTAGCGTGAGCTGAATTGCCGTCATATGACACCACACTCAAGGACAGAAATGGATAAGATTGTCAGCTGACAGGTACAGTGTGTGGACCCGCAAGAAGACTACACTTTTCTCTGGCCATTATCTCCGTAACCGTTCAACTTTGGACATAGGTTTTTTGGGTTATATCGGTATACTTTAACATAAGGAACACCCTCCCAAAGTTTGGCACATTCCTCCTGGGACACCCTGTATAAAAGACTCGTGTCATAATGAGAAGTTACTAGCTGTTAGTAATACCAAGACTTGGGTGTTGCCATTCATTCCATGATCTATCTTGCAGTGGGTCAGTAGCCTCTTACAAAATGAGTTCACAGCGTGTGATCTAGTGCTTCCACTTTCAAGTTCCAGTGTCTTCTCATTTGCTCAAGGTCATTCAGTGGCCACTTTTGTCTTCTTCCTTATCTTTCCCATCCACGGTACTGAAGGAAAGACAGAAGTTTTTCCTTCAGTACCGTGCTGTAGAAGGCAGTTCCTATGCAAGATGTGACCAATCTGTATAGCCTTCCTTCTGTTCATTGTATGTAGCATATTTATTTCCTCTTTGACTGTATGTAATACTTTTTTGTTTTTCACGTGATCTTTCCATCTGATCTGCTCTGTTCTTCTCCAGCACCCATTTCAAAACTTCCAAGGTATTTCTGAACTACTTTCCACCAAAGTGTCGCAAGTTTCACCACCATACAAAACTGTGCTCCATATGCAGCACTTTACTAGTTTCTTTGTTAAATTTAAGTTCATTTTGCTGGTGGAAATAGTCTTCTTCTTCTTCTTCTTCTTCTTCTTCTTCTTCTTCTTCTTCTTCTTCTTCTTCTTCTTCTTCTTCTTCTTCTTCTCATTGAATGCTGCTTTACCATGGCAAGTCTGGATTTAATTTTGCATGTTCATCTTGCATCATTAAGGTACCCAAATAGTTGATATATACTGAATTCTCCAGTTGCTTTTGATTTATTATAATCTGTTTGGGGGTGGTTATCTTGAGATTCTCATTACCTTAGTTTTTTTTTTATCAACATTCATTTATTCCATAGCATTTTCCAATTTCAATAAGTCTGCAGTCATGTCATGCCACCTCTTTCCTTCCTTAGCTGGTGGCACAAGGCCATATGCATATTTCACAGTCTGAATTACTTGTTGTCCTATTTTGAAGTCTCCAGAACCTTCCTTGCAAGGTACTCACTGTATAAGTTGAGTAGAAATGGGGACAAACAGCATACTGTCCATTTCCTGTTGCAATCTTAAGACTTCTTGTACCTCACTGTTCCAGTCGTGCTTTAACATCCTGAGCCATGTACAGCTGCTAATCAGTCTTCTTTCGTGTCAGCATTATGTCTGTATACATATATAGGCACTATATATACACACGGGTTGTACGAGGAGGAATCTGCCATACTTGGGAGAATGTTCCTTAGTTCAATTGACATGGGTAAAACAAAAATACCTAAATCAGAAGTTGAATGGTTATGGAGATAGTGGCAAAGAAGTGTTAAAGAATAAGAGCTGTTGCACATTTTTTGATTACCAAATACATATTAAAACATGAAAGGATATGTAGTTTTTGTAATTTTAACACTGTACAGTCTGATTAGCATTTGAGTGGCATAAAGACATTAATTAAGGTAGAAAATCTCACACAAGTTTCATAAGAGTCATCCTTAGGGTTCCAAGTACTTTACTTTCCAGCATATGACTTGACTTGATAATTGGCTCAAGGATGGAGTGTATGGATAACTCGTCATGGTAAACCGGAATGGCACATGTAGCTGCAACAAGACCACATTTTCCTCACATTATGTGAGACAATTCAGCTTTGGCTATAGGCATATTTGCTTGTGTCAGTGTAAATTAACCTGAAGAGCATTCTTGTCAAGTATGGCATCTTGCTGCTCCACTACAGCCAATACCCACACATACACACACACACACACACACACACATGTCACAAATTCTTGCTTAACAACTGAACATTGTAAATGTTTCTTATACTACAGGAAGAGGCGCTTGACTGTGCAACTGGTGGAGATGGAGCAACAGCAGACAGGGAGAATTTGTTTGTTAAAGGGTAAGTGCAATTAGAGCAGTATGAACTGATACACATCTCAGACATCTTCCATTGTACTTCTGTTGTCAGACACGTAATGCTGGCGATTGCCTACTGTCCTCAGCTGAGGACAGCTTGTACCTTGGCAGCATGGGTAGGGCCCATTATGTCCAGGTTAACTTTATGCAGCAAAACTTACTGGTTCTGTCACAAAACCTCTGTCAGTGTATGTATCGCTGTCCACTGGTTGTCATGAGTTAGGAGTTCTATACATAACGAGTCTAAAAATCAAACTTGGGCACAGCTCTAACCAGATGGAACACAACAGAATAGAATTAACTCACACGCACAAAACACAACCACACCTCATCCCAGTGTATTTTAATTGGACAACATCCGTTATTGGTTATAAACATGTAATGGTCTGACTTCCCTCTTTGTCGTGACTGCCAGGGCCAAAGTTGTTTTTGTGAGTCAGTGACAGTACATTTAAAGGTTACTTTCATTAGGTGACAATTATAACTGTCTTCTGAAACATTCTTTTGAACCAGCACCTTAGGGTGTAACATAAAAATTTATTTTGAATGTAAAATGCTGATTTGGTTCAAATAACTTCTGAAATGGCAGTAGTATAAGTATAAACAAAGTTCTGAAACATAACAAGCATTGGAGTTTGTTTTCAGTAAGGTTCAAGTGGTTTTTATAAGCTTGAAATGTGTTAAGTGAATAGAGGAGAGTCTAAAGCACAAGCATGCTCGACCCCATGTAATGAAAGGTGGTGCTTGACTGAGCTGAGAGTGATCTACACTATAGCAGGAGAGTGGGAGAAGCCAACATGCCATTTACTTGGTCTCATCGTGATTTATCAGAACCGGTCACAGAAGGTTGAAACAAAGGTATTAAAGTAGGTAATCATGAGAGACTGAAATCCTCAAAATTGAGGTTAATATATTGAGGCTTGACTATAGATGAAAATGGTATATGTTGCTCCCACAACACATCATGTTTCTCCAAACTGTGTACAAAGTTGAGAATAGTAAGTTAAGTTACTTAAACTGCTTGCATTACTGTTTAGTACCAATTGATTGCTGTGATAGTGTGGGGTTGAGTTTTCATTGTCGTTAATTTTATACAGGCAGCATGAGTTGAGGTCTCGTGAAGAAAGTAATACAGAAGCTACGGGAAGTGGAGGAAGTGGAGAATGTGATAATGGGACTGAATGTGGTGCAAATACAAGATGCAGTGACACTGACTCGGAAGAAAGTGTCTGTGGGAGGTCACTTCCACATAGCTGTGCAGCGACTTCACTCAGACCTGTGGGCACGGCAGTGTGCAGGGAGGGAGACCCACAGAGCAGCGATCTAAAGCAACACACAACACAGACAGAGCAAGCAGCATTTAAGTGTGATGTGTGTGGTAAGTCATTTTCACAGAGTGGAGACTTGAACCAGCACATGCTTATACACACCCCTCTTAAATGTGGTTTGTGTGGGAAGACGTTTTCACAAAGCAGACATCTTAGTCAACACATTTTTACACACACAGGTGAAGAGCGTTTTGAATGTGAAATTTGTGGGAAGTCATTTTCACAGAACAGACATTTGAGTCGTCACATGTTTTCACACACGGGGAAAAGGCCCTTTAAGTGCGATGATTGTGGGAAATCGTTCGCACGGAGCGAATATTTGAAGAAGCACTTTCTTACGCACACAGGTGAGAAGCTTTTCAAATGTGAAGTGTGTGGGAAATCATTTTCACAGAGTGGACACTTGGGTAGTCACATTTTCACGCACACAGGTGAAAAACGTTTCAAATGTGATGTTTGTGAGAAATCATTTTCACACAGTGGGCATCTGACTCGTCATATTCTTACACACACAGGTGTAAAACGTTTCAGATGTGACGAATGTGGCAAATCATTCTCACAAAGTGAAAATTTGAAAAAACATGTTCTTATACACACAGGTGAAAAGCATTTTAAATGTGACGTGTGTGGGAAATCGTTTTCACAGGGTGAATATTTGAAGAAACACATTCTTATCCACACAGGTGAAAAGCCTTTCAAATGTAATGTGTGTGGGAAATTGTTTTCACAGAACAAACAGCTAAGTAGTCACACTTGTACGGACACTGGTGAAAAACGCTTCAAATGTGATAAGTGTGGGAAATCATTTTCGTACAGTGGGCACCTGACCCGCCACATTCTCGTACACACAGGCGAGAAACATTTTAAATGTGATGAGTGTGGGAAGTCATTTTCGCAGAGTGAAAACTTGAAGAAACATTGTCTTATACACACAAGCCGAGAGTGTTTTAAATGTGACGAGTGTGGGAAATCATTTTCCCAGCGTGAATACTTGAAGAAACACCTTATTACACATGTGCAAGTTAAATGACTTTCTAGCACTTTGCATGTAGACAGTGATTTGCATTGACTAGACAGCTGAAGGTACATTTCCTAGATCCACGGCTGAAAGGTGTGTTAAGTGGCATGTGGGCAGTGTGCCATGAAGTGACATCTGTTAACATGCAATGGTGATAAACTCTTTAAATGCACTGAATGTAAAAACTATTTGCCAAAAAAAGGAGGAACTTCACATGTCACATTGTAATGCACATGACTGCATTTTCAGTGTGATGTGGGAGTGCATTTATAATGCATATTGGTTTGATGCACATGCGTGTGCGTGTGTGGAAATCACTCTTACAAAGGGGACGCTAGAATTGGCAGATTTTCATGCTTGGGGAGAGACATACGAATGTGAAGTTTGTAATGGAACGTCCTATTGCGTTTTGTGTTCATGGAATGTGTAAAGTACAAACAACACAGCAGTTTGCAATAGAGTTTTATGTTCTGTCTGGCTACCTGTCATGTCATGTCATGTCACACCATGTCGTGTCATGCTGGGCATATCCAAGTACAACACTTCCCAAGGCTACTTTGCTACATGGTCCAGAACATATTCGACGTGTTTAGAATTGCTAGAAGCACAAATAACTGATTTCAAGAGCATTACCAAATACTTTTCAAACAGCACTGTCAATGTGAACAGGAACAATGTTATGTTCATAACCATTTGTAACTGAATACATCTGTGTCCTGTGGGACATTGCTTTTCATAACCGTGTTTTCTTCTTGTCGCAGGTTTTATGCTTTTTTTTTTAACTGCTACCTTGATGGTATTTTATTGCTGTTAACATAAATAGAGAACTGATCTTTGTGTCAGTTTCAACAAAATTATTTGCAACTATATTTGGAAGAATAATTTGAGGTCTTAGCACTTTCACCCCAGGAATGTAATAAATTGCTTTTTCTCTGTGACTTTTGTACACAAGCCTAATCAGAACTTGATGTACAAGTCATGTGGCCACAGATACAAAATATACCTTTTTTAAAGTAACTGTGTTGACTGTACTTAACATGGTATATCTGAATCCATATGTGAAATATGGGAGAGCACTGAGGTGAAGTTCAGTTCTGACGTCACATAATCATTGGTGCAGAAGAGTGATATGGTTGAAGGGGTACATGCTGTAACAATTACTTTCACAGTGCAGAAACCCACAACAACACTTGAGACACTTTACAGTTGTGATAAAATTGTAGAGAATGCCTGCTATCACTTGGTCTAGGAACTTTTGTCTTCCCATTTGCTACCTAAAAACAAAAAGACTGAAATATACTTAAATGTAATGTTGCCTGTTGCTTTGTATGGGTGTGAAACTTGGTCTTACATAAGGGAGGAATTTAGGCAGAGGGTGTTCTAGAATAGGGTGCTGAGAAAACTATGTGGTTTTGAAAGGAAGGAGGAGACTGGAGGTTGGAGAAAATTGTATGAAGTGTAGTGTCATGTTTTGCACTTCTAGCTAAATACAGTTACAGTGATCACATGAAGAAAATGAGATGTGAGGCGCATTTGGCTTGTACAGGGTGTCCATACAGGGTTTTGGTATGGAAATCTAAAGGTTCAAGGTCACTGCATGACCTGCCTATGCAGGCACAGAGGAGAAGCAGAGGTATAGCTCCAGCCCACTAGAAGGTGGTCAGCACCATGATCAACTACTTCACCCTTGGGAAAAACCTGGGGCCCAATGTACAGGAGACTGAGTGGGTTTTGTTGCCATCCTGTTGCAAATCACTGTACCGACTGCACTATCTCGGCTGCCAGTATGGAAAACTAAAGGAAGGAAATAGCTTGGGAAGGTGTGGACTGGAGTCAGCTGGCTGAAGTTACGGACAAGTTGCGGACTGTTGTTAATGTGGTAATGAACATTCTGGTACCATATTATGTGGGTAATTTCTTGACCAGCTGAAGAACTGTTAGCTTCTCAAGAAACTATGAGTTATGTATAGTTGGTTGGTTGAACTAATGTATTTATGGGGGAAGACACAAAATTGAATGATCAGTCTAGCAGCCCAAAAGGGTTATCAGTTGCAGTGTCAGGGTGGCACCAAGGCCCTGTAGTGAGGGCACTAGAGTATCACATGTTTACAGAAATCCTGGTGGGGGTGAGATGTTCCGCACCTGTGCAGACCGGCCCTGGGGCCCACCCAGCCTCCTATACAATGGGTACTGGGTCTTTCCCGGGGGTAAAGAGTGGCTGGGGTGTGATGCTGACCCCTCACCCCCTTCCAAGAAAGAGTAGAACTATACCTGTACTCCCAGTATGGGCTGTACAGCCTGTACAGAGCCTTAGTGCCTGCACAAGGGTGCACTTTACCTTTACTTACCTTTTTATGTCACATATCGTGGAGGGAGCTTTTAGCCAGTGGTATTGGTTGTGAGAAAGACTTTCCAAGTATCATGTGTGAAATATATTCTCTCTGGATATGCAAAGGTTGTTCAATAAGGAAGATATCCTAGGTCACAAAAATGAATTGAGAAGCCATTAAGACATTGAGTGTAACTTGTTGATTCCACTGAGGTATCATTGTTTTGTAACATAATCCCCGGAGCATTTGTCACATCTTGGCAGAAGTTAAAAATTCTTTGTCATTAGAATCACACACAGTGGCATTCAGAACCATTTTAAAACACCTGTTTCCACTTCCCCAAGTGTTGTTACAGTGGCTGAAATAAAAAATAGTCTGACAGGATGAGGTCAGGACTGTAGGGTGGATGGTCCAGAAAAGTAAGTACTTGATCAACACACAAGTTGCAGGCTAGGGAACCGTACATATTGAACATGCCTCATACTGCGTATTCTGACAACACCCTTTTCCAGCATATGTTCATAAAGTGACATGTTTTGCAAAGTGTTTCAGATGTGACACATCTCTAGGAGAGTGTGAGCTGGGGGCACAGCTGTGTTACCACATTAGTATCAACATCAGGATGATTCAGGAACCGAATCCACACAATGTGGTGTCCTCTGTTTACTCAGTTGCAACATGAACTGCATGTAAGCTTACCCCTAATTTTTACAAACACCAAAAAATAAAAAAAACTTCAAATGAGTATGTCGGCACATAGCAGTCTTGCTACCCATATTGCAAATTTAGGGTATTAGCATGTAGCATTCATGCTGCCCGTATTCTAAAATCTGGCTGTCAGGCTGAAATTGAGCTACGCCTGAAACTTGGATTGACGAATATTATATATTACTAATCAACCACAGTTATTCTGCTGCCAGGTGCGTGGGTTAAAATTCAGCTACTGGAGGCCGCAGTTGGCAACACTGAGGAATACAGGAATGTAACATAATATTTTTAGGATGTAAAGAACATAACCACATAGCTGTATTGCAATAAAGTGTGCTGCAAATTCTTGGGCAGTAAACACCATGACCGTCTGTATTGTCCCTCTCTGAATGATGCCATCACCAACCCTGCTGGCAGTTTCAGGCAGTGAGAGAACAGAAGAAAGTTAGTTTACAGTAGAGTAAATGCTATAAGTGCAGAATAGTTTAAACTGTTTAATTCATAAGTTATTATTTATACAGAAATGGTTTTGGATTTGTGTTCCTGCATCATCAGCTGCTTGTAGAATTGTGGTTATGGATTCCTTTCATTTGATATGTGGCAAAGACTTGGTGCTGACACAAATGGAGCTGTTCAAAGATGACATGTTATAACATGTTGCTCACAGAAAAAAGAGCTGTTACGTTTTTAAACACAGTTCGTCCCTTTCTGAGTGCAGCAGCTGTCATAGCATGTTCCAGACTTTGCAGGATGTCTGTGCAATATAGCTGCTCAGGGAGCCTGTATTTCAGCAGTGGATATTATGTGTGTAACTGCAACAGTTTTTCACAAGAGAATTGTGTGTGAAAGCGTTGAAATAGTCTGTGCCTCTAGATTTATTTTTTAAGTGTCCTTACCTGTCATTTCTACTGGTGAAGTTAATGAGAAGCTCAGAAATTTATTGAATTCTAAAATTTGGGATAAGTTTGCTGATACTGTGCTGCGCTCGGTTTGCTGATACTGTGCTGCGCTCGATTTGCTGATACTATACTGTGTTCAGTTTGGTGATACTGTACTGTTTTGCGTTCAGTTTGCTGATACTGTGTTGTGTCCGGTTGGCTGATACTGTACTGTGTTCATTTCACTAATACTGTACTGTGTTTGGTTTGCTGATAGTGTGCTGCATTTGGTTTTCTGATACTGTGCTGTGTTCCATTTGCTGATACTGTACTGTGTTCTGTTTGCTGATAATGTGCTGTGTTCCATTTGCTGATACTAAGCTGTGTTCAGCTTGCTGCTACTGCACTGCGTTTGGTTCGCTGATACTGTGCTGTGCTCAGTATGCTGATACTGTACTGTGTTTGGTTTGCTTTTACTGTACTGTGTTTGGTTGTTGATGGTGCGTTGGAAGGGTGGTTGCAATTCGTTGGCTATAATATACAAACTTATTTATGATGTAGGGTTCTGACAGTAATGATGCTGAAACATATGTACTGTTGCAAGATGAACATACTGAGTACAGCCAGGATCCACTGTACTCATTGGATAGGAGGCTGTGTGGGAACCTACGTTGTTTCTCTAAGAAGAGAAATATCTCTTTCCACCGCCAGGAATCAAAACCTAGAACGTCCAGCCCATAACCTAGTCACTAGGCTGACTACGCTGCCCTAGCAAATCTTTACATCCATTGTTGCTATTCATTAAGTATGTCTCTGAACATGTTTGCACAGATCCTATTCCATAAACTCACCTGAGTATGTTTGTGTGTGTGTCTTTGTGCTAAAGTGCCTGGTCTCTTCCCTTATTATACATGTAATCACTCCTTCAGTAGCTGTCTGTGTGGATGCAGTAATTTTTTTTTTCCCCTTCACTGGGCTTACTGCATTTGGAACCAAAGTGAACTATTTCACTTCATTCCTGTAGCAGTGGCAGCAACATGCTACCCTCACAGTGTATTTCTGACATGCTTCATTATTTTGTTAAAGTTTCACTGCAGTAATTCATTAAGAAAACCTTGTGGTCCTCAGATTGGTACACATGAATATATTATATATTTAGAAATTATTTATGTTTCGAATGCATCAATATACATTGAAAGTATGTTACAGAAATGTATGAAGCTATTGCGTATGGCACTTGCATAACATATATTAATTGTTCTTAGAAAATACATGAAAACAGATTATCAAGCATGTTGTAGATGAATGTGATGCTGAGGAGTCGTCAGCCTTTCTGAGCTGTTGTGCACTGAGTGTCATGGGACATGAACATTTTAGATATCAAGTAGATCAAGAAGGGAAAGGATTAGAGAGTACTGATCAGGATGTTCCTATTCTTATATAGAGGTACATTTCACATGTAATATGTATGGAACACTGTTCTCATATGGTGGAAGCTGAAGCATGTAGTTGCAGTGAGAAAGGGAAAAAAAACATTTAAGTGCAGTGTTTATAGTGTTTTCACTAAGTCGTGTGTGGGAGATTAATAAACAAGATGTGAAGAGATTTCTGCTGGAGGTGACATCTAAGTTACAGTATGTGACAAGCATTTTGCCAAAGGTGCCATTTAATTTGCAGTAAGTGAGGAGCATTGTGTCAGAGGCAAGAGCTAGAACAAGAGAGCTGTTTCAAACTGTGACATGAGTTGAGGTTTTCTTGTGGGATGTAAGTCTCTGCTGTTGGGTGTGTGCTCATGCCATATATTTTGTTATGGGCAGAGGAAGGTCAGAGTTATTTGGCTAGTGGAGGGCTTAGTGTGTCCCTCAGCATTATTTGTTAGAATGTCTAGAAGCACGGCAGTCACAGTGACTATATTAACATTTTCTGTCAGCCATTTTTGTTGCAAATTAAAGTGTCTGTGTTTGGAATCTTCATGTACACAGATGCATCCAAAGTTTGTAATTCTGCATTTAATATTAGGAGTCTGTGTTCTTATGCTACATATATTCATATTGTATGCCATGAAATGTAGAATGGAATTGTGGTTATGTTAGAGTATATATGTATGTGGTATGCTGGCAAAGCTATGGGCTGGACTATCTGGGGTTCGATTCCTGGCAGCACATGAGGTTTTCCTCATCTCCACAATGTACAAAGTTGCCTTTGGGCCCAACCAGCCTCCTTTTCAGTGGGTACCATAGGTTCTTTCTCAATGGGTAATGTGTGGCACGATTTGCGGAGAGCGCCTTGCCCTGCTGTGAAAACAAGTGAACAAGGTGGGCACACAGCGCTGTATACTTGTTGATCAAATGCCGTGCTTATTGCTAGAAGTGTTAACTACCAATTAGGACAGATGTTTTAATATTCCTTTCCCAGGCGCACAGCTGAGTACTCTTTGTGAAACAAAACATGAACTTCTGAAGAATATAGCTGCTAGGAAAGATGAGATACGTAAAACGTTAAAGGACCTCTACTGACTTAAGTAGCTCGATTAGCGCTTCCAATGTTCATAGATCGCAAATGTCGGTGGCATAGGAGTTTATTTTTAAAGCGCCGTATGATTACATGTTCTGTACAAGCCGTGGCGGATAATATTTGAGCTTTGAAACGACTGTGTAATCTTTTTTTGACGATTTTATAAACCCGTAATCCCAACGTGGACTCGCCCGCTCCCCTAACCAATTGCTATCGTTTTTGTACTGTTGGCTGACCTGTCGTAGGCATGATAATCATGGAAACAGATTAATACCCATGGCTAATCTGTGGAGTGCGGTATACGCTAGCATTTGTTAATGATGTGCACAGTTTCTATATGATGTGTGTTGTGAAGGTAGTCTCTGCCTTTGTGTACGAAGAGGCTATGGTTGCTAATATTGTAGGTTCAATAAACCAGGAGAAGCGAAAGTTTTACTCTGGTACTATTTTGTATGCCGTTTAAGCGGGATCGTGTGTGCACATGTTCGGTACTTTTCGTATTCCAGACTGTTGCTGTTCATGTCCATTTTTCTTTTTAACCTGCGTTATAAATGTACGTGTGTTAGGTATTAATAATTGCATTTGTCAAGGTGGAAGACATCGTCACTTAACGTAATCCCGTAATTCATCACACAGCTTGATATGGATACAATTAAAGTGGAACCAGACTCTGACAGCGACTGTCACCAGATGTGTTCCCAGAGTGACGGCTGTTTTGATGGCTTAAGGCAGGAGAGACGAGCTTTACCAGAGGTTACAAGTGAGGCGAAGGTGGGTGATATTTTGTCTTGATGTTTCCAAAATTTACAGTATATTTGTTCATTGAAAAACATCATCACTCTACGTAATCCCGTAATTCATCACACAGCTTAAGATGGATACAAGTAAAGTGGAAGCAGACTCTGACAGCGACTGTCACCAGATGTGTTCACAGAGTGACGGCTACTTTGATAACTTAAAAGATGAGCGACGGCATATGCCAGAAGTTGCAAGTGATGCAAAGGTGGGTGATGGTTTGTTTTGATGTTTCCTAAATTTATAGGATTCATGTTTGTTTAACCTTTCACCTTCCAGTATTAGAAGTATGTACTGTATAGCAAATTGTAGGATTTTTGTACCCACTTTATAAAGACTGTGCTTCGATTTTACAAGTGACAAATGCTATAATCCAAAATTTGAAAAAGGAAGATTTTTGTCACCTGAGCCTGTGAAACATTTGTACATTTACATCAGAGTGTATGACACATCTGTGTACTTATATCAGACTGCATGACACATTTCTACACATATCAGGTGTATAACACACCTCTGCCCTTGCATCAGAGTGAATGACACATCTGTAAGTGTACATCAGACTGCATGACATCTAAGAATACAGCTCAGTTCATAGTTACCGTTATGGAAGTCTCAAATCTCGCCAAAGTATATTTTGGGAAGTCTGTTCAGTCTGGTGTAGAAATAGACGATGAAACCAAAAACTTAAAGAAGCAGGAACTAATGTAATGTTTTCAGTATCATGTTCCATAGTCATGACACCAAGCATACTGGAGTTCTGATCTAACTTACATAAATTACAAAGTTTGAAAACTGTTTTGTTATGGTTGTCACTTCTACTGCTGCATGTGTATGTTTGTGTGTGTAAGAGACAGCAAGAGAGAGAGAGAGAGAGCATGATCAAGTGAGTGACAGGACAATTCACATTTTGGTCTCCTGTTGGGCATTATGGCAGTCAAATGTAATAGAACTGAAGTGAAGCGACTTTGTTAACACTGCCAACAGTGACTCAAGCAGCTGCACAATGTACAGTGTACAAGGCCTGCTGATTAAACTGTGACAGAGGCTGGTAAGAGTAGAATAGAACATAATAGAACTGAATTTGCATAGATTCCACAGATTATTCTTTGGGCCAAGCCAAAGGATGTGAAACATGTCATAACACAACTGCAAAAGCATATTTCATATATAGACGGAAGTAAGTGCTTGACACCGTTGTAAATATCAATGTATAGTTGTACAATTTATTTACAGATACTGTATAACATGACACAATACAACCATGTGAGTATTTCTTTATACAAAACACCACTATCAGTGTGTAACTTGCATACAGCTGGGAGATTATGAAACTGTTTACAAATGCCTTTAAGAGTGGATGCACAATATTTGATATGCCAGCATACATGCTAATCTGATAAATATTTTATGTATGTTCTCATATAGCTTAAGAATTTTCAACTGAGGTGAATTCATCAACAGAGTAGAAGGAGTGAGATAAGAGATGCCCTTTTAATGCAGGATTGAGTAGTTTTTGTCATGATTTCAACTTTTAATTTTAGGTAGAAGATTGTAACTTGATGTGTGATATGTAATGAAGTTAGAGTTTTATATATGAAGGTCATATTTATGTCACATGTTTACATTTTTTTACATTAAATGGCCAATTAAGTGATTCTTCTATGACGTGAGGCTATCACAGTGGTGGTGGTGAAGATTTACATCTGCTGTGGCATGATTCCTTGTCATTGGGCCAGTATTTACTGGTGTTCTGAAGGATCATGGTGCCCTTTAAAGCCCAATGTACACATATGCTCCTTCTAATTGCACCTGTGTACACTTCTGTCTCATTGCAGCTTAACACTGTCCATCCTGGCTGTTACACAAAATCATTACCCGCTGCTGGTCACTGTCACCCGCACTCGATCCTTTCTCTACCCATACATATGTAACATGTGTTTTCTAGCATGGCTGTTCTTCTTGAACTACTAGACCCTGAAGATGAAGGCACTACGATCCTCTGATGTGGCAGGAAATGCTTACCCAGTGACTCAGCATCACATTCCAGAAGACTTGAGCCTTACCTTGATTGCTATTTGTATTGTGATTGTCATACAAGAAGAGCACAGTTTTGGCATCGGATTGTCATGTCTTGTCCTTCTTCGTAAAGCATTTCCACAGGTTTGGTCCATTCCAGCTGGGTTCATACAAATATGAATTGATATTGTTGTTTTTAGGAGGAATCCTGGAATGTTGACGAGTTCCTAGAAGTGCAAGTAACAACAGAGGAGCATGAAGTACGTCGCAAAAGGTGAGCATGCTGTGATGATTTGCTTTTTATAATTTCGATTGCAGGCTCAAGCCTCACACAGTACATGCCGTTCCTATTAAAACTGAAGGCAATGTAATGTGTTCAAAGCATAAAAAAGTAGAATTGTCCCTGTGCATTCCAAAAAGGCATAGAGGGAGATTAGAGGTATAGCTCCACTCATTGTTAACCTCAGCCCTAGATGTGGGTGAGTAGTGACCTTCACACCTTGTCCACTTTGAACTAGGGGAAGGAACCCCCTTACCCCTTGAACAGAGCAGGTCTGGGCATTTTGTACAAAATCTGTTTCCTCTGGCAAGAATCCGATCCCATATAATGCAACCTGTAGCCTGTCTAAGTGTGCTAACTAAATCCCATATAATGCAACCCATAGCCTATGTCAGTGTGCTGACTAAATCCCATTTAATGCAACCCATAGCCTATGTCAGTGTGCTGACTAAATCCCATATGATTCAAACCATAGCGTATGTCAGTGTGCTGACTAAATCCCATATGATGCAACCCCTAGTCTATGTCAGTTTCCTGACTGGGCTGTCCAGGTACCTAATGGCATTTATATTTATTGATATGTGTGCTGTACCGTTTGTTCTGTTGAACCTCATCATGCCTTTGTTGTGTATATTTGTTCCTTGTTTCTGACTGAGAATAAAGCTGCATATATATTTCGTTCTGTTTTTCTAAATCTTTACTTGTCATATGTATCTTATGCTGTCAGGTTTGTGGTCTTAATTCTGTCTCTTTATGTGTCTTGAAATTCCTGTAATATTGACATGTGACTGCAGCAGTGTGACAGTTGTGGCACACAATATTTAGTGTCCAGTCGCAGTCTTGCAGCACTGCTGAAAGAATTGAAATGAGTTGCTATACTTGGGCTTGTCTACAGGAGGTGCTGGAGGGGTGTTGGGTGAGGTTAGTTGGTTACAGGTTTTATAGAGGAGAGAGTGTTCTGTGTTGCGCACTATTAGCCAAAAAATAACATTGTTCTTGACAGAATGCTCATGCCATCGTGTGGCGCTGTGTGTGATGGTAAACCATTCAGTTGGCCACAGGTAAGAATGGGAAGTCACGTGAAGCATGTGGAAGTTCACGTTGGAACAGGCAGAACACAAACCCATGTTTTGAAAAAGAGTGACTGCACTGCTGTAGGCATATTTGCTTCTTCCATCTTCCCATGCTTAGACCCCTCACTCCTGCCACATACAAGGCTGTAAAGTAAGCAAGCTGTATGCACACAGGTGCCGTAAGACTGTGATTGTACTATACATTGATTGGATATAATTTTTTGTAATGACACAAACTTTGTATCTGGATCCTCTTGTTGTAGGATGGAACAGTATAATGATGAACTAAAGGAGTCAGCAGGCCTGGACTTTCATCTGGAAGAGCAATTGAGATGTGAAAGAGTGTCAGCTGACTACAGTGACTATGCATTGGATGATGATTCACAAGGGAATGCACTGGAAAATTATGTATGTGATATATGCAGTAAAATGTTTCCAAAGCGGAATGGCCTCATCAGACACATTCGCATACACAATAAGGGAGCATATAAGTGTCAGGCTTGCGATAAATTTTTTGCGCGAAGTGACTATCTTGATGCCCACAGAAGAATACACACGGGTGAGAAACCGTACGTGTGTGAAGTGTGCAATAAGCGTTTTACACACAGAGGTTCACAAAGAAACCATCAACTCACTCATACTGGAGGTAAGTCACATCAGTGCGAAGTATGCAAGAAAACTTTCTCACGCAGGAATACATTATATTTGCATTACCGTATCCACACAAGAGACAATACTTACAAATGTGAAGTATGTGATAAAAATTTCTTACGCAAAGAAAATTTAACTGTTCATAAGCGCGTGCATTCTGGGGAAAAACCTTATGTTTGTGATGTGTGCGAGGAACGTTTTTCATTAGGATCAACTCTGAAGAAGCATTATCGTATACACACAGGTGAGAGGCCATATAAATGTGATATCTGTAGTAAAGCCTTCCGACAGGGAGTCAGTCTCGCTAAGCACAAACGTACCCATGCCGCATATCAAAGTATGGATTGAATATTAGTAACATATGGGTAGTGAGTTGTGAAGAAAGTACATGGTGGACAAAAATGTACTTGGTAACTTTAACCTTTAGACGCCTAACGTCAACTTTAGTCGACGTACCGCACCGCTAACCTCCAAAGTTGCATTTTATATATTTATTCAACAAACATAGGTACCGAATATTTTAAACATGGTGTATACTCTCTGTTTTTTTTTTTTCTAAATGCAGTTTGTTTTATAATTCTAACTTGTTTGGTTCCTGTATTATTCACATTTTATATACAGGATGTGCTAAAATTTAAAAAAATAATTCCGGCCCCAAAAGGTTAATAAAATATGAAAATATAGAAAGCTGCAACAGCATGAAATCAGTTGTACAGGGTGATTTGAGGGGAAATATCAATATTTTTGGAGGCAACAGTGTCATTCATTGTGAGAAGAAGAGTTCATATGAACATTGTCTAATTCTGAATGGTTTGAATGTCCTAGTGTAATGCTGTAGATTTTTGTTTGTGGGTTGGATGAAGAGTGAAGTTTGCAAAAGAGAGGTGGATACACAAGATGAATTGCTGGCTCGCATTTTGGATGCTACTGCCCACATGAAGGAACGTGAATATCAACTCAGATGAACAACGTGTGACCTATGCACATGGGTTACAAAGTGTGTTGAGTTTGAAGGGATTTTTGAAGATTTATTGTTGACTGTAACAAATTTGTCATGTCTGTGTTACCAGTTTGTCACTTGAACGTTAAATTAAAATTAAAATAAGATTAATGGTAAGTGATTTCTGTTTCTTTATTACCATTCACAATTCAGTTGTATTTGTAGATTAAAACAGCCCTGACTTGGTAACCATTCAGAATTATACTCGTGTTCATATGGACTTTTTTTCTCACAGTGACTAATATTTTGTCTCAAAATATTCACCTTTCCTCCTGAATCACCCTGTGTAATGTGAGGAGACCCTTCAATTTATCTGCATGTGTTCAGTGTTAGAATCCTTGTTTACCCTGCAGATGTCAGAATGTTGGCAATAAGTCATTCCATATTTGCTCTAGTATGTCTGAAGTCCACTGTTTTTGCCTCTTGTGGTGGCTGGCACAGCTCATGGATGGCTGTGGACATGAGAGGATTGTATGCAGAAGGTGCCAGATCTTGGGGGAATACAAGGCCATGATTCTGTGCCAGCTGTGTGGTTCAGCTTCTAGGATACTTTGTGTGGAGAAAGGCCTGACCCTGTGTGGAAATGTGGTGGTGCACCATCTTTGGAAAATTGTGGTATGATAATGGTGAGTTCATGTCAGATTTGTGGTGGACACAGTGGAACTAAGATTGGTTTTTCTCAGTATTTTGGTTTGGTTTTCCTCTCAGAATCATTCCACCAATTCTGTATAATCATTAACTCATCTGTCAGTGATGCCACATAATATTAGCATTTGACAGCAACGGCACCATTAAGTGACACACGCTGTCCGTCAATGTGTTCCTCCAGCTATGACACTTGATAATTCTCCAGTTCACAGAGGTGGTATATTTGCTGTGGTGAATGTGGGAAGAATTAGGTTGTCGTTGGGCATCTGCAGGTTAACTAAGGGAGCTCGTGTTGAACACCTGTAGACACATTGGAAGAATCTTCTCATCCTGTGTAACCAGTTGCATCTTACGACAAACCTCACTTACTTTCACGGTGTTTTGCTAAAATTATCACGTAGGTTTTTACCCACCCTGTAATGCTTTGGTTTATCAAAGCACTGAGACATTTGTGTGTACATGTATAGACAGTACGAATAGTATGTGTTAGCATGAAGTGGTTTCAGCCTATTGGACAGGCCTCAGGACAATTGTTACTTCATTCGCCTTCTTATCCTCATGGTTAATGATAGACTGTAACAGGAATAACAGTTGCTTCATACTAAATATTTTTTGAGTAAGAAGATAAAATGTTGCCCCTGCTGGGGATTGAACTAAGATTCCGTGATTGTCACTGTACTGACTGAGCTATTCCAGTTCTGCATTGTATTGTTGGTGTGTTTTAAATGAAGTGAGATGAGATGGGAGGTGCATCTGGCATGCACAGGCAGATTGTAGATATATTCACAGTTTTAATTAGAAGCATTCCAAGGAAGAAACCACATGGATTACCCAGGTGTAAATGGTAGTGTAACACAAAAATGGATTTTGGGGAGAGGGACTGATGCTGTTACTGTTGACTAGTGTAGTTAGTGAACTTGTTAGAATATGGGAATGGCAGTTGAACAAAGGCAAGTAGTTTCTTAATTGGCTGATTATACAGTCAGAAGAACTAGTACTGTCATGTTGAGGGTCCCATAATGCCATAGATCACACAACGAGGATGGCTAACTGGCACAATTCTTAAATGTTGTGGTACATTAATGGAGTGTTTTATATATTTTTATGAGACCTGATGATGATGACTTGCAGTGCATGTTGTGTTATTTTAATTGTAAGTTTTATATGTTTTGTTTGAATAATGAAAAGCCAGACATTTGTATGTAACCATTATCATCCCATGGGACCTTATTCTGGTCTGTAAAATGCACTGGTGAATAACCTAACATGCCTTAATGCTGGTCTCTGTTTGTTTACTTGGTAAGGTAAAGTTCACCCTAGAAGAGACCTTGAAGGCCCAAAGGGGAAGTAGAAGTATAGCTCTACTCGTTCTTTAACCTCAGTGCTGGTTGGGGAGTGGGTGGTCAGTGCCATGCCCCAGCTGTTTTGCCCCTTGGAAAGAGCCCCGGTACCCATTGTACAGTGTTTACTTGTTAGCAATTTAAATGTCAACACTGAGCCAGAAAAACTCAGGCCATTGAGAGATACAGTTGCTATTTAAATCTGTCTGCTAAAGATTAAATTTATACTTGATAATCATAACACATTTAGGATTGGTGTTGAGGTGGATATGGCATTTTCTGGCTGAGGTCAAGAAATGTCAGTTTTGTGGTTAGTAATGTATATTGAAAAAGGGGTATTAATACACAAATTAGTCAATAGAATGGTCTTTTAAACAGCTGTGGTTTTTATTTTATATTGTGGTTGAGCAGCAACCAGCTACATGTTTGAACCACCATGTGGTCAACTTTGGGCTGTGTTGTTTTTAAAAGGATGTTAAAGCTGTATGTGCATGTGGGGATTGGGTCGTCAGTGTGTACATGAACTTATGTGTAATATGTCACATAGGTTGCATTGGGTTACGTGCAGTGCACACAATTTGATCTTGACATATACCTGTAGATTTAAAAGAAGTACCACCCCTATTCCGGACAATTCCACAGACATCAACTCAACTTGCATCATCCTCCAAGAAAACTCTTGTGTCTTCGCACGGGCCACAAATTTTTTCAACCCTTTGAAACTTACATGACATATTACAACTAAATTCGTGTGCAGATTGGAGTCTCAGTCCCCATTTGCACATACTGGTCAACAGCATTTACATCCTTGTTAAAAAGAATTTAGCCTGAAAATGGCCACATGGTGTTTGTTATGATGAAACCTTTGTAGGGAAATTTGTGTTTGATGGTTTGTTTTATGCTTATGTTGGTATTAAAAGGAGTTGGTTGCTGTTCAAGATGGCGTAACAAAGAGTGTTAAAACATGTAGCTGGTTGCTGATCGCCTTTGTGTTAGCCACACTGTTGATAATTTGATGTCCAACACAATTAGATACAGACCATGAAAGGTAGTACATTGTATCAGTGCAAAATGTGTAAAAATTTGTAATGCCATATCAGTATGGAATTATATATTTACCCAAGATGTATTAACCATGAATACCATACTGGTATGTCACCTGAAATGCAAATAGAAAATCACAACATACTTGTAGGGTGTTATGATGTTCAAACACAGAGAAAGTAGTAGACATGTAAAAACATTTTAACTTTAAAGGCAGTTGGCCAGACTTGTTGCATAAGAAACTGTACCAGTATGGCACAATTTAAGCACCTACAGTAAAGCAAATGTACGAAAAGTGTAGTAATTAGTAAGAGCAATTTGTAGAGTAAGGTCATCCAGAAGTGCTGCAGTGTTATTCCGTTTGTTTCCTAATGAAGTGAAATTACATGCTTGGATGTATTGCTGGTATGCAAAAGAGTTAGTTTGGATGTGGGAATAATTGGCAGAGTCTGTCTGTGCAAACTAGTGTTGCAGTCTTTCAAGTTTATACATTATCATATACATATATAACAAATTACAAGGTAGAGATGGAATACATGTAGTGCCAGTGCATATGAGTGTCTGTAATAAACTCATTTCTTTTACTAGAAAGCAGATTTAATGGATGGATGTCTCCTAAGATATGGGGCACTATTGTGAGATGCCATCTTCAGGGATGTGAGACGTAATCTAGTTGATTTTACTGTGACCCTCCAGAGACATCAGTAGGTTTGAAATAATTTATGGCCATCCATTAAGATGATTCAGTATTAATATAAAACCTGCACTTGTCTGAAACATGTACATGTGGGAGGTTTACTGCATTTATTATAACATATTCTTGAATGCTTATATGCACTTGTTGGCCTTATTTTCCTATTGAAATGCCAGAGTTCACGGAATCACAGCCACTGCTGTGGGAACTCCAAATCTCAGTATTTAAAAGAGTTCATTGTACCCTTCTCTCAAGCGGTCTTAGCTACATTGTACAAGTGCGGCTGTTTTGGTCTCATGTACAGACGCCTCCATGTGTGCAAGTTTGTGAGTTTCCTAATGTAGGTTCAGTCTAACATTACAATTAATACACATGCAGTCCAGGTTTCCAGAACACATTACCTTATCCAGGCTGTGTTCGATGCTCAGTAGAGTCTTGATATTTGGGATTTTGGCCTTTTGTTACCACCCCATTTTGATACCATTTTTGACCCGTGACTGTTTCCATTGAATTGGGATGAGACTGTATGGCTGCCAAGTTGGCCACACCCACTCTGCTGCTATTGCACAAATCACTCTCAGCTCAGTTTGCTTCATTCCTTAAGTAAGGTTGACTGCTTTTGTGCTTTGTAGAGTGAGACCCAGCATCAGTCATTTAATGCATTTTATGCTTCCAAGAAGTGTTTGTATTTAGTTAAAAGTGAACTTTGTTTGCTATACTTCTTGAAGTTATTTTATATTTTTACTTCTGGTTCAAAGTTCTTTGAACCAAATAGACATTTTACATTGAAAATATTTTCCAGTGTTGTGGTGGTTTGGTCCAAGTTAGTTTATTTAGATGTATCAGTTTTATAAACAGGCAAGTGAATTTTAAACTCTTACAAGTGTTTTTACATGCTGTACTGTGCTGGACTGAAGAGATCTCAAAATGTCACGTGCTAGGTTTTAGTTGTGGCTCCGAGTGCCCCTTGTGTTGAGTAATGCCAGCCAGCCAACCTACACCATTTATTTTCTTCCTAATGAATGCCTAAAGTTACTGTCTCAATAGAAGAACTGTTGTGTACAGTTACAGGACCATCACATATTACAGCATTTTGAACTCGTGTAATAAAATGTACAGGGAAGGAGTTACAAGCCTGTGGCTTGTCTGTACAATGCATACACATCTGAAGAGAATGAGCAACTGCCAGCTTGACTTTATTTACTTTTCAATTAGCAGGCAGCATCCAGCATCTTGTGTTCACAAGGACTGCTGTCTTCTGTTATGTGACAGCCACTTAACCAACTTTCGGAGGAACCAGTTGCCTCCAGCTTGTGCTGTGATGATGGAGGAAGCCGGTTCATCCGAGACATTGGTAACTGGCTCTGGTTGGGGCCAAACAACCTGCTAGGTGGCCCCCCCCCCCCCCTCAACATAGTACATAGCTGCAGCCAGCATAACGTGGTCACTGCTGGGCACGCCTCAAATGACCAGACAGTTTTGTACCTCATTCGAAAACATTTACTCTGTTGGGAGTACTTTCAGTGCTTTAGTCACCGTGTATGTATCTGAAATGGGTAGGACAGACCTGGTGGTGCCA
>Ga0123352_10003763_pt1 | contig 22095 bp, 21 predicted proteins | sample TergutLab28metaG_FD_89700 | JGI IMG/M metagenome (GOLD analysis project Ga0123352, IMG submission 89700) | Labiotermes labralis P1 segment gut microbial communities from Petit-Saut dam, French Guiana - Lab288 P1 | ecosystem: Host-associated > Arthropoda: Insects > Digestive system > Gut ...
AACAAACAAAATTGCCAGGTTAATAATAAAAAAAAGGATACCCACCATTTATAAACAACCGAAAAAAAGTAGAAGCTGTCCAGGAACATCTTGAGGCAGACCCCCCCCCCCCCCCCAACACAAAAAACCCACCATTTGTAAAATAACCCACGAATGTGGCAGAGTGTACATCAGCCACACTGGCTGTCACATCTCTTCCAGGGTATCAGAATTTATCTGAAACACCAGGCTCTTAATCAGCGATATACTGTATCCAAACACTGCACCAGGATGAGACAAGGAATCGAATTTGACAAAATAGAAACACTGGCAAAAACCTGCACTTGCTGCCCTATTATTTTCATAAAGCCATTGAAATATTTAAATACCTACTGAGCTTCATATGTGAATGTGGTACCATTGCAAGGTCTTTATATTGGTGCATACTCTGACATAATGGAGTTCCTGACTGGAGTATGCCGTATGTCATGATGTTGGAAGTACTTAACACAGAGTATGCGTAAACACTGACAGGACATTCTTATAATAAAACTTGATGATGGACAGAGGAACTGTCCAAAAAAGGTAGTTTTTATTCCAAAAATAAATTTGAGAAATTAGTGCATCTAGTTGGTTTTATTATAAGACTTCATCACGATGCACAGTCACCTGAATATCAAACTGACGGGACAAGTTGCTCATGACACACAGTCCACCAAAACTGTGAACACTTGTGACACATAAGTCTACTTCCCTTTTCCATGTATATTTAGTCCTCATTAGTACTGTTGTTGTTGTTTTATATCTCCCCCCTCCACCAGAATGCAGTACTGATTGTATACATGAAATGTGTTGGATATAAAGTCAAAGTTTTGCAGTATCAGTATTTTCACAATTTTTTACTTTGACACTTTTGGACAGTAGTACTTACAGAATGTACTTGTGTGTTTGTGACGTGTGGCTGTACCAAATTGTGAGCTTGATTAATGGTTTTGTTATGGCCATGGAACTACGCAGTTGAAATTAAATTGCATGGGTAGTGTGTTGAAAGTTACAAATGTTGTTGATATTTCTCAAAATTTAACATTTCAGGGGTGTACAGTACATGGCATTAGTAGTGTTCCCTACTCTCATGTTTGTGTGTTCACAGTGTTGTTATTACCAGTTGCAGGAAATTGACAAATATGGCAGTAAGGTATATTTTACTGTCATAAGGTTCATACCATGTTTCATGAAAATCATTAAGTAGGTTCAAAAGTTGAAAAGAGAGGGATGTACAGACTAGAGTGGTCAACTCATAAGCCAGCTTTTTTCATTTTAGGTAGGAAATTTTGCTCAGAATTGGGGTTACCTTCATTGTTTTAGGGTTAAGTATCAGTGTATTGCATGTAACAGGCTTTTGGTGTTTCATAGGGCAGCAAGAAAGGTACATTTGAACATAAATATTTATTTACAATATATTTGACAAAAATATGTTAATATAGTATTTAGGTCTAGTTAAAATGGCTGGAGGTTTGAGGAGGTTACTTAGTTTGGAGGGTGTAGGTTCAGTAACAGGAGGTTTTTTAAGATATCCATGATTTGTGAAGTTACAGGAGTTTAAATTTTTGGTTATGTAATGGTTTCATCATGGTTTCTTTTGAATGAGTTAGTATGGGGTATGCGATTTTCCTGAGGGAGTGACAATCATATTTTACAAATACTTGCAGACTGGGGGTATTCTGGTTGTCATTACTGCGAGTGTGAAATGTGTTGGGAGGATACAGTAGTGTATAAAATATTGGCATTAGTTACATCACACAAGTAGAGATATCTATGACTCCTGCTTTGTGTCATACCTTTGAGAAATATTGTGTCCCTCATGACTCTTGAGTCTTTTTTTTTGCAATTTGATACTCCTGCAGCTGTCTGTGTTTGACTTTGTTACCCAAAGAAGTATTTTGTGGCCTTTTAACCTTAATGGTCTTGTATGATGGCAATGGAAAATTTGCTGTTCGTCTTCAATGTGGAATAAATGTATTGTTTGCATGATTATATATTTTATTTCATATTACTTTGCTGGGCTGCAAATGTAGATTTATGGATGCTGAAAGCATGCATCTTCGTATTTGAAGACAGCATTCATTTTTTAAGAAGCCAGCTGTGATAATATTGGCACTGTTTCATATGTGAAATAATAAAGTATGATAGTGAGAAAAGCCATTTTTATTTTAATGGAGAAATGCAGAAGACTGCATCAGAAGTTTCCATTGTTACATCCAAGCATCCTCTGAACAACACGGATGTGCCTGCAAGAAGTCATCAATAAGGCAGCAACCCATAATAATATATTTTCAGTTCATGTCCTTGAGTCATTGGTTGTAACTTGTGAAAGTTGTGTGTTTGTGTTCAGATCTAATACACTGAAAAGTCTGTGTATGTTATGATGTAAACCCAGGTGCTAAATCCTGGCCAGCAGGTTGCTCATGTAACTAAATTTATATGCAGTGAATTCTGATTGTGGTTCCTTAGTATACAACTTGCTTTGTCACCAATCAGGCTCCTAGAATTTTGATGTGGCTCTTATAAAAAAGTAATCCCATGACAGGCCTGTACAGGCCCTGAGGGTTCCAGGAGGTTGAGGCTCTCAGATTTCAAGACAGTCGGCACATGAAGGTGGTAAGGTTGTCAGCCCTATGCACCGGCCACTTTACCACCCGGGAAATATTCCTGGTACTCATTTCTATTAGAGGCGTGGTCAACCCCAGAGCCATTGTGTGGCCAGAAGGATGTCAATGAAAAATTCCATTGACAACATCGGGAATCGAACCTGCGACCTTCCGGCTTGTAGCGCAGTACGCCAACCAATTGCACCACCGTGTGCCCCTATATGGCTTATATATTTAGGAAAAATGTGTGCATCTTTGCTGTAGCAGTTCAAAGATTTGGTCTGTATCGGATGTGACTTTGGAAGACTGCTGGCTTTCCTCTCTCTTTCTCCCTTTCTCTTTTGCCACACAATTCAGCACAATACATGTGCAACATTTATCGGATCTACTGTGATAGATTAACTGAAGAAAAAAAAAATCAGCAGCATAAAGTGGAGACAGTTGGTGGAGGTCAACCTATGGCCTTAACATTCCCCGGATGTAGTGTGCTTGATTTTCTGTGGGATATGGAAGTTGACGTAATCTCAACATGGAGGATTGACAGGTTAACCCTTCATTGATGCTGGGATTCAAATTTCAACTATGACCTATGATTGAGGGGTTCTAAATTTTTATTGCCCCTAAATGTATATCCGTATGGCACTCAGGCTGATTGCATGTAGAGAATTACAGGTTCTGACCATGCGCTGAGGCTAGAATTGAAGGGATCAAATTGAATTTCAGGGTGATTATACTTCAGAAATTGTTTGAACATTGATGGAACCTTTATGAATGTGTATTACTCTGCATATCAGTGACTCCCTGTTCAGACGTAGAGCCAGAAACTGTTGGATGTAATGGTCTGTAAATGCTGAATCTTCATCCTGGTTTTTATGTAAGTAAACTGTTAAACTTTGGATAGGAGCCATCCCGTTGTGTTATACAATATGATAAAGTTATATGTATGTGTGTGTGTGTGTGTGTGTATATATATATATATATATATATAATCATTAATACATAGTTGGCAACATGTTTTGGTTCTAGTGAACCATCTTCAGGCCAATTCTTAATATACGGACATGGTGCATGGTGCATGGTGATTACAAACCATTTTGATTTTAAAATTCATGTTAAAAATCTGTTGGCCAGTGTACCTTTTGAAATATATGTAAAAACTCCTGTCAGTACCTAAGTAAATCCACATTAAAATTTTATGCTAGCTTATATATACTGCGAGTTAAACTAAAGCCCTTTTCAAATGGACATATAACAGGGGTTGCTTGTATATGTATTTGGTTGAAGCCAGTATTGTTACTTATTTGGTCATATTCTAAATTCTAAAGACAAAACAAGTATTTCCTGCCATCCTATGGACGGCTAAGTTCAAAGTTGTGTATCACACACAATACAGCTCTTACCAATATTTTCGCATAAGTATTTTAGGTACAGTTTTAATACGTGAAGTTCTGTTAGGTATGTGTATATTTTCATCAAACTCTGCTTCACTTTTTTCACGAAATGGATGTATCTGTTACATTGAAGGATGTCTTGTAGTTTATTCCGTATCAGTCTGATTTCGTTTGCAGAGTGGTTGCTTATATATATTTGCGTGTGATTAATACTTGTCACAAGAATTGTATTGGAATGGTGTAATGGTGTTTGTTTTCTTTCTGTTGTAAGAAGTACATAATATTGTGCATCAAGATGGTGGTAGCATTTTGAATAGATATTTGAAAGTGAATGTGATTCAGTACATATGTAGTATTTGGCCACGGTTTAATTTTACATGTATAAACGGGATGAATTATAATTTGCACAGTAGTTAATACAGTTAATAATGTGTGTCTTATTGATGGTCCGTTGTTTCCGAGTAGTGTTAATAATAAGTATCCTGCAATTATATTTGCGGTCAGACATACTGCTAATGTTCCTGGTCGGATTAGGTTGCTGATTGTTTCAGTGATAACTATAAATGGTTTAACATAGTTGGTGTGCCTTGGGGCACTAAGTGCTCAAATATGTGGTTGGTATTTTTAGAGCACCCAAGCGTTACAAGCCCTAGATAATTTTCTGTGACAGGAGATGTTACACTTTCTCTTTTGTTATTTCATACCCACTTTGTGTGGCTACTCTGTAATATAGATTTTTATATGTTTGCCTTCTATAAAGTATTTCCTTATATTGACATCATCGTGCATGTTAACTCGTTCAACATCAGCTGTTTTAGGTGCCTATTCTACATTATATGGAAACAGGTATTTTACGCATTAACTCTTAGTTTACTGTACTAAGGAACGTAAAGGGAGTGTTCCATAGTTTTGGCATTATATCCAGAATACATTTACTCTTTCTAATCTTTTCTGTGTTGGTACTGTCTTAATGAAATTGTAGCAGAAATGGTCCAAATAGAAGGTGAAACATTACACTCTGAGATCTGTGAACTTCACTAATTCTGTTTCGCATAAGGAAGAACTGCCTCAGCAGTGGAAACAGTCTGTTAAGGTGCCTGTTTATTAGAAGGTTGATGAAACTGATTGTAATGATCAAGGCATATAAGTGGTATCGTTTATGCAAGATTTCAGGTTTCTGACAGAGTGTAGTTGAGGCCTTCACTCTTTTGCTCTTCTGGGATGTTGGGTGAAGTAACGTTCCTCAAGAGTGAAGGCCTGATGTGTCGTCAACTACATGTGAATATGTCCAGTGTTCTTCTTTCATAGTTAACTCCACTTATAATGAAATTATCGGGCATCATTTGTGTGGATATCAGTGTCATATATCAACAACTGATTAGATACTGTGCATTTACTAGATTTACAGGATATAATATAAATTTAAGAGGGGAAGGTAACAGGAGACTGGAGAAAAATTGCATATTAACAAGCTTTATGAGTTGTATGTTTCACCAAATAATCCCAAGGTGATGAAATCTAAGAGAGTGAGATGGGCAGGGCATTTGGCATTCATAGTAGAGAGGAGATGCATAGATAGTTACACTTGGAAATATGAAAACCTCAGGCAACTTGGAAGATTTAGGTGTAAATGGGAGGATGTTAAAATGGATTCTAATGAAATACAATGGGAGGGTGTGGAATTAATCAATCTGGCCGTGAATGGGCACATTTTGAGCTTTTGTGAATGTGGTTATGAATGTTGTGTTCTGTAAGGTGCACGTAATTTCTTGATGAACTGAGCAGCCATTACCTTTTAAATTAGACTGTACCGTATGGAGTTAGTGTGAATCATGTGAGTTCGTACAGCACACTTGTTGACTAGTGAGTAAAAGGATTCTCACCATGTGTCAGTACAGATCAGAATTGTGGTCTGTAGGGCATTCTTTTCTGATTATTACAAAATGTGGGGAGTTGTTTGTACCATCTGGCCTTGAATTTACTGTCTTGATTGCACTCATAAATTTTGTTTTTAATCCATATAATTCCCATGTAAGTGGGATATTTTGACACTTGGGGTCTTGTGTATTAGAAGACATCAATTCAGGTAAAGAATCATATCAGTTGTTAATGGTATTTATAAAATTTGATTACTTGGAAATTAGAATGCAGTCACATTGGGTGCTTGAGAGAAAAAAGGGCAGTGCACAGTGTTGTAGCAGCAGGTTGTGATGCATTAATAATTACTGTTTATCAGTTGAATTTGAAACTGGTCACAGCTGTGCTTAACCATGTTGCGTGATGTGTGTTGCTATTTTATTGTATTTTAACCCTTTGCAGGTCATGTCCAGCTATATCCAAAAAGCATGTTCTTTGTATGAGGAAAACATTTCAGTTCAAATTTACCACCACCAGATTTAAGTAGAATATTGTCTACTGTGAATTGTAACATTTAGATACACTAGGTGGCAGACTATTTAGAATTTTAGAGTTTCTAATCTTTGATTTATGACAATTTAAAATTAAAATATATGCACAGGGTTTAGATCTTGTCTGTATCCCTTATATGGCTGGGCACTAGATGCACGATATTGCTGTTGTGTTTTTACTCTGTATTTGCTGTATTTATGACTGTCATGCCCTTCAAACAAATGTTGAATTTTTTTTTTTTTAATATGTGTAAATACTTAGCTACTGATACTGCTTTGTAAATCTGCTACATGTGCCGACGTTTATGTTTTACCCATTATGTAACAAGCAGGAAAGTTTGACAAAATTGACATCATATGTTGTGAAATGCATTTTGTATATTCAGGTATGAAGTAGAGTGATGGTTTTTGGGCATTTGTGTTGCAGCAGTTCCAGTTGCTGCCCTAGGACCTACTCCACAGCAGCAGCAGCAGCAGACTGTAACAGGAGTGCAGGTGAAACAATCAGATGGTGTACAGAGGTTTTCTGTACCAGCTGGATTTGCTCAACTGGTACAGACTTCAACAGGGCGCCACATTTTACTTACACCATCAACACAGGTGATTCAGCCATTGGCACAGAATCCAGGAACAACTACAGGTAAGTGGAATGTGCATATCACTAGGGCATGTATCATTGAATGAAGGATATTGAAGCAAAAAAAAGACAGGTGTCATGTAGTGTGGATAACAAACCAACTAGATGTCACTTTTGTGTAATGTTTTATTTTCTCCTTTATAAGTTGCTCAACATGTTTCAGGCAACATCAGGTGTCATGTAGTTTATTATCCAGACCAACAAAAGCACAACATATATATGTGTGTGTGTGTGTGTGGACAATAAACTGTATTAGATGCAAGGTAAAAAGTTAAGTGATCCCGTTAACAGGCCCGGTGTGACCCAGAGGGTGGGTAGAGGTATAACTCTACTCTTCCATGACTGTGGCATTAGAAGTGGGTGAGTACTAGATGGAAGGTACTTTCGTTAGAATGGGTGTCACGTATTTTACATGCATAATGTTATGTGCATTAATGTAAGTGAAAGAAAACATGTATATTCTGACTGAAATTTCGTCTTGTAAATGAGTTCTACTTTAGTTATTGATGTCACAAAGAAGAATTGTGATTGTTAGGAAAGTGAAGTTTCTTTGCTATCAGGATGGGATGTTGTTAGCCAACCAGACCTGTACGTAGGTTCATGTGACTGGAAAGGAGTTAACCATTAAGATGTAAAAAGTAAATGAGCATAACAGTAGAAGTTCCTGGTATGACCTGAGTGATCAAGTGGGGAGCATACAGGTGTAATATTTAAAGAACTCTGTTTTATTCTGACTCCAGCCACAAATTTTGAAAATAAAGAAACCCTGAAAGTGCATGCTGTATATTAACAGTTTTCTTACTTACTTACTCATGGAGCAGAGTCCTTCTTGAGAAGCAAACCAGTTTTCAGCTAGTAAAGAAATTCCCCATATTTTATGGAACCTGAAGGTTCATTACTGTATTCACAAGTGCCCAACACCTGTTCCTATCCGGAGCCAGCTCGATCCAGTCCATACCCCCACATCAGACTTTCTGAAGATTCAACTTAATGTTCTCCTATCTATGCCTGGGTGTCCCAAGTGATCTCTTTCCCTCAGGTTTCCATGCCAAAACCCTGTATATGCCTCTCCTCTCCCCCATAGGCACTACACGCCCTGCCCATCTCATTTTTCTCAATTTTTTCACCTGAATGGTTTAGGGTGTGGGCTACAGATCATTAAGCTCCTCATTGTGTAGTTTTCTCCACTCCCCAGTTACCTGATCCCTCTTAGGCTGAAATATTCTCCTCAACAACCTATTCTCACACACCTTCAGCCTATGTTCCTCCCTCAGATATGAGTGACCAAGTTCCACACCCATACAAACAACAGGCAATATTATAGTTCTGTATGTTGTAATCTTTAAATTTTTGGATAGCAAACTGGAAGACAAAAGATTCTGCTCTGGATGATAGCAAGCATTCCATGACTTCAATCTGCTCTTAATAACTTCCTGAATAGAATTTTGAATTATTAATTTTGTTCCCTAATATTTGAACTCTTCCACCCTTTCAGTCTTTATATTAAGACTTTGTCCTGCATTCTGATCTTGAGACATGACCATATAGTCTTTTCATCATTTACTTCTAGTCCAATATCCTTACTAGCAGCTACTAAATCTTCTGTGTTTTTCTTTATAAGTGCAGTCAGTATAGTGACTTGCTACACGCTGGAGAGTCCAGAGATCAAAACCCAGTGGGGGTGAGATTTGTCACACTCATCCAGACCGGCCCTGGGCCCTACCCAGTCTCTTATACAGTGGGTACCGGGTCGTTCCTGGCGGTAAATCGGCCGGGGCATGTCATTGACCACCCACCCCCATCTAGTGCTGAGGTTAAAGAAGGAGTAAAGCTGTACCTCTACTCCCCCCATGGGCCTTTGTGGCCTGTTCTAGGGTGAACATTCTTTTACCTTTACTTTTATGTATGCTTCCTCCCAATATAATATCATCAGCATGAACCAGAAGCTGATGTGTACCAGTTAATTTCAATCCATCCCGGTATACCTGAACCCCCCTAATGGCGTACTCTAAATCAAAGTTCAAAAGCAGTGGCAATAAAGCATATTAACAAATATTAGCAACTGGTCACCAGAAATTAGGAGGCAGCCAGCTTTCAGAACTTCTTGTGCTAAGTATATTTGAGGCAATGGATAACTGGATCTGTAACTGATGTGATGAGTCAGCCATTCTTGCTAATATTCCAATATCAGGAGTGAGATTTGAGGTTCTCATGGCATTGACCATGAGAGTCACTGTCATGTGGGTTATGCAGTGGAGTCCGTAGCTTGCTTCCAATGCTTTGGAGGATTATTCTCTTCTGCTTCCATTGTCAGGGTAGAAGAACCCTGAAAATTGTGGTAACAGGTTTCTGTGAAGCATTGGTAATGCGATACTGAATTGCATGGTATTCAGGGCAGGAGACAGTAATATTTAGAGAAATTGATTACCAGTGCCTGAGAATGAATTTAATTTCAGTATAGCTGCATGTTGGTCAACATTATATCCTTAGCACATGGTTACAACTTTTTTGTTTCAGTGATGACTGCAAGTGGACACCGGCTGACTGTGTTGCCAAAGTCGGTGACTGGTGTAGCAACAACTACAGTAACAACTGTGAATCGTATGATCCCATCCTGTCAGACCACCACATCCACATCAGTAGCTCGGCCAGTAATGAGGGTTCCTCCCCTCAACATGTCACTGGGAAGTCCGTCAACTTTGGGTCCGCTCATAAACACAGTGGTAGCAGGAACTACTACAGTAACAACCACCACTACAGTGACATCCACCAAGACAAGTACAGCTGTCACCCAGCCTGTTTTGGCTGCCATAGTGCATCAGTCTCAGAGGAACAATTCATTGCGCATGACATCACCATCAGTATCAAGTAACATAATGACACGAAATGAAACAAAAATAGCTGAAGAAAAGAAGCAGAGACAGGAGATGCAAGCAGAAGTACAGTCTGTTTTCTATTTGGTGAGTATTTTCTGGTGGGGGGATGTTGGAGGTGTCAAAAGTAGTGGGATTACAGGTGTATGGCTACAAACAAAAGTTGGTATTGGTCTTATGGAGTCTTCAGTATGAAGGGTTCAAAAGATGGCAATAATATATACATATATATATATTATATTATTTATATATATATATATATCATAGCACATGAGAAGCAGCACATCGGACTGTTTTTTTTTCATGGTGACACTAATGCCCATTAATCTGTGAGTGAGAGAAAGAATGGAACACAATGGGATACTTGTTTGGCGTGTCAATTCTAACTAATGTGTTATGGTTTGTATGTGTGAGGATGCAATCACTTGTATATATGAATGATTACAGTATGTGATCAATGTCATGAGTTCATTAAATCTTATATTTATGTTTTGCAAAGTTGCCTTTCTTCTTTCATATCCAAGCCTGAGTTAGAAGATAAGAAGCGGACAAGGAGAAAAGGAAAATTGGAGATGCTGCATCGATTCAATGTGCATCGCTGTGCTGCATGCCCAATCTACGGTTCAGATCTTATAGAGGCTATGAGAATTGTGGACATGGTAGAAACTCACCCAGGGGACTTCAGAGGGTCAGGTTATGTTCATTGCTTGTCTGCGCTGAAAGACAGCCACAAGCCAGACAGATACTGGACACAGACAAAGCACCTCACATCTCTGATTCATACTCCACAGCATTATGTTAATGAACTTGGAGACATATTCTCAAGGTACATTTGTCTTTTAATGTTTTCTTCTTATTGGTGTTGAACAAAGTTTAGTAAGCCTCCTGTCCTAAAGCATCACAATGAACTGCTGCAATGAAGTAAGAATTTAAGAGTGTTCCTTCATAAGTACGTTAGCTGAATTCTGTTTTGAGTTATTTGTAACCTGTACAATATGAAGCCTAGGTTTTGACAGCCATGTGTTTTGAAGATTTTAACAATTGTAATGAAGAAAGAATTGTTGGGAGAGTTCGAAGTATGTCAGCGAGCATCTGTTTGGAGTTATACGTAACCAGTATAAAACAAAGTGCCATTTTTGACAGAATTCACTCTATACATCTCCTGAAGATAGAATGAAGTCTAATATATGTCAGTAAACTGCAACAGAAATTTAAAAAATAATAATTTAATGAAAGTAGGCAGCCTTTTTTTTTTATCTTTCTTTTCATTTCTTTTCTTCCTCTCTCCTCTGGTGACATATGGCAACAGTGGTGTACAGGACTGCTGGAAAAATTAAGAAAAAGGAATGTCAACTGAAATTGTGTACTGATTGGTGATAGTCTAACGTGCTGAGTCCAAGTATTTGCAGTTGTAATTCCATATGAAGTCTACTCCATAAGTCATGGAGGCTTCCTCCTCCTCTTTCTTTCTTTTTCTTTCTTCCTTTCCTTCTTTCTCTCTTTTTCTTTTTCTTTCAAAGTGTGGTAACACATTATGCGGAGTATATATGTTTGAAATCTTGTGACGTATTGTTGTAAATGTTGAAATCAGATGGGAGCTTATATACAGGAATGTGTGTATATGAGGGTGATCCCAAAAGTAAGGTCTCCAAGTTTCTTAGAAATAGAAAGAAACATTTATTTTCAGTAATTGATACATCATTTTAAAGTTTGAACATTCCTCTATTTTTCTACATCGCCATTTCGGTTGACGTATTTTTGTAGGCGCAGAGGCAGTTTTTGTATGCCCATGTCATACCCGCTCGCCGGCATGTCATTGAGGAAGCGTTGGACCGCAACTTTCACCTCGTCGTCATCGCTTAAGCCCCTTCCGGCAAAATGTTCTCTCAATTTAGGAAACAAGTGGTAGTCACAGGGTGCCAAGTCCGGACTATAGGGTGGGTGGGTGACGATGTCCCATCCAAACTGATCCAGGAGAACAACTGTTTGACGGGCGATGTGGGGGCAAGCGTTGTCATGGAGAAGGCATACGCCCTTGGTTAGCATTCCTCTTCTCTGGTTCTGAATCGCCCGTCTGAGTTTTTTGAGTGTCTCACAATACCTGTCAGCGTTTATTGTGGTCCCATGCGCCATGAAGTTGACCAACAATACCCCCTTTCGATCCCAAAACACAGTTGGCATGACTTTGCCAGCAGACCGTGTTGTTTTGAATTTTCGCGGCTTGGGCGAAGAGGAATGCCGCCACTCACGTGATTGTTGTTTGGTCTCAGGTGTGAAGTGGAACGCCCAGGTTTCGTCACCCATGACAATCGAATCCAAAAAGTTGTCATTTTCGTCTGCGTAGCGCTGAAGAAATTCCCGTGAAGAGTCAATGCGTTGCCGTTGGTGGTCTTCTGTGAGCATGCATGGGACCCATCTTGCGCACACCTTCCGATATTCCAACTTTTCAGTCAAAGTCTTACCAATGGTGCTTCGAGAAACCTCAGTAGCCAAAATGCAGAGATCATCGAGAGTGATCCTCCGATCTTGACGCATGATTTGTTCAACCTTTGTGACTGTCTCGTCGGAAATTGACGGTCTCCCGCTTCTTTCTTCATCGTGAATTTCCGTGCGACCAGCTGTAAACTCCCTACACCACTTACGGACGTTTTTGACATTCATGCACGACTCTCCATACACTTCCGTCAATTGACAATGAATTTCGATAGGTTTAACGCCTTCTGCATTCAAAAATCGATTTACTGCTCGAACTTCGCACCTGGCGGGAGCAGCAAGCGGAAGCTCCATTACAAACGGCTGCCGAGCCAAGACAGAGCGTCCTAGCGGGCTGAACGACGGCTTGTTTGGCAGTGGGGGAACCAACAAACACAGCGGTGTGGCCAACAGTCACGCGAACAGTTTCCCTGCAGCCCCAGAATTATGGAGACCTTACTTTTGGGATCACCCTCGTATTTCATGCATAAACATTGTTATGTTGATGACCTTGTTCAGAAATGAGAGTTCATAAAGTTGAAGTGTTCATTCATGCAAGTAGCAGTTCTGAATGACACAAATGCATGGTATTGGATGAATGTACCTTATCTTATGCAGCAGTTGCAAGGTAGGTACAGGCAATCAGAAGTGGAAGAGTGTCAAGTGCCATTATGCATTGCAGTGGGTACTGTGTGGTCATTAACACAGACATGTCTATGGCCATAATTGAACAGTGCATGGACTGTGTAGGAGTTCGCTTAACATACGGGAATTTCTGGATAACCTTTGAAGGTGATTAACTGTTTGTATGAGTTGTGTTCTACTGTTTATTTTGTATTCACTGTGTATGCCACAATAAAACCATGACTTACAAAACATGTCGTTTGCTTGCCTATTAGCAGTGGCTTATGTACATGTACCCCAAAATTACTGTAATGTACACAAGTACATGACACATGCTTTCAAATGCATATACTCCATATTCTGTGCTTCCACTCTTTTGGCTAAAAAAAGCAATGTCCACAACTTAAGGAGTGATTTTAATACAGTCTTTGGGGAGGCATTCTGTTGTGCTGCCTAAAGTAGATGAATGAGTAATAAGACTTGCTGTGCACTAAACAATAAAACATAATCCAATTATAGTTGTGATTGATGTGTCTTATTCATTTTTCAACCTTCAGACATATTTTAGGAAGAATTTGCGAATAACCATTCGGTGCCTAACATTCCTACTGACTTTGCACAGTGTGGTGCTCAGAACACTGAAGGCGCCCTGTAGGCAACAGCAAGATATGGCCATTCTTGTACTTTCTGTTTTCAGTTCTTCATATCACATTAGGCATTTTATTCCTGTACCAAAGGTTAATATGGACCACTCATATTTATAGGTTGTGTTCCGTGCATTGTATTTTGATTGAAGTAATTACCAGTATTAATGAAAGCTGTTTATATTCCTAGAAATTTCATCCTAAGCAGGGGCTGCTAGACAATATTATGGCACTTCATTTGTATTAAAAATATGAAGCTTTGTTGTTAATAGAGTGATTTACCATGACAATTTGATTTTAAAATACCTGGCAGTAGGATGTGTGAAGCGAATAAGAATTTTGTGTACTGCATCTTAAGGTTCAGTATTTACCTCGGTTTTTTTATTTGTATGTTTTGATAGGTTCGTGTTGTGTGTGCCAGCCGTTTCAGCCCCCCAACCCAGGTTTCATGTTTCGCATCCTCCCCCCTCGAAGTTCTGGGAGAGAAAGAGAACTCAGGCCATGCTACAGCAAGAACTATCATCACGTTGTGCTTTACTGCATCCTATTGCAAGTGCAATGGTTACACAGTTTCCAGATCCTAGGCTTATTCAGTATGATTGTGGTGAGTTATTAATAACTAAAAATGCAAGGCATGGGGGATGGAAAAGTTAGTTCCGCACTGTAAACCAAATACCAGATGCAGACATAAAACCTTGTACCAACCATGTCAAGTTTTGAATCCGTGATGTAAGGCATACTTCGTCAATATGAAAAGCGGTTGTCTTTGGTTATGACAATTAAAAATGAATTGCTTGCATGGAACCAATATGCAGGCTGGAAAAACCCAGCAAAGCATTGTTGTGATAAAATCATTAACAAAAGCACAGTCAGTTGATAGGCAGTCTCTCTTAAGCATTTAACAAATAGCAGTTGTGGTTGATCAGATGAGTCTGGTAGAAAGTGTTCACTTATCTGTGTGGATGTATGTGTTCTGTGATTGGAACCAAGTGTTGGAGAATTTGGAACTTGGTATGCAAGTTTACTGAAACTTTTGTTCACCAATGAAATAAATGATAAAATAGAAAGGATATTGTGCTATTGTACTGTGTCTTTTGATATCATTGCATATGGAAGAACTTTTTGCCATTGGCATTGAATTGTGTGCTCATTGCTCCTCATATGCTCTCATGAAGAGTGCTATAAATGGGAGGAAGTTCACCTACAACTAGGAGGTTATTGACTAAGTGAAAATGTGGCTAACTAAGACATAAAATCATTTTTACCAGCAAAGAATGCTGTCTTCTGTTTAGTGAAGGTAGAGGCAGAGATATGAAGTTCTGTGCACACCAGGAAAGCATATGGGTCGAGATATCTGTCTAGCTGTATGCATTTTCAGTCTCAGCATTAGGTGACAAATGAGCTATCAGCTTTGTGGATGGTGTGAAAATGTGCGAGTTATTGGAATTTTTATGGAAACATAATGCTGTGCATTGAACTACTGCTTGTGCGAAAGTTAATATTTTATCAGTACAGTTGGTTCGTTAAGATCTGTATGAGGCATATAGCACTGAAAGTCGTTGGAGGATGCTCACATGTAAGGATACTGCAACATTTAGAGAACATCTCCAGAGGAATTTGTATAGGAATCCCATTGATGTGTAAGTCATTGCTTTCCGTCTGCAAAGAATTCCTTGGACAGCACCCTAAACCACTGTACTACAGCTGTCTACGCATCATCATCTGATGTGTATGTGCAGCTTTTGAGGACTTTCTTAATTGGTCCAAAGATGTGAAAATTGTATATGTCAAGTCTGGGCTATATGTAGGATGCTGGAGCATTTCCTGCAACAGCATGGCATTCACTTAATCCTGAAGTCTGTGGGCAGGAGGGACATTGTCATGTAGCAGGATGAGGTCCTCATTAAGTTTATCCCAGTGTTTGTTCCTGTTGTCAGTGTGGAACTTTTGGAGTGTGTGACAGTAACTGTATGGAATGTATGTTAGATGATTTGAAATCCAGAAGCAAGGGTCTTTCATTGTCCCTCTGTCCCTGTTGCGATGGATTTCCGTGTGGTATGCCATCTTACGCTGTGCTCTGATGTTAAGCCTGCTAGCTCTTTACCCATACAGATGCACGACTGTGCCATCAAACGCACTGCCTGCCACCAGTGGCTTTCAGTTGCACATGCCTTATATAATATAAGGATTTATGTGCCCATGTTTTCAGTGGTAATACTGGTTTCTGTTTCCAGTCCCAAACAAGTATTATTTTACTTCATCCCCAAGCTGTTGTGTGGAATGCATTATGGTGTGTGTATGAAGGATATATTTATGAAAACTGGCACAATTTTTATGCTTACAGGCAAACTGCAGGTGCTAGACCGACTACTTCGGCAACTAAAAGCAGATCACCACCGCGTACTGATCTTTACTCAAATGACGAGAATGTTGGATGTTTTAGAAGCTTTTCTGAATTTCCATGGCCATATTTATTTGCGTTTGGATGGTACAACTCGTATTGATCAGCGACAGGTTTGTGTGCATGAGGTTACTTTCACCCTAAAATTATAAGGAAAACATCTTATGAGAGTTTTATAAAGAAGAATGGAGTACTTCCAGCATGATTAAGTTTTCGATTGTGATTGCCAGATGCGAAGGACAAATGGCCCCAATCGCTAGCCAAAGTCTGTTTACCTGACATTGAGTTGTTGGCATTGGTGTCATTGTCTGTTCACAATATTTAAGATGTCTTTTCAGCTTTGAAGCTTGTTTATGAGATGGCATCCAAATGTGAATATCACATTATTTTTCTATATCAGAAGATATTTAGGAGGAGTGGTGGGAGGTGGTGGTGGTGATGACAACACCAACAGCAGCAACCACCACCACAACACACTTGATGATGATGGTGCTTCATATCATCAGTTTTCTCCTCCTCTTAATCTCCCCCCCCCCAGGATGGTACCTACCTTGACTGTTGATGTGACAGCTAATTACAGTTCGTTGTTTATTGTCAAGTAGGTATAAATGTTTGCTTGATGATGGCCGAGAACAGAAAGTAGTTAACTTAATGTCAGTACAGAAATTGCCACATTGAATTGTATGCGCCATCCACGTGAATACAAGACGGATTAGCCTCATTATACATGTACATATACAGAACATATGTGTATATAATCTGTGGGTCTGATTCATTTGGAAATGTCTGTGCAATAGAAGCATCATTCATTTATTAGTGCTCATAGAAGATTTCTTTACAGATAGAATAGCCTTTCACATCATGATGATTAACTGTAAACATAGGACAGACTGTTCAGATTTCTGTTATTCAAAGTGTACCACACAGTTTGAGATGGAAACTTTGGATAGGTAGTATGTGAGAGCATTGCCGACAATCTGTCTGAGTGTTTAGGATGGTGATGTGGTATGGGGACGTTCACTAGGCACATTGTAAGTTGCTGCTTGCTTAAATTCGGATTACATTGATTTATTTGCCTACATGCATTTCATTAATGCTTGAAAGTATTACTGCTTCTTGGACGTCTGATACAAGTTATAATTAATTGGTATTGTCCATTTGTCTCCAGATATTGATGGAACGTTTTAATGCTGATCGCCGTATTTTTTGCTTCATCTTGTCAACTCGTTCAGGTGGTATTGGTGTGAACCTCACTGGTGCAGACACTGTGATATTTTATGACAGTGATTGGAATCCTACGATGGATGCACAGGCTCAAGATCGTTGTCATCGAATTGGTCAGACCAGGGATGTCCATATATATCGGTGAGTGTAACATGAATGTTTTTCTGGTTTATACTGTTGTAGTCATAATTTGTCTTAAGAAACGAAAACAGAACTGTTACAGATTTGTTGCAGATGCCTCTCCTCCTTGTGAAAGAATTGTTACCAACAACAAGGATGTATAAACTAAGATTCTATGTGATGTTTGTACATAAGCAAATTGATACAATAATGAGATATGGGGTGATTTGCACTTGGCCAGTATGCAGTTTGAATCTTGGCGAGTTCAATCATCTGTACAAGTTTTTTTTGGTGGTGGTTGTCAGTCACGTCAGACAAGCACCAGGATAGCACCCTCCAGTGAGTCATAACCTCTGAACTGTTCATGTTCGAGCCTTGATGGGGAGTATATAGTGTCAGTAATTCAGTTAGCACTAACATGTTTCTGGGGATCAGTTGACTTCAGATCTAATACTAGCTGTTAGTTGGTTCCATTTAAGTTCTTGCTTTTCTGTGACACGTTTTATTTCATGACCATACTGTCAGAGAACTTTGCATGAAGTATTTCTGAAGGCTTTATTTTGGTACATTGTAATTTGACTTTAAACCAAAAAGCCCAATCGAAAGTGAATAAAAAGTCATAAAATTTTGCCAGCATTATTTTTTTAACATATGTAATGTTCTTAGTGATATTAACACTACAATTGTCATATTGCATGCTTATTCAAATGCCAGATGTCCCTGAAAGGGGTGTGGAACCTGTTTTTAGTAGGCAAAACTTCAATAATTTTTTTAAATTGTTGTTTCATTACCAAAACTTTGTGTGTTAGTAAATCGTTGTAGTAGAAAGTGATGAATGGTTCAAAATTTGAAACATACAGTATTTATAAAATTGTAATCATCAGAATAAAGTTTGATGTGGGATGTGGCACCATGTGATCTGGTAGAAGTGTTCTGACATTTCAGAGTAAACTGCTGCCATGTCCATCAGGGTAGATGAAACTGTGCACATCCCAGAAGTTGGCAGTCTTCGTAGTCACTGATGTGAGAGACTTATCTCACAGAATACAGTTTTCTGTTTGGAGGTTTTTGTAGGGCAGGTCTTTAAGATAGCATGAGTATTTTGTATTGTTATGCAAATATGAAAACTAACATTTTTTATTGTGAGTTCCTGGCACATATTAAGGGGGTGCATAATTTGTGTCAGCATTCATTGTCATCATTGTTCCAGCTCTTTGCCCTATTGAGACATGTTACGGATATTAGAAAACAGAATTTTTCCATTGTTTCAGATGTCTACCTAAGCTTCATTTCTCGTTTGGTTAATACTTTAAATCCATTTTGGAATCCTCACAGTGCTTTATGCTGTGAACATGTTATTTCCAATTTATTCTGTATTGTTGTGTAAATTTGTGAAATGTGTAGCTGTCTCCTAATTTCTTAATTATCTTAGTTCTAAAGGGTTAATGTTGCAGTCCTCGTAAACACATTTGTTAATGTCATACCTCATTACAGTAACTCATTGCTCAGCATGGTTTTGACTATATGCAGTTGAAAATAATGAGATGTAATTGGGAAAACCTGTTAATTGCTGGGAAATTTTAATACTTGTGGTTAAACATAAGTGGTTATTTGCTCAGTGGCTGCTGAAACTAGTATCATCAAATATGCAAGCACTGTTAACATGCTTATGTCCAAAAGGATATGCATTTTTAAGTAATGATCGGGGGGTGGTGTGCATCATAAGCATCCACATTTACGTGCCTCATTTTTCCCATGAACTGTTTGCACAGTACATTTTGCCCACTGTGCCATGCTTATTTGCACTAACCTCTGTGTTGGGTGAGAGATCACTGTAGTTTTTATTGTCTGTGATTCACTGCCATAAGGTAACAGTCAGGCAAGTGCATTACGAGTTCATATTCATATGTACCTCATAATTGATGAGTGCTGTTGTGTTTTTTTACCAAGACACAAGAATTAAGTTGTTTGTGTTGCTAATGTTTTGTTTGCTGACACTGTGTGTATTTTTAGGTTGGTCAGTGAGATGACTGTTGAAGAGAATATTCTGAAGAAAGCAAACCAGAAAAGGCTTCTTGGTGATTTGGCAATTGAAGGAGGAAACTTCACAACTGCTTATTTCAAAAGTGTAAGTGTGTTCATGTTCAGACTGCTTAGTACTGGCTTTGAAACCTTGTGTTGCTTTATACATTAGAGAATAAGTGGACCCTTTTAAGGCAGCATACCAGAATATGTATTGAGTATGTAGGAATGCTGTGTTATTGAGTATAAGCCTGTAAACTTGTAATTATTAATGTTTATTTATTTTGTTCTTGATTTACTGTTTACAATTAATTGTTGTTTCGTACTTCCAGTCAACTATTCAAGATCTTTTTAACATTGACATTGCTGAAAGTGATGCTTCAAGAAGAATGGCGGAAGTTCTAGACAGAGATAGTGAAAGAAGGCGACAGAAGGATGATAGTCAGGTATTTTCGTGCTTTTTCATTTTTATTTGTTTTCCATGATTTAGTTATTAAATATTATGTTGTTGATATGTGTAGGACAGAATTTGATGGTGTATGCAGACGGTGGTTTTCAGATGTAAACACTCTATAAAGGTGGCTGTATGTGTATTGACTCATAATTACTTGTGATCAGTATCCGCCTACCTCTGGATTCATATTCTTTCAATCATGACAAATATTTCAAAATATTGGCTGTTTATGGTTAGTCACATTATTTGTTGGAGGAACTTGGCCTCCTTTGTTGGCCAGTGCTGGGCTGCAGATAGTTTTCCTGAATGTCATTCCATTGTTGTGACAGAGTTGTCAGCTGTAACATTTAATAGTAATGACTCACCACAGAGTTGATTGTGGATATGTATTTCTTTTCAGTTTTTTCTTCTTCTTTGTTATAGTGAAATGACATTTGTATAAGGAACAAAATATAACAAGGAGACTCGTATTTACACTGCTTGTGGTGCCATTGTTAGCATATGTGTCCAGCTCCATCTGTTACTGGATTTGAGCAGACCTTATTGTTTACTTCAACACCAAAATGTGATAGGATAAAGACTATTCTTAGTTTTGTGTTGTCATATGCTGGCATATGACACCATGTGGTATGGTATGCAAGTGTTTCAGAGGGGCTTACTGCCTTCATCTTCTACCATGAAGATGGAGGTAGAATGGCCCTAAATTTTGGTACTCACCTAGCATAATGCAGAAGGCCAAAATGTGAATCTTCACTGCTCTGAAAACCAGAAAGCTTAAGTACAGCATTTTTTTTTTTAAATAATACAGTTGTACTGCTTGTATATAGAAACCCATTTTGTTGTCCTATACAAGCAGTTGCAGAGCCATGGAATGTTTTTTTGGTGTAAATTGCATATTTGGTTTCAAGAACTTTTGAACTACAAATAATAATAATAATAATAATAATAATAAACTTGTGAAGTTTCCTCACAAAACTTAAAAGCATGAAAGTTCATGTTTAATAAAACACAAACAGTTTTTGGAACCATAAAATGCGTTATGTAGGCAGGGTCTCATTCCATGAGGTGTGGAAGTAGCAACCCCACTTAAATGACAGCTTGACTGGGTTGAGAGTGATATGTGCAATTGCAAGAGAGGGGGAAAGCCACATGAGAGCAAGATGCTATATTGGTATTTGTTGTACCTATTGCATTGTATTGGCCCTTCAGACACGTGTCCAACAGGAATTTTAGTGGTTGACATTCCTGTTTCATATTCATGTTCAGGGATCAAATTTTGGTACCTCTAACCTGCTGTGTGGCTTTATTTTCAAGTAGGTGAAGAAGGGGTTAATCCACATGTTTCAAATTCATTGTTCTTGTTCATCCTGTCATTCAGTATTACAGAACCTGCTCAGTTTAGGAAGTGTACCGTTATATAAGAATTCAAGAGTCAGCCCTAGCCAGTATATCTGACATGGTTTTAAAGGTTTGTTCAAAGATTCATGTCTTGTGGATATGATGCTGTCTCATGGGTTAAGTAGCTCCCAACATCTTGAAGGATTGTAATACTTTTCAAATACTGGGAACTAAACGCCAAATGACACAGCATCACATCCACAAGACTTGAACTTTCCTCAATGTTACTGTGAGAACACAGCAGTCTGGGATGTTAATGGTTGTAGTCTAAGGCTATCAGGGCCAAAATAATGGGTTGTAAAATGAATATTTCTTGGATGTTGTGTTGTAATGTGTTTATAGCAGTTGCCATTGTCACCTAATGAAGACAAGGCAGCGTTGGGTGCTCTGGAGACAGCATTGGCAGCAGCAGAAGATGAAACTGATGTTCAGGCTGCAAGGACTGCCAAAGCAGAGGCAGCTGCAGATTTAGCAGAATTTGATGAAACAATTCCATTTGAAGATGGTGAAACTGGCGGTGAACAAGAAATGAGCAAAGCAGAGTTGGAAGTCCATAACCTTATTCAGCAGGTATGCATTGTGAATACGTACGTCTTTTTGCATACCAGTAGATAAGCCTGTAAAATAATTGACATTCTGGATAGGTGTACACAAATTTGCACATATCAAACAAATACTGTGCTGGGGATCGGGGGAGGGGGGGGGGGTAATATTTTTTTAAAAAGTAATTTTCAGTGGGAAAAATTCAATACAATGTAAAACATCCTGAATAATTAAAACAAAAAAAAAAAAAAAAAAAA
>Ga0123352_10003765_pt1 | contig 22094 bp, 12 predicted proteins | sample TergutLab28metaG_FD_89700 | JGI IMG/M metagenome (GOLD analysis project Ga0123352, IMG submission 89700) | Labiotermes labralis P1 segment gut microbial communities from Petit-Saut dam, French Guiana - Lab288 P1 | ecosystem: Host-associated > Arthropoda: Insects > Digestive system > Gut ...
CAAGAATCGCAGACGTGGCCTGTTGTCAAAAGGGGTTATTCTGTTGCAGGACAATGCCCGTCCTCATGTGGCAAAAGTTTGCAAAGATCTGATGCAGCACTTCTGATGGGGAGTTCTCCATCACCCCCCCTACAGCCCTGACCTGTCACCCTGTGATTTCCATGTGTTTGGGCCACTAAAAAAAGCATTGAAGGGACACTGGTTCACAGACAACGATGAGGTCCAAGAAACCGTTGAAGAATGGTTCTGCACGCAATCCAAGACTTTCTTCGCTGACGGTATCCATCGTCTTGTGGACCAATGGGACACTTGTTTCAACCAACAAGGAGATTATGTGTAGACAGTATGTGTTACACATATATTGTCTATATACCACTCTTCAATTTATAATATATATGTGCATTTAAACTAAATAAACCTGTGCATAAATTTATCAGTCCCACTTTCACTTGGGCACGCCTTATACTTTATTTAAAATAATTTGAATGAAAATTAAATTAATTTAGTCATATGTATTCACATTGCAGCTTTTATATTATAAGAATTTTTCAGTGTACAGGTCCATGTCCTAACTATAATCTCATTTTCGATTCATATTTTTATCACGCCTAGAACAAGAACTACAATTTTTTTTAAAAAATACTGTAAAATATGGGTTTAAAGGGCATTTAATTCCGGCGGAAGAGGGGTGCGCGGCATTTAAAAGTCCATACGTTAAAGGTTAAACACATTCAGAATCTTAGTTTGAGAGGTACATATTTCTAAAGGCACCACCCGTGTTGATGTGGCCACAGGATATTGGTTGCCATGTAGCCTTATGTACCGAGCAGTTCGAAAATTAAGCATTACAAACCGTTAATGTGATATTATTGTCTTGCAGCGTCTGTTAGTGTGTAATCCAGCATTAAGATTACCAGCTGAAGATGCGATGACTCATTTATACTTCAGTGATCTGAACTCAGCAGTCAAGAATGATCGCTGCCAGTAGTGAACCCTCCATGTTGACTGCCTACATATGGCTGTAGGGACTGTTCATTCTTCAGAATAAACTGATAGGCCAGTGCTTCCAAGCAGCTGTCACAATTTTTAAACAGATCAGTGAACCTACTCGTCATAAAATTCAAATAGGCATGTTTAATAAGATTGTTAGGCTTGCATTTCTGTATGTACTTTTGATTGAGTGACTGTGGTAAAGATTCAAAGTGTTTCAGTGTGTATATTGAGTGCCAAAGTCTTACACTGGTGGCAGGAAGGAAACACAGTGTGCCCATCTGAGGGATGGTGAACCGTTTGCTGCCTTGTGCCAGATTTACATCAGTTTACTTGTCTGTAAAAAGAGGTGTTAGTCATTGTTGCTGCACCACTACATGGTATCTGCAACTGCACATTTCTTAAACACTCTTTTCACTTGTGAGGTGGCTTTTTTACTTTTGACTTAATGTATTTAATGACTGAAAATAATCTACAAGATGATAAGTGTTGTGGTTTCTTGTAGCCATATTTCTCTCAATTACCACATATCTAAAAAAAAAAGTAGTAGTAGGAATATGTTTCATTGAAAACAATTATGGCTTGATGAACTACCATACTGAATTATCAAGGTTCTAGTTGTTAGTAACTTATGGATGCACCTTTCAAGGCTGATATTTCACTTTATGCCAGACTTAGCACCATTGCCAGTGGTTCATCATCCTTGAATTAGACTTAACTTCTGCATCTTGTCAGTGCTATTGTGGATTGCAGTATGTGTGCCCGTAAGCAAAAATATTCCATGTTGGTACCAGTATAAATGTTCATACCTTTAGATTATGTAGCAGTCACAATATTTTATCAAAATACAGGCCAAAGCTCTCAGAGCCAGGTTATGGCAAAGTGGCAGCTGAAGTGAGCAAAACTCAAGACTGCACCATCCCTCCCAGACCAGTTTTGTAATACTCACAATTTAAATGTCATGTAAACATTCATTAGAACTTGCATTGTAGTAATAATAATTTTATTATTGTAATTTGCCTTATGAAGCTTTATGGGACATCTTATTCTTTTTAAAGGTTTATCTCTTTAAGTGACCATGAAGTGAACCTGAAAGCCACAACTTCTGATTAAAATTGAAACAACTATGCAGACTGCAGATACGTGAAAGATTCCCAATACAAAGTTTTGAGATGGGAGCCAAGTTGGTATGTCTGGATGGATACATGGTGGTAGAGCTAGCAGGCAGTGAAGCTAGTAGGCATTTTTTGTAACTTCCTTCTGCAAACACACTAATTAAAGATAGCAAAACTGGTCATTTTCCATATAGGTTATGGGTCGTGCTCCTGCAAAGTGCACTGTGTGGATCAAGACATTAGGTCAGTGATGTAGAGTAGATGGAGAATGTTGCTATATTGTTCTGTGACAACTTGGAAAGAATTATTACAGCTAAAACTCTTATGTATTGTCTCTGAGGGGACAGAAAAAACATGGAAAAGCAGTAAATGTGACAGATACAAGAGACAACAAAAATGACAATTTCACTTTTTCCACTGAGGCATACAAAGGTAATATACAAATATTGGTATGAAAATCACTGTCTTCCACATAAATCTGTAACTGACAACTGTTTGGTTGAAACTTTATGCTTCAGACACAACAGTGCCAATTTCAAATTCAGAATGTTCCAGTCAGTGTGACTGCCAATGCTATTTGTGTAAGAGTGTGATTAACAATTTTTGAAGCAGCATGTACTTTGGTTGACATTGGTTCAGGCTTATGTCTCGCTCCACTGCATTACTGCTCTTGCCATCCTGATAGTCATCATATGACTGAACACCACCAGAAATACAACACATGGCAAATTCAATGCCTACGGATATGTGAGAACTGAAGTCAAAACCCTCAATGCGTTGCTGAATCTGGTCCTTATGGAAAGCATCATCCTTTTCCCCAGTCCTGAATTCTGAGGCAGCTTCTGTGTTAAGTTAATATGTATATATGCATTGAAGATAATTTGCAATTGTCAACTGCATCCCACACTGCAGCTGTGAAATGTATCACTTGCAAGACACCACTTCAATTCAGCTTCTTTCCCTGAGTACATCAAGCACACAAATTTTTGCACTAGGTGCTTTTTGTACAACTGCTTGAAACATTTGTTGATGCCAAAATCAAAAGGTTGTAATATGCTCATGCAGTGTTTTGGATAATATGCAATGCTGTGTTTCTTAGAAATGACTTGTGGATGTTTGTCACTGACAATATCAAAGTGTGAAATTCATAGTTTTCACAGTGGTGAATACCCAGATTGCTGTAGGCAAGGTTATGACTCTGAGTTGTGTACTGGTAGGTAGGTACCAGCATTCTGGAAGAACACAATGCCATTATCATCAGTGTTAGTGCCTAAAAGACAGGAGCAGTACATTCTTCTGAAATGTAGGTATCCATCAAGAATGTAAATCTTGAAGAAAGAGTCACTGTGATCATCCAGTACAGTGATACCCACCTATCTGTCTCCAACATGTTGCCACAACATAAAAGAGCGTAATACATATGATAATATTAATTTATTATAGTTTATATACTTATGAGAAAGACACAAAATGTGATTTGGCATTAGTTTCACCTGTAACATAATATGCATCTGCTGAGACATGTATACACAATTTGTCTCTATAAGCAACTGATATAAAACTGTGTGATAAAATGTTTTGGAGTGAAAATTAATGAGGATTGAAGATGTGATTTGGGAATTCTGGAGAGAATAAATTCACAATGTGACACTTAGGGGCTCACATTGAGTGCCTGTAGTGCTCAAGAAACTTTTTAAGAGATTCTGTATCAGTCTGTTGTGTCCCATCAGTAATAAATACCAATTGTAATTTCCACAAATTTGTTGAACTGGTTACTTTCTCTGTAGAGTACCAAACACTTTAAAAAAGAATAACATAAACACTGAAATGAAATGAAGATAGCAGTCCTCTTGGATATGGCAGTTTGTTACCTGTGTTTTGGAGGATCTTGCTGCCTTCTAGTCTTCAACTACCCTGAATATGGAGGCCAACCAGTCAACATGGTCTCATACCCCAGAAGACTGATCTTCATCAACAACAGCATGAACACCTCAGATCACACCAATAAATAAAATTTCGCAAGGTGTTGGGTTTTCATGGCAGTGACAGTGAAGATTCAGTCTTCTGGAATGTGATGCTGTGTAGTGTAGTGGCAGTATACTGGTGTTTTAGAGGAATCTGCTGCCTCCATCATCAGTGTAGAATGGTCTGCATTACTGATGGAGGTAGCAGGTTACTCTGAAAGGTTGGTACACATACCAAACTACATGCCATCACACTCACCAACATACTATTCTTGATATTAAAATCTTCTCATGTAACTGAAACAGGAGACTGGAAGTGACTATTGGAATCACATTCAAAGATTACCACAATATTTGCAATGCATAGTACAGTGCAGCTGTGGCTGTATTGCCAAGAGTTTGCACCAACTTTGTTTGGTGTTCTGTATTAGGGCAGGAGTATGAGAATGGAAACAACTTATGTTTATATATGTGTGTGTATATACAGTCATTCAAAAAATTGAATCCATTTCTGTCCTTCATTCTTCCAGTTCTGGAATATAAGTGTCTTAAACAGGAACAACCTACTGTCCTCCAACATATTTTAAACTTTTCAAGTTGTTTTTATATTGCCACAATTTGTGTATATTCATACCCCATTAAACTTTTGAACCAGTTTACTGAGATTCACAAAACTTGTTATTAATGTAATGCCAGGAGTGACCAACCACATGTACCTTATTTTAGGGTCCTTGAATGACGCATGGCAGTAGACTTTGGAAGAATATGAAAACTTCTGTTGAAGTAATTTTATAAAATGTAAAACAGCATGGCAGCTGTGCATTTTTTTTTATGCTTTGATTTTGATGGCAATAACTAGTGAATTCTTTGGATCTAAGCATTTGTACAAAGATGGGTTGTGTACTTACCTAGATATAATGTGACATACGACTTGTAAAGTGGCAATTTGAAACACAGTGTAAATGTGAAACTTTCAGGTTACATCCAACAAACTGAACGTAACACAAAATCTGCATGTAACAAGTGCTAAAGAAAAACATCACAGTAGTAGTACTGATGGAACTAAAGATTTTTATGCAGCATATAGGCTTTGTACACTATGCTAGGAACCCCTAGTGTATTTTTATTGTTATGATTTGCAGAGAGAAAAACAAATATGTGTAATAAAAGCTAGTCTTCTGGGTTTTTACACAGTACAGTATATTGGGTTTCTTCTGATGTTTCAAAACTTGCTGTCTCCACCATCATGATATGTATACAGTATTGGATTCACTTGTGTACTGAGGTGGATAGGAGGAGACAATGTGTCCATCACAAATCAGAGATGTCCATTGTATAAACAGATCATGATACCACAGACACTGACCAGATCATTATCTGGTCATTGACAGCTATGCAAGAAGGAAGAGTGGGCAGAACTTGCACCCTCCATAAGGGTTTCTTATCCTCCCCCCCTTTTTTTTTTGTAAAAGTTGAAAACATTAGCAGTTGTCCAACTATGCTTACAGTGTTCTAAGGAAACTATAAAAAAATTATACACAGCACTATTTACGCTGAAGGCACATACACAGCTTAAAATCTGCCACAACTCTTATTCCAAGTTGCACTGTACTGCTGTTTGGTGAACATTTGTCTATTAAATTGTGTGTAGTATTGATTACATCACGTGATGGTCCAAACCACATATTACTATCTCTGTCACATAAGCAACTCTGTGAAAATGTACATAGACTACATTGCCATCTGTGGCATGTACATGGGTGACTAGCTGACACAGCTCACTGTATGTAGTTAAAGCATGACATCGATAATGCAGCCTCCTACACCATACCCTCTCCTCCAACACCAACCCCAGCCCCTAAAAAAGACACTCAAAATCATAGCAAACCTCTAAATTTTATTATTTGTTATAAACAAACTAAATACACTACTATGCAGTAAATATAATGGACCATATATCATGATATTAGTAATGTACAGTACAGTCACATTACACAGCGCAACTCATACATCTGTGCTTGTGTAAAACGTTTTGTCAGTTAAACATTCATATATATGATATATAACAAATATATAAATATTAAACACTTAAAATCTGGAAATACTAAAAATTCTTAAAAAGTGGTAAACTTGTTTAATAGAAAGGTTTTAATCAAGGAAATGCTTTATCACCATTGCTTTTCAACTTTGCCTTAGGGGGTTCAGGTAAACCAGGATGGCTCACAATTAAATGGTATACATCACCTACTAGTTTATGCTGATGATGTCAATATACTTGGCAGAAACATCCATATTATAAAGAAAAACACAGAAGCTTCATTAGTTGCTAGTAAGGAGATTGGACTAGAAGTAAATGCTGACAAATGTAAGTACCTGTCTCAAGAAGAGAATGCAGGATGAAGTCACAATATAAAGATTGATAATAGTTTCTTTGAAAGGGTGCAACAGTTCAAATATTTGGGAACAACCCTAATGAATCAACTGTTATTCAGGAAGAAATTACGAGCAGACTGAAGTCAGGGAATGCTTGCTATCATTTGGTGCAGAATCTTTTGTCTTCTAGTTTGCTCAGGAATATATTTGGGTCTTAGAGGAACGAGGTAACGGAAGCAGATAAAATTACATAATGAGGTACTTGATGATCTGTACTCCACAATAAATATTACTCAGGTGATCAATCAAGAAAAATGAGAGATGGGTGGTGCATGTACTGCGTATGAGGGGTGAGGAGAGGTGCATACAAGTTTTTGGTGGGGGCAATCTGATGGAAATAGACCACTTAAAAGACCCAGGCATAGATGGGAGGATAATATTAAAATGGATCTTCAGGATGTGGGATTGGCAGCTTGGACTGGATTGATCTGGCTCAGGATAAGAACAGGTGGTGGGCTCTTGTATATGCGATAATGAACCTTCGGCTTCCATAAAATGCGGGGAATTTCTTGGCTAGTTGAGAACTGGTTACCTTTGTAAGATGGACCCTACTCCATGGAATCAGTAAGCAAGCAAGCTTGTTTGATACATCCAATTATTGTCAAATATTAATTTGTATAAAAACTATATGTCAGTGTTTCATTTGCATTCAAATATCCATGGGTTGTCATAAGTCTTTCACCATTACAGTACTGGAATCTTATATAAGCACTGACGATGTCCTGTGCACAACTGAATGCAAAAACAACACTAGAAAACATTTATGGATGTACCAAACAAGTCTCAATGGAGACATCATCACACATGCAGCAATGCCCAAACTATTACTTTAAAGTAAACGTTTTTCTTCGTAACAGCAGCACAGAAAGCAAATTCTCTCTCATCAGTCATACCAGCAGTTACTGTCTCAACTCGCTAAACATGCAGCATCGTGAAGTAAATTGATATCACCGCCTCATCATGTAAATCAGTGACACTGCTTTCATTGCTGACAGAAATTAAGAAATTCAAAATATTAACTATACCAAGTTTATGTATCCTTGAAATGATGGTGTTTGCAATAAAACATCCTGACAACTACCAAACTAATGATACAATTCAAACCAAAGATACAAGACAAAAAAACCAACTTCATGTACAATTAGTAAGGCTGTCTTCAGTCCAAAAGGGTGTCGCTCTTCCTCAATAAGGATACTCAGTAAACTTGCACCACACATTTTACAACTACATGAAATGCAATGGCCTTCAAAAACTCATAAAAAATGCCTTGTATTCAATATGTGAATTTTTGTCAGGTAATCCCTATGAAGAACAGTTCAAATTTTAAGGAAGGAAAGATCATGAACAACAGTAAAATATAGTCGACCTCATATTATGTATGTATGCAAAATTTTAGGCACAATAATTTGTAATAATTTATAATACACATTTTGTCAACTGTACATAGCTGTTGGACTATGACAATATTGTATTGTGCAATCAGATTTTTGTATTGTGTCGTATTACAGTGACCAATTTCATATTCATTTCAATTTAGTTCAAATAATGGATCTGTGAAACATGAGTTATGTATGTATTTCTTGTGTGACAATCTACAGCCATTAAAATCTGAAACTTCTGCAAGTGCTTTGCACATATTTTGATTCCAAATATATGTTGCTGCTTGCATTCAAAAGTTCCCACTTAACTCACAATATAATTGGACAAATCTCTATACAGTTCAACAAAAAACAGCATTAGGGAATCTATCAACTGCTCACTTAGGCACCAGAATTCAACGGATCTCTCATAATGTTAATATTTGCTACATCTGAATTGAAGGTTTTTCAAGTGGTCTCTTCTCTCTGTGTTTCCTCACTAAAAATTATATAGACAGTTCACGTGGGTCAACAAACAAACTTCTATATACAGTGACAGTGACTGTTCCATACAGAAGCTACTCAGCAACAAACATGTTATTTGCAGAATGTCTATACGTAATTTTTTAAAACTACTCAAGCAAATTAGATACTCATACAGGGGCAAGTGGTGCAGCCAACCCATGCAGTAGAATCCAAGGGGTGTCAAAATGGGCAACAAAATTAATATTGTAAATGAAAAAAAATCTGATTTTCCACACACAAACAAATTTAAATTACTGAGAAAAGTAGAAGTATATTCAACAAATTTTAATTTTTTTTTAAAGTTCATAATTTGTGTCAGGATCAGCCTTGTTATTGCTCACCCTGGGCATCAAAAATCTACCTACGCTACTGTACTCATGACACATTAATAAATAATATATGGAAATTTCTCATGTGCACAACAAAAGACCATTTGTTCTTTTAGAGAACACACTTGATATTTTCTAAGGCATATTTTACATTCTTAATATGAAGAAGTATACTGCACCATTATGCAGCCAAGTTCTTTGTTCCAGAGCATGATACAAGAGTTTCAGCAGTGTTCCAATGTTTGTAAATTTCTACTACATTGTCCAAAAAGACAATATTCTGTAAGTATATTGGTTTCACCACAAATCAAAGGTGAAAAGGTAATTAAAGTGGCCACTCTATAAATCAGTGATGCCACAAAGATGTATAGGTGACATGAAGTCCAGCATATTCCAGACCTGGGTACTGGATGGCAGTAAGTGGGCAACCAGTCCCTTGTTCCATTTTCTTATTTGAGTGAAAAAAGCAATAGCACTAATTGTGCTGCAAGCTGAGATGACATCACAGATGGTTTGAACTTGCAGAAAAGATAGAAATCCTGAACCTGCAGCCTGTAGACAGTCACTTACTGACTGAGCTAACGTACAGCAGTTCATCGCCACTTGTACATACATGCCAGTGGTGAAGTGCTGTTGCTTCCAGATCAAACAGAAGTGAAAATCCCAGTCAAGAGAAAGGAAGAAACTGTAGTCATTGACCATGCATATTTAAAATACCCAATTCACTCATAAATCAAACGCAGAGTTTTAAATGTTTCAACAAGTGAACTGGTCCGAGTGAAGAGTGTAGTGAGTTGTCAGATAAAATAATGTCTTCTTGTATTTCTTTATATACGCAGACTGTCAGAAAATAATTTAAGTGCTAGTGGTGAATCCTGATCAGAACAGGTTATTCACAGCCAGGCACCACTGTCAGCCCAACCCCCACCACAGCCAAAACTGTTGGTTAAATGATGTTGTCTCATTAAAATTAAGTGAACCTGAAGAAGGATGCAGTATGTTGCCTGTAATGACACAATCAAGCACACTGCACAGTGTGAGAACCAAAAACATGAACACTGTGGGACCAGCTCACTAACATGACAACATTTAATGTGCAGTACGGCAGTCCAGCCATCCCTGTGCTTAATCCAGCACCATGCCATGAAGCCATATAGGGGAGGTGGAAGTATGGGTCCACACATTCATCTTGGCACTAGACAGACAAAGTGTGGTTGCCTTACTGTTCCAGCCACTTCACCCCAAGAACCACATTAACTTGAAGCAGAGAGGACCTCAGAGGCACCCTCAATGTTGTGGACACCACAAAAATTTGTTCCCCTGCCAGAATTTGAACCACAATTGCTTGGTCATGCAGCCCACACCCCAGATGCTACAGTGACTGACCTATCCCATCTCCCTTCAAGTCTTGTTAACCAATGTACAACACAGCCTTTCATGAATAGCAAATAGTGGCTCACTGAGTCAAAAAATTTCTCACAGTTTTGGGAACATGCATTAAGCATTCACAAAAAGCCACAGCTCATCCCTATTCTCAGCCAGCTTAATCCAATCAGCAAACTCATACTTTATGAAAGATTCACATTCTCCCACTTACATCTGTAATGCCCAAGTGGGATCTGCAATTCAGTGTCTCTGGCCAAAATTCTGTATTGATTTCTGATGTCTCCTATGAATTCTACATGCCCTTCCCATCTCACTCTCCTTCATTTTGTAACCATGAGATTATCTACTGAGCAGTACACATCATCACTTCAATTTAGGACATCACCAAATGACTCCAAACATCAACAAGTTAAGAACTTCACACAGGCAATGCAACATTCCTGATGCATTCACTCACCTTTGTCTAATCATCTCCATAATCACAAGACACACAGAAACAGTACATTGTTACATTTCCTTCTACAGGTTTTATTGTAAAAAATTTCTTGCTATGTTGAACAATTACTGAGTTTACACTCAAGCTGCTTCCAGGTCCCAGTGTAAAGTGCCCTGTATTTTGTCCAGTTTTGACAAATATCACAACATGTCACCACATCACAGTGTAACTGCGGTACCAGCCATTTAGCAGTTCTCCAGCTGTCAGACATTATGAAGCTAACAGATGCATTTCTACATCCCTTTGTTGTGCATGCATCAAAAGGACTTAACAGAGGATCAGAATGATTTCAGAGGGAAAATCAACTGCAACAGTGATTCATGAGTTCCTGGACAGGCCATAGAAAAAAAGATAAACCGAACTGGAATTTTCTTTGGTTCATCACAAGCCATACGGTGTTAAACCATAACATTTTACTTTATAAATTAGATGCTTGTGGAATCAGAGGGGTAGCAAATCTATGCTTTATATAAATTATTAGAACATATCAAGAAGATATATTTCTGGTCTAGGGGAAATTAAACATGTACTTCGGGGTTCCGTCCTTGGCTGAATTGTACTTTTTATTATACATTTAAACGATCTTCCAATAAATATACAAAAGGCAGAGGCAGTGTTTATTGCTGGTGATGCAAATATTCTAACAGAGGACACAAAAGAAGATATTTTAATCACAAAATAAGTACAGCTACAAGACAGTTCCTAATATGGTTTGATGCAAATGGGAAAGAGATAGACAGCAAGACAATTATAGCAGTGTCATTTCAAACCTGGTAATACAATTTTTTAAAACCTAAAATTAAAATTAAATTAATTACAACAATGCTGTAATTAATTACAGGTACAGTCACAGCTGCTGCCAAATCTAACTCCAATACTTTTGCAAACACTGTCAACATTTTTAAACATCTCAACATCAATGTCTTACTCACACAAAATACTGTTTCTGAAAACTCAAATGTTAAATATAAATATTCTTATGTACATCTTCCAAGTATATGAAGTAGTGACAACAAGAGACTTGTACATCATACCATGCATGAAAGAAACTCTAAACCCAATTAAATCAGTAATACTGAGAAAATGCAACACACTGTCAGTCTTATATTTTGAAAATGCCAACTGAAAATAATCATTAAATAATATCATTGTTACTTGTCAATATAATGTAATAAATAATATTTCTGTGTTTACTTTGGATGTTGGCCACGGTGACCGTAGTTTACACCATAATTTTGGTAACCTGGGCCATATCCCACGTGTGAATACCCCCTGATGGGACGTCCATGGTAGCCCACATACTTAGATGATGTTGCATTTTCAGGTGTTTCTTGAAATGTCTTAAGTGAACCAAAGAAGGTGGACTTGGGAACAAATGGAGGTATCTTGTCCCAAAGACAGCACAGTGCTTCACCTATGCTGGGCTCAATCTCCTGCAAGAACCAAAAAACAAAACATTTTTTTTTCAGGTGTTCTGTATCCAACAGAACCTAATTCTTGGACAATACATATACAGCTGTCTCTGTGCCTAAGTACCTTGCTTTTAAAGTCCATATGTGGCACGGGTGTACACCTCAACACATTCAAAACCATGGTACCACACAGAAATCCACAATCAGCAAATTTAAGCTCTGGACACTTAATATGAAAATTATACAAACAGAGCAGCAATTTCCAACAGTAACCACATAGCAGAACCTAGGGAATTTACACCTTTCAACCTGTTACATGACACGCCTAAAAATAAAGCTTGCTGTCTATGCTTTGTACTATCCAGGGGTTACAAAACTACATTCTGAGCTCTCAGGCCACACTTGCAGAGGGACCTGATTTAAAAAGATCTTACTGTACTGACATACTGACAAGCACAATGTCTGACTGCAAGATTCTGATAATGAGGCTACTGTGTGCATGCACATATGTGCGATCTCAAGAGCAGGGATGCACAAATACCACGTGCAGGGTTGCGATGGTAACAACATTTTGCACTGTAGCATATTTTTTGACTGTCAATAACAGAACTTGCTTCATGTCATGCTGCTGGTACCTAGAATTTTGAAGTGGCTCCCAGACTTTTGGGAAATTTGTGTACCCATTGCTCTTGAGGCAATAAACCAGTGATGTTTCAAAATTCACTCCAGATGAATGCAAGCCACATTGTGAAAAGGCTGATGTCACTGAATACACGATTCACAGTTGTGTGACTTTGAGAAACTGGCCATGAAAAGCCTCAAAATTCTTAAGTTCGCATTCACAGAACAAACTCTCAACCACACTACAACATATGAATGGTGATCTTAATTTCACAGACTTTCCACTGGCCACTGAGGGAACAACAATATGTTTACAGCAAAATGTGTAGTGACACATGCTAACCAGGAGTTTCAGTTGTATGCCCTGAAATATCCAAGATGTGGAGTCTGAAACAATGGCCCACAAAATAGAACAGGGTTTCACTGTTGCAACACTCATGGTCACCAAGAGTAACATCTTAACCATGTGCAAACTCTACTAATTCCCAACATATACTCCTCATGCATTGGATTTAGCACCCAATGATAATTTAATTTCTTGCAAATATTCAAATAAAGGCATTATATTAACTTTCACAGGGAACATAAACAACATGGGATATTTTTTTTACAACAATCAATCAGGCTTAACTCTTTGGCATCTAATGTTGGGTATACCTGTCATGCAGTGTAATGCCCAAAATGCCTAATGCCATTTAATGGCTTTCCTTGTGTAGCCCCCATCACATCGGGCATTTAATTCTGGTACCAGACGGTTAATCTGTAGCAGCATCTGCCTGATTATGTGTGGGTTTACATAGAAAACAGACTGAAATCTGAAGCAACAACTAGTTCCTCCAACATGACAATGCTCCATTTCAATGAATACTGTCAAGCAGTTTATAGCTAGAGAGTGTTAATGTTGGAATGGAACACCCCCTTTATTGAACACATTTGGCTCCCAATGACTTCTGGCTTTCCAGCATTAAAGTGCACCTTGAAGGCATGAAGATTTGAGGGTATCACAGGTCTTCATAAAAATGTGACAGCACTGCTGAAGGTTATTCCAAAGGGGGAGTTCCATAAAAGTTTCTGAGAGTACCAGCATCTCTATGCTAAGTGTACAGCTTTTCAGGGGAACTATTATGAAGATGAAGGTAACCTGGTGACCCCTTTCATGAAGCTTCTATGTCTACAGAAATATTTGCAACAACTTAACAACCACACCTTGTACATGACTATGATTAAGGTAAGCCCAAACACTAGTAACAGTAATGGATTCTCTCTGAATGACAGCATAATTATGTTTAAACCTGAGACTAAATAGGCAGAAAATTAATTACATTTTACGTTAATATTACCTGTCCATCACGACTTGTCTGAACTCGCCTGTTGTCATTGTATGGATTAAGTAAATGACGAGTTGCCTGAAAGGGGATGTTGGCTCGCTTAATCCACTCAACAGGGAGTGGTGGACTGAGGTTAGGGCCACTCATATCAAAGCACTGGTCTGCTGTGCCTGTCTTGCAATCTGGTTTGTCTCCAGTAAGACGTGCATATCCTTGGAAGTGTCCACTGCCTTGGACACTGAACACCAGTACTACCTGCTTGCCCTCCTATGACATTAAGTGTCACAAAATAATGTAAACACAAGCCACAGAAAGAATTTCAATTTCAAACTCTTATCAACAGTATAAAGACACACCTCACCTTGTACACACGTGTCAACTTCCTTTCTGTATTGCACGTAAATGTCCAAGCACCACAACTCAGTGATGCCTCGATGGTCTTTAAACTACCTGCTTTAATAACAAAATAACGTGTATCAACAGGTACCGCCGCTGCAGTGGGGCTGCCAATCAGTGCTGAGTTATCCCCAGCACTTCCATGAGATGGTGTAGGAGATGGAGTTTGACTCATGTTTCCACTACCAAATGACTTGACGCTCCCGGACTCTGACCGGTCACCTGTATGCATAGCACAGCACCCTGTCTGTTACAATCACCATTCCATCTCTTGTGATTCCAACTGTATTTTTAATATTATACATATATTTTAAAATGTATTAACATACTCTACTATACTTGACTATAAAATGAGTGTATATTACCCATATGTGAGAAAGACCAACAAGATGCACACTTTTCTTAATTTATTTCACTTAAATTAACTTCGACATTTTATATACATGGGTCCGTGCATCGTGAATCGAATTTAATAAATGTCCAACAAGATGTGACTTATTCAGTTTATTACATTTCTGTAGCCAGTTCTACATGTTTCAGGTGTTGACATCCATCATCAGGAGCTTGTACAGCCGTAATTACAGCTTCTGGCATTGATTAACCGGATCTACTACCATCTGCTCTTGCTGTTGAGTTGGAACTGATTCATGTGTATCGTATGGTAGGTATTCATTTGTTATGCAATGAATAAATACCGTATGATACATATGAATCAGTTCCAACTCAACAACAAGAGCGGATGGTAGTAGATCTGGTTAATCAATACCAGAAGCTGTAATTAGAGCTTTACGAGCTCCTGATGATGGGTGTCCACATCCAAAACATGTAGAGCTGCCTACAGAAATGTAATAAACTGAATAAGTCGCATCTTGTTGGACAATTATTAAATTCTATCCTCGACATGTTTCAAACAAGCAACTGTTCATCATCAGGAGGAGTCTAGTTGCTGACACGATACAAATGATCATTCGTATTGCGTCAGCAACTAGACTCCTCTTAAGATACATGGTGAAATACTGTAAGCTGCTTGTACAGAACTCCTTCTGATGACAAGCAGTTGCTTGTTTGAAACACGTCGAGGATAATTTAAGTGAAATAAATTATTAAGAGAAGTGTGCATCTTATTGGTCTCTCTCACGTATGTGTATCACAATGCATGGTTCAAAGAATGTAAAGTATGTATTTTACCATTCAAAATTTGGGCTCCCATACTAGCCAGCAAAGAGAAAACATGGTCCCTGTGCATGTCATGAAGGTATATGAGGAAGTGGATACAGAGATCCACAGACAGTCTAGCAATATTATCAACATTAAAGTATGTCAGAAGCAGTAATTATTGGACTGTCAACACATCACCACCACACCAACAAGCAAATTATCCAGTTCTACATTCCTGAAGTCCTGTCAAAAAAGCTACTTCTCACCCAAAAAGGTTGATGCTTGTGGCATAAATGCCAGATTCTTGAGAAATGTTCTCTTAGTGTGTAATTATTGAATTTGGCTACATATTTAGTACCATGTCATTTTTAAGAAATATAACAAATATACTTATTAGACAAAGTTCAGCAAGTCATGTGACATGATCATGAGAAACAACTGAAATATGAAGATATTCATGCAGCACAGACTGTTTCATTCTCATTCACTGCATATCAGGCTAACTTTAAATTAACGGCTGCCAGGAACAGTGAAGAGACAACTCAGTGCCAAAGAATGAAGAAATATGGTACTGGTGAGGCTAAAATGCAGAAGGACAAAGCACAATTATTGGCTTTCCCAACAAAGTATCATGTGAATCTAGTTCAATTATATACAGAGGTGTGTTCAAAAGAGTCCATGTATTGGCTTTGGAAAATTACCACAATTACTTTTCCACTAAGCTTCCAATCCCTAAAAGGGAGATGCCTTATATCTGGGGTCGTCTTATATCTGGATAACTTGGATGAACAAAATAAAAGAAATATGTGATTTGGCCTCTCCTTCCAGATACACTTGTGCTAATATTCATAAAGCAGTCTTTGCCACATGACAAAGAAATTCTTGGTAAGAAAGGATTCTAAAGTTCTTAAAAACTGCCTACAAATGTGTCAGTGTTTGACTTATTCATGTGTGTGTGTGTGTGTTACACTCTCCTCTCACCCTACCTCCCCTCACATGCATCAAGCATGTGTGCACGCGCGCGTGCGCACGCACACACAAGTCTTAAAATTTTTTATATTTCTTTGAATTGCAATAATATGAGACATTTTATCACTACCATTACCTTTCGAAGCAAGGTCATTACATAAGTAGTATGTACACTAAATTTGTCATTTGTGACTTCACAGTTAACACAATCACTGTGTTTCTAACTGGTGACCTACACACACACAGCATGTTGATAATTTAATGGGAAAGCCTGGCCACTCCCACTACTAGTTATGATTTCCATGGACAATCCCCCACTGATCTGCTCTTATATGTTCAGATGTTGGTGTATGCTATGAAATCTGTCATGCTGTTATTACCTATTACAAGACATTAACAAGTCGAAGGTTTGTGTGCCCTGTAATGCCATAATGTTCACATGAACTTTCATGAAAGTTGGTCACATGGCTCAGCAGCTGAAAAACACGGCTGACAGTACTATGATCAACTTGCCTACTTTGGGTCTATTACGAACAAACCAGGCTAAAGACCAAACCTGAAGGTTCACACATCCAGTCTCAAAAATTGATTCTTTCAGCTCAGTGGCACTCTGGGAACAAACAAAGTAGAATATGGAGAATATTACAGTTTTTCAAGAAGAACTACCTTACATGGATTCAAAAGCATTTCTCACCATGATCAGCTGTCATTTTAGGTCGATATTCATATTTTTTTTGCTGCCTGAAGCCACTTCTGTTTTCGCTGAGGCCCATGAAGACATTCTCATCAGGGATGTCCTCTTCTTCTGGAGTTCTCCTAGATCCTATAAATTGAAAACACATAGTCACTGACAAATGTGAGGAACTGAAGTTCTACAAACAAGCTCACTGCTTACGAAAAGTAGCATCAGAACAATCCAGTACTTTCAATAGAAGATTTACAGGACATGAATGCATTAATTTTAAAGTACCATCTCACACCAGGAAGGGGAATGAAAAAACATGCAGCATGTCACAAATGTGTGTTTCAGTCAGTCCAGTCAGTGTTGCTACACTGACACACTGACTGGATTGAAATACAATTCTGACAATTCCACAAGCTAAAATACACTAAGTCACAGACTATGACAGGATGACTCCCTCCTCATTCTTGCAGTAAAGAAGAGTTAAGTAAAATTTTTAGTTGTGTTCTTACTTCACACAGTTGTAGTTACATAGCATTAAATGATAAACTGAAGGAAGAACACAGGAGGATGAAACTGTGGTCTAGTATTTGGCACTAGGAGTACAACTGCATACAATGAATAATGAAATACACAATTTAGAAAATGTATCCATCCATAACAACTCCAGCACCATCACCCCCTCATTTGTCCAATCATTTTTAAGAGAATAAAGTTTAAATCAAGTTCTATTACACTTTAATTAAATAAAGACTGACATCCAGAATCCACAGTGTGTTAATAAAAAATGTAAAATAACAATACAACAACATAACAAAGTTTCTTTCCCTTCATTTTATGGTTTTAAACTAATGAATTACTGGAGCTAAGGGAGTGAAGTTTGGTAAGGAGATAATCACAAAGATACTTACACAACACATGTGAAATGTTTTGTAGGTCACAAATTATAACAAACACTGGGACAGGATCAAAACTGTATAATCTTTCAACTGATTTTGCACAAAGAGAATCTGCACTTGATCAGCTCTTCACAAAAATCAGATAAATTAACAATACCAGCAGTAATACATATGTTTATTAGAAAGGCATTCAACAGTAAATTAAGTTCTACCAGTTCTCCTCAGAACTTTTCTTTTTCAGAAAATATTACAGTATGTTAATTATCATAAGACCATAACACAGCAAACTCTTGGCATTTGCAGGGGTTACATTATTGAAAATCCCACAAATATTAAAATTGCATTATTCAAAGTCTATGCCTTATGGGAAAAGTGGAGTTAGGAAACTAAAGGCACATGAACAATGATAATATGTGAATTAATGATAAAACCTTTGATACTGGAATTGAATGCCCAGTGTTGTGCAGGAGAATGGAATTTAAATGCACTGCGCGTAACAGTGCTGCAAAACAGCAGATATATTCATACAACATTCCGCATTTTGAGCATCACATTGTGTTGTATATCTTACACATTTAACATTTGGTGCCAATGGGTAAATACACACAAAAATTGTGCTGTTGTTTATTGGAATATCAATGTTTCAGGCTGGAAGGTTGGGATGATTGGATGGTACGGAGGGCATGGTGGAGGGGAAGATAGAAGTCTTAGTGAGGAAAGAGTTGATCTTTGATCACTGCGCCTTCTTATGCATGTCCTTATATGCCCCCTTGTATGTGACCAAGACAGTGCAATGTGTGATTCAATTTCAGGAACCTCTCAATCAAGTGGCTGCCCTCAGAACAGTGACTAAGCCACTACAGTCTGGAAGCCTCTCTTCAGAGGACACTCACAGTTAGCCCAGGCCAACCACAACAACAGCAGATATTCTTCATCTTGTGATTCACCTATTAGTGCAGAAGAGTTGAGAAATTTCTTGGTATCAGCCTCCTCCAAATGTGGAAATCCTTCTCCTGTACCGTATGAGCTACCATAAGGCTGATCCTTACTTCATCCTGCTGATTGAGGAATCCCCAGAAGTAACTAATGGCTTCAGGCCAAAGCTTCTTCCAGCAGCCAAACAGAGCCGTGGACTTCAAGCATGCCCATTCACTCCTTTATATTTACTATGCAGTTAGCTATGCTGTACAACTGTCAACATTCAGTGACATTAACAAAGGTGTTTCATCAGCATCCACGAAAATGTGAAAGGTGCAGCTTTTGAATACTGTGATGTTCTTGGGCAGCTACTCAACTTGGATATTCAGATGGGCAAAACCAAGATCCTGCATGTGCCCTGGGGCATTACCAAGAGCAAGGAGGATCTTGGATGCTAGATTCTTGAACTTCAGGTACAGATTTCATACCTGCATGGTCTTCTACCTCACCACAGCACCAATGACTGACAGCCTTTTCTGTGTCTGATATTAGAGTGATAAACACAAGACCCTTTCGAGCTTGTCGAGGGACAGGTCACAAACACTAACACACAAAATGTTCACACCCGAAGGACCACAGGCTTCCATGCTTCACCAGATCATTCATTATTTTGCTTGATGCAACAAACTGTAAATATCTCTACACTACAACAGCAGCATTCACTCCCCTGAACCACATATCCAACACCACCACCTTCTCTAACAGGGATATTACAGTCCATTTCTTATTATCCTTGGGCTCCAGAAGTAAAACATGCAGGCAACAATAAATTTATAATAACTGTGACAAGTACAGCTGAAGTACATTTCATATCACATGATACTTAGGTACTAATGGGTGAAACAGGCAGGCAGCCATCACCCTTTGCATATTGCAAATACCCTGCAAACCGACGTAAGCTACCACAAAAAATCAAAGAACCTACACCACAAAGCATGAAGATTACCAGAACAGTACTTCCATAAGTGAAACTGCAATGGGAAAACCTGTGAATGAGGAAGGTCTGGTTTAAATGAAGAAACCAACTTCATACCCAATTGGTTTTGGAACTCACTGATGATGAAACATAAAGCACTTTTCATGCCAATCTAACTCACAGGGAATTCTGAGATTGGTGCACCCTTACTGTTAAATTCCGTAAGCTAGACCAACTAAATCCTACAGTGTTCAGTGAATTGTGACTTTAAAATGTTTATGGCAGAAGACCACACTGTTTCATACATAGTGCCAGTAACATGAGACCACACTCATTTCATATACAGTTAGTGCCAGTAACATAGAACCACGCTTGTTTCATACACAGTTAGTGCCAGTAACATAAGACCACTCACATCAACATGATCTCCCTGTAACAAATGTGGCTCCTGCTGTTCATATGCAGTGTCCAAAACAACATTCATAGATGGCAAGCAATTGATTTCTACATTTTGTAACTTTCTATGCATTAAAATATTAGTAGGGCTGGTAGGAATACCTCAATGGTGTTCTAATGATTAATGCTGCATTTCTGGGTCAAAGTCAAAGGCAAGATTTTCTGTTTCCTGTTACTGCACTTTCACAAATCAGAGTATACATTGCAAAGAATCAATATGTGCACAGTTTGCCAGTACTAGCTATGTTGATAGGAACACATAATACAAACAGTTTTGTTCTCAAGGATCTGTTAAGTTTCATGAAAACATAAAACATCATGGAGTATAAGACCAATGATATGCTGACAGTTATGAAGGATGGTGTAATGTTACAGTAACAGCTACTGAAATAACGGGTGTGTGAAGCAAGACCTCCTTTAGTGAGGCCTACACTGTGGCCACCACCTGCTGACTTATCTCAGGTATAGGTTTAACTGACACTGATGTCATGCCCATGTACACTAAGGAAGGTATGTACAAAATCTAATCAACTTATCTCCCATTACAGTTTCAAAGGAATTCATTTATATTCACTGTTATGCAAAATCTTAATTAGATAAAAATGCTTTACCCAAAGAATAAAACCCAAAATTAAGTGCCAGACAATGGACATATAATGGCCCTTCTATAAGAAATTCACAGCCTTATCATAAATTGGAATTTTCACAATGTTGCTAAAGGATTCCATATGACTCAAAAAGATTCTGCTGTAGCTGAAAATTGTTGCACATTCAAGCTCTTCTGCACGAACTTGAAATTTAGGATAGCAGTCCAAACATTGCATAGTGGGCTGAAAGTCACAACTGAATTAAAATTTTTAAACATGGCTTACAATCATCAGAGTATGCTTACTTGTAGTGCATAGATTAATTTTACTGATTCCCACAAAACTGATATAGAAAATGTATTTTGTATCAAAATAACAAAACTGGGAAATATTTATACTGTCTTGATTTAAATCTCTCAAAACTCACACAAGTAATTACAACCAGTCTCACAGTTTAAATTATGGCCTAAGATAGCCCACATTAACAAACTCACCAGTTGGGTAGTGGTCAATGGTCATTGGACGAGGACGCTGGCCAATTCCCAATGGCTGCTGCAGACCCATTGCTTGCTCCTCTGCAGTGAGGACACTAACAACTGTCTTTACCACAGCTTCATCCACCTGATAATAAGTGACATTTATGATATTATATTGAAAAATAAATGTACAAAGTTTAAGAACTATAGAATTGTATAGTTTATTACATGAAAGTCACGGCCTGTTCATGATTGGTATCTGTAATGACGCATTAAATTATGGGTATGTAAATTATCACCATTCGTCGTCACATATGTGCTGTCCTTGTATCAGCGTTCACAAGTTACTCGTACCTAATGGTGAGGTAAATATCAGTCATGAAAACACAACTATGGTAGTATGGATTTATTATGGTATTTAATAGCAAAAAATTAACTACATGTTTTGGCCAATAGTGGCCATCTTCAGGTTACTACAATTTTGCTCAAAGAGTATCATATATATGCCTATACTGCGAGGTGATGCTGAGATCTCGTCATCATTACGCGTTACAGTCAGTTTATTTAGTGGGAAGTCTAATGGTCAATGACTGGTAGGATGTAAGTTTTATGGGTAGGTA
>Ga0123352_10003774_pt1 | contig 22065 bp, 11 predicted proteins | sample TergutLab28metaG_FD_89700 | JGI IMG/M metagenome (GOLD analysis project Ga0123352, IMG submission 89700) | Labiotermes labralis P1 segment gut microbial communities from Petit-Saut dam, French Guiana - Lab288 P1 | ecosystem: Host-associated > Arthropoda: Insects > Digestive system > Gut ...
TCCGGAGGTAAACTACTCCCCCACTCGGATCTCCGGGGGGGGGAGTGTTTCTAGGGGAAGCATCGCGCAAAATACACAGGGAAATGAAATTAGGCACGTGGAACGTTGGATTGGGTTGGCCCAGGATAGGGACAGGTGGCGGACGCTTGTGAGTACGGTAATGAACCTTCGGGTTCCATTAAATGCGGGGAATTTCTTGACTAGCTGCAAACCAGTTAGCTTCTCAAGAAGGACTCTGCACCATGGAGTAAGTAAATAAGTAACTTCAGTAATGGTAAAAAAAAAGTTTGTATTTCACGTAGTTTTCTTGCAATAAATGTTTGTAATCAGGGAAAGACTTTATGCTCACCCTGTATATTTACCAGTATCTTATTATGGTTTATTAAAATGTTGTCGAAACATGTATCACACCTTCGAAACAGTCTCATACAGCTGCGATTTGACCGTCAGTTACTTTATCTGGTGACCATTTAGTAACCGGCATACTAGATGGCACGTGCGTGACCGTTAGGAGCTCTCGTTAACTGCCGTGGTACAAGTTTTGACTACAGCATCGTTAAAAATATTTATCTCGTGTATTTATCCAGGACTGGAATTCAATCTGCGATACGTGTATAAGGTAGAAGAACAAGGAAAAAGCACTGGAGATTACTATTTAGAAAAATGATTTACCGTATATTCTCGAATCTAATCCGCATCCTTTTTTCAGAGGGCCAAAAAATCAGATGCGGATTAGAATCGCGTGCGGATTAGATCGGCGAACTAACTTTTTTTTTTTTCGTTTAAGAAATCGGCAAAAACTAGTTCGAAGCGCTTTATTCATGCGGTGCATATGGACATAATTGGGTAAAGTGGCCGGAGCGTGAATCTGACAACAAACCATTATATAACGTGGAGTTAACTTGTGGGGCTATAATTCTATGCCTCTACATGAATGTACGAAGCATTTAAATGGCCGCAGCGCTAATCAGCTGTGGTGCGTTTGTACCGCTGGCAGTTAAATGGCCACTTTACACAAGGCGCGTTGGTCGGATAATGGATAAAGCATTGGTAACATTCAATATTATTCAATCAGTCTGCCTTGTAGGCAAGACGGTTGAAAGAAAGGTGCGGATTAGAGCAGCGAACTAACTTTTTTTTTTTCGTTTAACAAATCGGCAAAAACTAGTGCGGATTAGATTCGAGAAAATACGGTACTAATCTTGTGTGCAGTCACAGCTCTTCTAAGAGAATCACAGTCAGCGATTTGGATTTTCATGCGGTAGTGAGCCTGGAGTTAAAGAAATTCAGGCTCATTAAATTGTATTATTATGTCGAAAATTAACGTTCCATGAATGGCTTTTTATCACTAATGTCGACAAATTTTCATCTGCATGCAGTGATAAATTAGTATGTTAAAAGACAATGGTAAGGGGTATTACTGCACGAAAGGACTCATCGCATGAAAGGATTTGCTGATGATACATTAGTCCCATCATATCTATAATTCTTATTTCAACAATTCCCCTTGTGCTGGACAGTTAATATTAATAACATATACACAAATTGAATTTTGTCATCACAAGAAAATGGATACCCCTGAATGGTCTAGACAATCTATGCCACCTTAGTCCTGGAACTGCTCAAGAAACTCCACTGTAATTATTCTGTAGATTTCTCACGATGGTATATGAGGTTCAGGGCCTGCCCACGACATGTGGTCGCCCGAAGCAAGCCACTAATTTTGTGCCCTGGGCAAGCTGATAAAGTGGCGCCCTTTTAAACCCATGTTCTTTAAACTCTTCGGCATAAAACACGGCTGGAGAATATTTTTAAGGGCGCTTGTCAAAATTGCGTATAATATTCGGATAAACTCATTCGCGTGTGGATAACCTGTGTTTACTAGCACCATATTTCCTATTATTCCAGTGACATTTAGTGCTCACATACGTACCATCCCGAGCAGGTGCCTGGCAGGCTTGCCCCTTAAGCCTACTCCTGATCAGAATTATAATTAATGTATGTATGTATGTGTGTGTGTGTGTGTGTGTGTGTATGTATGTATGTATGTATATACGTACGTATGTATGTATAATTCATTAATTTTGTGGGCTTTTCCCATAGTCTAGTGTATTCAAATCAATGCAATAAATACACAAGAATATGTTTTGGGGGCAGAATCAGCCCCCCGTCTTCAGGCTTACTTTTAAAACATAACATTATCACACAATTATGAATACTGTTCTATAGCAGAAACTACAGACAAATCAGTGAACAAACAAAGTTCCAAAGAAAGTTTAGTAACTACATCACTGGTGAGGAAGGTCAAGCATCAGACGTGCAGTGGGACGTGCGGTGAAATAAATTTGAAACATGCTTTGGGAAGTGTTTATATACTGATTTGACTGTAATTTGTGCTACAGACCAGTATATACAGTTGTGTGTTAATATTATGGTTTAGAAGCAAGCCTGAAGATGAGGGCTGGTCTTGCCCCCAAAGTGTATTGTTGTATTTATCACACTAATTTGAATACATTTGAAATTGGAAAAGTCCACAAAAATGGTAAGTATAACTCCAGTACAATGCTTTGTCAAAATTGGTATAGCCATTACCGACTCCAAAACTAGCCCAGATGGACACTATCAGCACATACCTCATTCCTGTCGAATTTCACTGAATGAAACATGTTTCTGCTAAAAAATTTAACAGGAGTTGTAAATTTACCAGTACAAAGCCCGCTGAAATTTCAACGATAAATTTCAACACATCTCATCTCTAGCCAATTTCCACAGACAAAACTTAAATTTATTCATTCGTATAAGTTATAGTCCTAGAGGAATATTGTGAAATACCAAGTTCATTGAATACTCACGCCATTAATTTGAGAAGTTTTTCAGAGAAAGTCTGATACATTTTATCGGCAAAGTACAGTACTGCAATATCTACCGAAGCATAGGAACTTCTTCACTGTCATAACTCAACAGAGTCTCAATTAATGTTCAGACAATGAATATAACCGAATTCTTGAGGGACAAGCTTGATAGATGCATTCGACAAGTACGACGCTGTAAAGCTTCACAACAACACTTTTTTTTTGGGAATCACTACCATCTGATGTATCGTCAACTATAAGAACACCAGGGTGTGACTGCGACAAATGAAGCTGATAACATACTGGACTGCTTATTTATTAACACTACGAATGAATATGCTGTGCAACATATTTGTTCATAGCTTGAACACAGTTTGCCTGAAACTTGATTGCAGGACTTATTTCATTTGAAGACAGGTTAAAACATGGATGTTTGGACACAGCAAATTACATACATGTCCATTTAGAATAATTTAAACTTTAGACGCCTAATGTCAACTATAGTGGTCGTACCACACTGCTAACCTCTAAAGTTGCATTTTGTATTTATTCAACAAATATAGGTACTCAATATTTTAAACATGGTATGTACTCTCCATTTTTTCCTCTTCAAAATGCAGTTTGTTTCATAATTCTAACGTATTTGGTTCCTGTATTATTCACATTTTATATACAGGGTGTGCTAAAATTAAAAAAATAATTCTGGCGCCAAAAGGTTAATATTGTATTTAACCATAAACTGATTTTCAGGATTTTAATATTTTTAATCTTATTTATAATTTTAATCAGTCTCTACCACATAAGTTGAAGTATAAGCTGCACGTCGCAAAAATTTGAGCTCCCTGACAAGGGCCAAGATCTGAAGCCGAGACATGTCACTGCAATAATTAACAAATAAAAACATTGTGCAAAAAGTTGGTGTTAAACTTTGAAAAGTTACATACTGACTGGGCAAACAATACATTTGCTTACATTCTTTTAATTTCTTGGACTGTAATGTACACAGACCTTAAACTGCTACTAGAAAACATTGTTACAATTAACGTAAATTCCATCCAGTCTTGCTTTGTGCTGATGGACGCTTTGATTGAGGATCACGACCTTTTTTTCCTTGTGGTGCTGTGGCCCAACGTAGGCCATGGCCTCCTCATTCTTGAGGTTTCTACATCACACACAATGATGCACCACAGTCAGTAGGACTCCTTTGGATAAGTGATCAGCTCGTCTCAGGGACCTCTACCTGACAACACACAACACTCACAACAGACAAACATCCATGCCCCCGGTAGGATTCGAGCCCACAATCTCAGCAGGCGAGCAGCTGCAAACCTACGCCTTAGACCGCGCGATCATTGGGACCAGCTCACAACGACCTTTGGGCTGATAAATACACAAACATACAAGCTTCAATATAGGGGAGAATGCCACTGGCAGGCAAGGCTGGGGCAGGGAAATGTTACCAAAAATGCCATAAGAATGCTTGCTTTTGTTCCAAAAGGGCAGGAAAACTTCACAGATATCAAAATGTGAGCAGGCAAAAACATACGGCTGTGTGGGCCGTGTGTCTGACATGCTTGCAGTCTGTACTGTGGCTTCCCACCAGAGTGGTGTGTGAAACCTGGAGTGATAATTTAAAGTTATGCTGGTGCTCAATTTAGCACCACACCATGCAGTCGAGTGGGGAAGTAAAGGTATACCTCCACACATTCTTAACCTCCACTATATGGAAGTGATGTTAGCTTCTTGCTCCGGCCGCTTTATCGAGGAAACAGCCCTAGTACCCATTCAATACAAGGCTAAGTGGGGACAAGTGTTATCGTGGATGCTTGGGATAATAGGATAATCTTGTCCCTGCTGCGAATCAAACCACATTTCCTTGGTCATCCAGCACATAGCTTGGTTTCTATATCCGTGGGCAACCCCTATGTGACTTGTCCACATGGAAAGATATGCACTCAACTGTGTTTTCCCTAAACCTCACAGTCAAGCTGCAATAAAGTATGTGGCTTTCCCCTGAGTTGGTAAGAACTGTCTATGAATCCAAGGAATGGTATTTCTTTGGGTATTCCCTGAGAGAAATATCAAACCCTACTTCCTACTTCACAAAACTGATGTAGCCACCATGTTGTTATAACTGAGCACAGGAAATAAGAAGTACGTGGGGTAGATGGTATAATGCCAAAACCAGGTTTCATGAAAATTAGCCAAATGGTTGATGACTGTGCTGTGTCCCTCTCAACTTTTGAATTAGCCAGCCAGTATTTACAAAGCTTGACATTAACACTGCACCACGGGAAGGACATCCCAAACTGACACTGCAATTAACCACAATCCATAACTGCAGATGTGCAAAAGTGTGAGGTAGGAGCAACAACAGCACCACTTACTTTCAGGTTCCGATACAATGTATGGTCCAAGACCTTCGATACGTATGTAACTTCCGTTAAGGTAATCTTTTCACAGAATGTAAATAACAAGGCAATCATGCAAAATTCTTCTTCAGCTTTAGGTTTTGCAACAGAAACACATGCCTTGAGTCACTGTCCCTGCAATGAATAATTTAACCCTTACTGTCAAACCTCAAAGCAAATCATTTAATCAGTGTGTTATTCCAGCTCTCTACATGCCATTTACCGCTTATCAAAATTCATGTATGTTAGAATTTCTCTTGTGCACGTCACATATAAGGAAATATGTTTCTTACAATTGAGACATTACTCACATTTATTAAGCAATTCTTATCTGGCAACATTACATAAATATTACAGAATATGCGACTATATTAGACACCAACCTTGATCAATAATTTCAAGAATATATTTTTTTCCTCTCTTCCTTCATGGTATACTCTTGCAAAAGTTACAAGTTAAAAATAACGACCATTTTTTAAAAAACTGCATACACCATTAAAATTTGGTGTCTGTTCCGGTGTAATTTTGGCTGACTTTCAAATAAAACATCACACATTAATGTACACTCCAATTTTTTTGTAGTCACGAAAATATGATAACATGTAAGTTAACCATGATCAACAAATAATTACTACATGACTTGATAACCAAACCCACATTTTTTTTACCTAATTTATAGCATAAAAAATTGGATTATATTTTGTCCCCCTCCCCCTTTTTGGCAGGGAGGGAATGTTATGTAATCAAAAGTCTGTGATAAACGCTTCCAAACACATAGCACTTACATTTGTGTTACTTATGAAACCTGAAAAATACAACATTAACTAAAAAACCTGCATATCTAAATACTTACATACTCATGTATTATACTCATTAGGTTTGTAACAAGTATGTGGCTTTTTACTAACTCTCAATTTCCTGCAAAACAAATCAATTTAATATTACCAAGTTACCAAGGAACGAACATTACACTCACACTGTATCTATACTTCATTTTACACAGTGTGTACTAACAAGGAGAGGGATGTGTGTAGAGCAATGCCAAAATGCTATTTCAGGGGTCTGAATGGACTTTTTCCAGGTAGTTGTATCCTTCTGAGCATGTAAATAGGATTTCAAGGCCATAAAGTATGTCTTCACAGTATACGTGCCCTGATAAGACATGTAGTCGGAAGAATTGCACATTTGTGCTAATACAGAATCTTACCACAAACTTTACACTACAAAACTTGTATGCTCCCACATATTGCAAAGCTGCATATACATATCCAATTTTCATATTTTTACTTCCCAGGTTTCAACTCATTCATGACTTACAACAGACAAATGTTCATAGTGTAAAACCTGACGTCTTTGTAGAAAAAAGGTGATTTTAGTATAAAGGAAGTACGTATTATCACTGTAACTTCAAAATGTACAATTTTAAAACAGGATCATGCAGTGTTAATGGTAGTAAGAATGTGGCTAATAAACTGCACTTTAAGGCAGAGCACAATAAAAACTGATGGTTACTTCCAAATTACATGTATTACCATGACTCTGGTAACACAGTATATGCAATTTGAAGTAGATAATGTTTTACATTGATAGCCTAACTTGAAGCTTCCAACTGTTAATGTCTGGTACTATGATTAGTCCACAGTTGTTCAGATTAAACTTTGCTAACAGAACATTCTGATCTCTTTGATCTTCATTACTTTTGATAGTGCTTTGTCATGTTAACGACAGCTGACAACTGTGCCACAGCTTGTGCATTCTAACAGTAACTCTATTGTACAGTTATTAATTATTAATTCTCCATTAACAATGTGTAATGCTTGTCACATAGGATATGCATCTGTGAATTTACCTCCATGGGTTCTTGAAAGAGGCAAAGATAAGGCCCTTACAGACAGTATGGTGCAGGAGTGCATTATGATCATCTAACACCACCATTAATCACTATATCAAATGAAGTTCCCAAACAAGGGCACATAATGATCATTAATGGCAATGCAACTTCATTTTTAGGTGACATACAAAAGAGCTGTGAAAAGAGAACATTAGTTTTGTCTTGTCTGTCCATGGGATTGGACGAAACAGACCCACACCACATTTATGTTGAAATATAACAAAGTGAAACTTATTTACTGAACATATCATGTGTGTCCACCTCAGAGGGCATCTAGTTTAGGACTGATCAATATCACTCCTACTCTTTTGCTTCCTGGTCAAAAGGAATTTTGTTCCTCAGATGATCTGGGTATCCAGCCAGCCAGCCAAACAATATTGCCATCTGCACCAGTGGCGGATTTTGCTCAAAAAGTGGCACTTGCCACAGCACAGCACTCCCAGCTGAGGCTGTTGCATCACAAGTAACAACTTGCCTCCTATACCTGAATGATGTTCATGAAAAATTATATCAGGGATTTTTATGAAAATCTGTCAGGTTGATTAAAATTTTGCAAAAATAACAAGGCTCTGTACACAAAGACTTACAAAGAATTATGGTATTATCTCACTAAATTCTCCTGGGCTTGAGGAAAGTTTCAGGGAAAATCAACAAACAATTCACGTAAAATACATTTTTCCAAAAACTGTGCTGTTTACAAAATAATTACAAGAAATATGCCACAGCCAGAGAAACAACAGATGATCTAAACTTGATAAGTGCCACAAAGATGTGATTTGCAAGCTCAGTAATTAAGGCAAACGCACAAACATACAAAACTTTAACCTGGTGAATCTTCGAGGTAATTGCTGACAAATTTAATGTAGGCAAAATCAATGCAGTCACATAAACAGTAATTCTTCAAGGAAATATAACAACAAATAATAAAACTTGTATTTAATACATACTGCTTTTTGTTGGATTAAAAAAGATAAATAACAACACTCTAAAACAGTAACAGCAATCTGTAAGACATCTAAAACTGTTAACAATAACATAAAGTATGTGTCCCAAAAAGTATGTGTCCCTCCCCAGTCCATGAATTACATGCTATGACTATTGGAGAAGAGTACACAATGCAATCAGCACCTCAATGTTATGTTACATGTAAGTTTCCCATCATTTTAATCAGTGAAATGAGAGCATTTTAATAACTCCAATGACCGGAGTCCAAGCTATGAGTTGTTAAGTTAGTCAAGGAACTCCACACCTTTTATGGAATTCAAAGCTTAACCACCATGTACACAAATGCTTGCCACTGGTTCTGTGTCCTGAGCTGGGCAAATTAAATCTACATCTGCCCATAGCAGTTCTTTAAAAACCATTTGTAATTATTTCTCTAAGAATGCCTAGGTCTTCCAAGTGGTGTGCTCCATTCAAGTCTTCTAACCAGGACACCTACTAACTTTTAACAAGTAAGCGATTTCATGTGGAAGCTCAGCAAGCCACACACATAATCAAACATGTCCTGCACAAGTATTTTTCTGACAAGTGCAGAATGTGAAGGGGGTTCTTTTATATGCAGAGTTATTTCACACTCAGGCAAATACAGTGTCTGGTCAATCAATACCTTCCATTGATCTCATACCAATAAATTCTGACCATAAGGTACCTCAATTATCAGCAACAGGTTTATGGCATCTAATTAGGAAGAATAAACAATATAAATGATCGCCACAAAGAAAGTTCCCTTCATACGAAGTCAAATGTACATAATGTACATAACTCATACCTGACCTTAATGAATTTCAAACTATTAATTACTGAGACACACTTGACAAGTGGTATTCAGACTTGCAAAGTTTTAAAATATTTTTAGCGCTTCAGTGCTAAATACTAGAAAGGCAGTAACAGCCTTATACTGCATGATTACAGCATAGATTTCCACTGAGTTAGCAAGTTTTCACTAGATTTTGGATACCTAAGCATAACAAAGTCCCCTGCATTAGGTAATGCCAGTCATCATCCACCCAGAGAGAAAACTGCCAATGAGGAGACCACACACGTGGTCCCAGAAGTTTCAACAACTGCATCTACTGACAAGTATCTTATGTTCTAGAAAAATACCCTCATGAACATGCACTGTTGTCAGGTCCCTTGCTAAGCCTAACCACTTCCAGTGAGAGTTGATCCAGGTTATTTTGTAAATGCATATTCTTGGTTAGAACCTCTTCTAACATTCGCTGCATCCTTCGGTTTGATTCATGTACATGTTCAGGTCCTTTCAACATTTCAATAAATTTCTTCACTGATAGCTTCTCACTTGAAGGTGGTGGTGGTAGTGGTGATGGTGGTGATGAAGATGTTGGTGATGATGATGTGGCTGCCTGATCTGAAAGATGTTTGTATTTATTTACACACAGTGAACACCATACCTTCATAAACGCTCCAGCACAACATGAATAGGATTTTGTTTCCAAAAGTGTGACTGGCCAGGAGGGCCATACCAAAACAGAGGAACAAAAACTGGAAATTTTGGCAGTAAATGCAGTTATGAAAATTACAGGAAGGTGCACCTGTTTAGGACAAACACGTCTTCATTGGTTTAAATCAGTCAAAATTATACACTGTTTAAGAAAAATAACTGTAGAGGAAGCTGGAAGTTTCAGCCTTCTAGCCATTTGTGTGGGGAGACACATGCACAGCTGGACAAAACTAAATAAAGCAGTTCCCAACATTTTGATTTGAATTCAATACATGTTCAGGAATTAAAGGATCTAATATATAGACAGATGGTACACTCACCACGAGACCCATATCTTTCACGGATGGCAAAGACACACAATGAATTCTCTTACATGATTTCAGACTTTTGAATTACCAACCTACACTGAACGAAATAACTTAAAAACTACTATTAAAATATTACACCTTGGCATTCATTACGTAAGTTTTTGACTAACTTAAGTACAAGGTGCAGAGTCTGTGAGAAGCTAACAGACACTTGGCAAGTCAAGAAATTCCCACACCGTAAGACTGGGTATCAGCTCACAGCACCCTGCCACTTGTCCCTATCCTGAACCTGAGCTAGAAGAATCCAGTCCAGATCCTCACATCCTGTTCATTTAAGATCCATGTTAAAATTACCCTCCCATCCAGGCCTTGCTCTTACAAGGACACTATTGCTTTCAGTTTTCCTATAAAAACCTTCGCCCCTTTGCATGTCACACACCCTTCCCATCCCATTAAGTTTATATACAAGTTTAAAATATGAGCACCCAAGGAACACTTTCACCATATGTAGTTATGTTGGGGAAATAACATATAAACTGCATAGAAATAAGATCAGTGTATTAATTACAGTACTGATGAAACAAACCTGATCTTCTCTCAGTAAAATAATACTGAATGAGAGCTGTTTTGCACATTAGGTCCTCAGCCATAGCAGCACTGCCTTGCTCCAGATGATTAATTTTTTCTTCCAGAACCCACTTCTCCTGTTGCAGTGCAGTAATCCTTGACAGTAACCTGTAGTTCTCTTGTTCCAAATCCTGGTCTTCAGGTGATGGAGATATCTTCAAACAACACAAGTTGAAACACACAGTGCAAAATTCTACTCTTGCTTGACTGAATAAACTTTGCGTTATTTATAGGGTTTAAGGTCATAGTGACACAATAAACAGAATTGAAAGTGATAATATGTGCATGCTAGGCATATGTGAACAAAACTTTACTACATGCAAAAACCCAAGACAATCAACATTTGATAATCCTTGTTCTTTTTTTCCTCTAACAAGGATAAAATGAAATTTGAATCTCTAGTTACATTAAAATTCCTAGATACAGTCATATTTATTTGAAGAGTATTATCAAATCAGCATCTGACACATAAAAATAAAACACTTTCCAACCTCTGACCATGCAAAGAATCCAGAAGCTATAAGAAAAGTTTCCATCATCCTCCTACAATGCATCATGTGTCAAAACTCTTACCTTCCAATGGCACAGTGCCATTGGAAGGTAAGAGTAGAAGTATTGCCTTGAAAACAGTATGGATTCTTAACCCTACAGCGTCAGCCTCAGTGCAGTGCAGGGATCTTTAATTCTTTGCAGGCTGTCACCTTCCATGCACCAAATGGTTGTAAATGCATTTAAGGGTACTATGTTTTCAAAACCCCTCCATCCTGGGCAGCAATTGGAATTTAAACTACTGCGCCTCCGAAGGTTTAAGGGCGTACATAATACTGCATTGCAAAACATCTGTAAGTTATTATATCAGTGCACACACTTAACACACTAAGTTTCCCAAACTTGAGACACATTTACAGCTTTCCTGCAAGACTTATGTATCATGCAATTCATTAAAAAACGAGGAACATGCAGCCTCAAGAATATGATTCACACAGAGAAATGACTGGCAAGACTAAATGTCATCTTACATTGCCATTGAGGTTGCTGATGGAACCTGCAACAATACTGTTCTCCTGAGTACCAGTACTTGATTCCCGTGGTTCACAGTTACCACTCATCATGCTCCATGATGAAACAGAACTGGTTTCAGGATCATGACTTTTGGTTACATCTGCAATATTAAATTTTTCAATTCAATCTAAAAAAGTACAATCCCATATTTAGCATGATATATTAAACACATGAACTCAATTTTATCACCTCTTCAAAAATTCTGGGACACTTCTTGAGATACCTAGTGAATGCCTCTATTTAAAGCCTGTTTATGCCATGTGTCCAATTCCACAGGCATCAAAGGTGGACTGTTAGATCTGGGACATGGAGGGGAGGAGGAGTAAAAAATAATGGAAAAGAAAACAAAGGAAAAAAGGAAGGGGGTGGGGTAACTTTAATTGGAAAACATGATTTCAGATGGAAACATATCTTCCAGTTGAGATCTTGCAATACAAAGTGTGCTGCCTGATTTCCAAAACTGAATAACTGATTGACAGTACATACTGGCAGGAAAATGGTTTTATTTCCATGTTCTGCCAATACAGAATCTTAACCAAAACTGTGGAACCGTCACTGAATGGATTATACAAAATAACCACATTAAAACTTAAGGACAAATAACCAATCAAATTTGGTAAATGTTTTTGTTGACACTAAAACATTTTGTAATGCACAAATTCACATTTGGAATGAGAGGATTGAATTGAACTGAATGACATTTGGGTTCGAGCCCTTCCAGGCCCAATGCACCTAGGCCTTTGGACAGGCCCTTTGTGCCCCATGCTCTGTACTAACTTAGAGGAACCCCGTTCCTTTAACAAAGTTCCAGATGACCTCTATTCTTAGTTTCCAAATATCCTCAGGGTCCAAGAAGAAGGAACCCAGATGTGTGTGTGTGAGTGAAGCCAAGGCCTCACACTCATACAAAATGTGGACTGAGGTTTCCTCCTCAATACCAGCCGCACTATATATAAATGTCTTCTCAAGGTATTATGTCCAGTAAGCAGGCCAATAACAACCCTGGACTGTGTCCTACTAAAGGACAATAATTGGTCCTTTGTAGCCAGGTCAGGGCCAGAAGTCAATTCTCGAGCCTGTCTCTGTGTACTGCAAGGACCATGCCACAATACCAGACGCTGGTTTTCCATCCACCATTTTATCTTTCTTATGTTCTACCTAGAGATCGCCACAAAAGGCTCAGGTCCAAAATGAAAGGATTAGTTGGCTTTAAGAAAACAGGATTCCATATTCTGATGAAATGCTTGGACAGCATTTGTTTACACTGATTTTAATCATAACACACTGTTCTTAATTTATCTGCCTCTCCTTACCTGAAAAGCATGGAAATAATGTGGGAATGACTGGAAAATGTGTTGCACAAAGAAATGTTACATTCAAAACAGAGACTTGAAAAAGTGCATACACACAAGTTTTGAGCAGTGGGAATAAATGAGTGGCATCCTCTTGATGAACATACTAAGAATCATAAAATGGCATATATGGAAAATAAAGCACTGGTGTACCTAAGAGCAAAGCAGCAGATAATTCAACCCTCTAACACCGAACAACTTATATATATGTCACAAACTGTGTGTCAAAGTTTGGAGGAATTTTGTTCACTCCTATTCAGTTAAATGCTGTGGCTTGCTATGCTTCAGGACCCATGAAGGCCACACTTTCATTCAGGAGCCAGAATGTACCCCCTCCACCTCCTAAACCCCTCCACAATCAATGATATATGGGCAGACAGCTGACTAATACAGTTCTGACACTGCTTGCTTGATTGTCGCTTGTTCTGGGGTTCACTGTGGGTTGAAATATCAACACTGGCCTATGAAACGAACTCTGGTTGTTGACCAGGAAAGTTGTCTGTGGCATACTGCACCCATATTATTCAGACAAAACTTATGCTCAAAAATCAGAGATATCCACAAAACTAGATGTTTACAGCTACAGAACGGCCCACAGACATGCCTCTTGTAGTGCAGGGATAATCTGTAGGAGTTGTGGAGTAGTAACATGCAACATAGAGCCGTCAATCTAATAACAAGTCTTGGGCACCCTCGAATAGCTGGAATTTTTATACAGCCATCACATCGTAGCTTTAGATCTGTTTTGCTGTCACTGTAGAAGATGCTCATATCTGACTGGTATTATGTTTCTGAAACTGTGGGGAGTCATAATAGTAGACTAAACAAGGCAGGCGATTGTGGGTCTGGAGCAATGGCTGGAAAAAAATAAATAAAACTTTAGAAGGAAGCCATCAGTGAAATTCTGGTTGCTGACATGGCCTTGGAATCAGGTGCAAAAGCTAGCGATGTTAGAAGACTATTTTGAGGAAGAAGAGGAACAACAGCAGCAGCCAGGCTCAGCAGAAGTAGCCACAACAATGGCCAGCGAACTCAACCCACTGCTCTACCATCTGTGTTCTTGTGGCCAAAGAAAGGGCACAGTGAGGCAGATGTGATGTGGGCCTGTGCGTGGTGCCTTGTTTCACAGAATATCACACAAAAGTAAATTTGTAATATATCACCCTCTTTGTGAATACTGTGTGTTGTGATAAAACAGTGATCCAAGGTGCCACAGACCTTATGCAGCAGCCAGAATTATGTGAGTAATGAAATGTTTACTCCACATTTTATATAATACATGTGATTCACATGCCTAAATCTATTATAAAAATAGGTAAACATTTTTTCTCAGATCAACCAATTCATAAGCACAGTGCAAAATTTATTTCATTCAATTTTAAGGAAAATCTATGAGATATGCTTTTTTTTTTAAGTATAAGCATTAAAATTTAAAAACCCCAGTAAAAAATTCCAGCAGGCAGCGTTGCTTGGAGGGATTTAATTCTGGTGTCAAAGGGTTAAGTCACTACAAGGCAGAATGAATCTGAGAGCAGCAGCTGAACTTTCATGCAATGAAAATTTTTCCTTCTGAAGTATGTCATATATTGTAGCACAAATGGGAGTCCATAAGACATATACAGCATAGAACTAAACTAACAGACTATATCCGTTTCTTAAAATTTCCCTCTGCATTTGACACCGCTCACTGGCACAGCTATAATGGATATACCACACATCAGTATTATAAAATGTGGAACCAACAGGTTCATGTCAGGCTAATGGTATCCAAGCCACACATGTATAATAAATATTATGCAATATTAATGTCATATTATGTATTTGTATTTCTTAGTACATTTAGTAGCAAGTCACACATATTCTCTCCTACAGAAAACCAAATCTTTTCAGCCCATTAATGGAGTGATACACTTATTGAACTATTACAGAAACTTTCCATTTCTGTTTGTAAACTGAATAAACGTGGCAACTACCTGTACTGATATGCGTTCCCTCATTCAGAAGATCTCGAATGCGATCCTGTAATTTCTCTGCTCGCTTACGCTCAGATGCTAGCTGTCGCTGTAAATCTTTCATCACAGCAGCCCCTTTCTTTCCCGCCAGCTGTTTCTCTACTTCAGCATCACGTAACTGCTGTTCTAGCCTGTTCAGTGCTTCATCTTTCTTCTCTATATCTCTCTGTACTGATTCCAATTCTTCCTGTAATGCCTTAACACAAAGAGAATACAAATTTACAGCATACAGTTAACCTGAGACACACAGCCACAAAGCAGTAGTATTGAACATAAATAAATAAACTTCAGTGATTCTGCAAATGATATTATCAAGCATAACAATCATTACCTTTTCCTGATTATCATAGGAAAGTTTCAGCTGATGAACTTCTTCACTATGTTCAGCTTTTAAACATCCAATCACACTTTCATAATATGTCCGAGTTGATTCAGTTTTGTTTTCTGCTTCTTTATGGCAACGTTCCAACCATCCTCTTGTTGCTTCAAGTGATTTCACTTGAACTAGAGCATCATCTAACTGACCCTGTAATGGGGCAAGCTTCTCTACTTCTTCCTGGATAAGGAATAAAATCTAATGAATGGAAGAGAAATTTATCTCCTAAATTTAATGTCTCAGAACCAAAATAATTTTCCTTGAATGGTTGAATATACTGTGTACAACTAGTGCAAAATTACCTGCAATGCTTTTACTTGCTTTTGCAGTTCTTGTTCTCTGCTATTAAAATCATCCGTGAGATTTGAAAATTGAAGTTTATATTCATCACTTTTTTGTTGAATTCGTATAGACATTTCATCCACAAGTTTCTTTCTCTTCTCTGCTAGCTGTAAATATATTCAAGTGTAATTCCACACTTAACAACAATTAATTATTTTAAAATTGCCTTGTGATGTACAGTAAGGCAAAGTGTAGCCAGTTATTTTGACAATACAAATTCTTTGAACTGGAACTTTATGTTTTAATGACACAGAACGAAAAGAATATTTTCATGCAACTATACTGTACCTGTACAAACAAAGCTGTATGTCTTATGCACCTTGAGACAAAGACTTGGTTTGATTGTAGTTGTCAAAGATTTTGTCAGAGTGGTATCAGCAAATAAGGTGAGAAGAAGTGTCCAGTAATGAGCCCAGTAAAATTGTACTGAAACTTAAATTGAGCACTTTAAAGCCTCAAGTGGTTGGCTGCACAGATTCACATAGTGGCATGATGTAGGATACAAAGCATGTCTGGTGAAAGTGGTTAAGTCAGAAAAAAGTCTGTCAGTCACTGGATTGGAAATCTGGTGCCTGTTTTTATGCATGGATATGAAGGAAACAAAATGTGTGTTGCAAATTAAACTGTATTGTACCACTCCATAGCTGACAAGTATCTGATTAATAAACATACAGACTGCAAAAGGAAGGAAAAATTGAAAGCACAGATAACAGCCTTAATGTGATGCAACACAAACAGCATGACCACTGCAGATTTATGCCAACACCAGGTGAATTCATACTTCACTCTAATCACAATTCTAATTGACTGATTCCTGGTTATGTTAAATGAACACTCTTTCTTCTCCTGTTGTCTCCCCCTTGCTAACATACGGATGTCATTTAGGAATATATCCTTCACACAAGTCTGTGTTCAACTCATTAGCACAAGTGTCAAGGTTCTAGTGGGAAATGATTTACAATCTTCTTGTGAGGAGATACTGCATTAACCTCTAGACACTGAGTTCAAATGTTGCAACAACATTATCACAGCTGGAGTTTTGCATGCTATGCATGTTCATTTGCATTTCTGGAATGCAGGGATTCAGAAACTGAAGTGCATAAATTACAGTTGTAAATTTATAAGGTACATATAAAAACTAGATTTTTAAGAAAGACCCTGCTTATTTGTACAGCAATTTGTAAATATTACGTACCAACCGTTATTAGACTGAAACTTTTTACATTTACTTAAAAAAATTTTGTACCTTTGCCTTCATTCTTTATAAGAAAATTATTTATAATATATGTTTGTAAGCTGCCAGCAAATGTACATTCCCGTATAGTCCTATGAAATTTACATTTTATGATATCTACCTCCTGCCTGCAGCTGGTATATTTATAAACTGAACACTGTTGTGTAATGAAAGGAAACTTTTCCCTCAAAGATATTAAGCAGGTAATTGTTTTATTAAAAGTGTCTACACAATTTAGAAATGGAAAAACAGGATAGGTTTCTAATCCCAAAAGATAAGACCACATTTCTTAGCTTTACTTAACCTAGAATCTCAGAAGGAAGTTGATTGGACTGAATATCAAGTTATACCACATCAAAGGGTATACAAACAGATCAACTGACAGATCATACAGGGGTGTACAAGGATACAACACAAATTGAAAGTGCACTGTCATGGAGTAGAACGCTGATTAGTGAAACAACTATCAAAGTTCATCAGTTCACAAGTGGAATAAGAAAACATTTTATAAAATAGGCATGTAACAACAAAGATTTATTTTGTTACATTTTCTGCAGAGAGCTGCAGGTTAAACCCACGCACACCAGTACGTGGCTCACTATGTGAAACAGCACTACAATTTAAGGCCTGCTTATCATCTTTTATGCCAAGGGTCACACTTACTTATTTTTGTTCAAAACTACCCAAAATTTTTAGTTTATTATTGAGGCCACAAGAAAATACCAGATCAGAAAAAATAAACCAGAATTCCAGAGGCAAGTAGAGATGCTGAATCCAGGTTAAACTGTTATGTGAAACAGTACAAGTGTAAAATGAATGTACTAAAGACCCTTTTTAAATATACACCTGTTCATATTTATTAACACTTTTACATCCACTTACCAAACTGACTTCATCCAATGCACTTGTCAGTTGAGTCTTCTCTTCTTCCAAACCACTTACTAAGGTCTGTTTCTGATTTAATTTCTCCTTTGTATCTGCTAAATGAGACTCAAGGTCAGAGTTCTGTTGCTGGACATGACCAAGTTTTTCTCTTGTTTCACCCAGCACACACTCTAACTCTATCACTTTAGCTCGAAGTTCCAATAGACGTTCTTCAGATACGCTTTCATTCTGGCAATAAAAGGGAGGGTGGAACAATTCATGTCATGCATTTTGAATATAACAAATTAAGAGAAAGAAACTTAACTCTAGGCAGCAGTCCTTCTTGAGAAGCTAACAGGTGCTCAGCTAGTCATGAAACTGTCAGTGTTTTATGGAACAGGATGTTCATTACTTCTCCACCCACCTCAATTCTTAAAGATCTGTTTTAATATTATCGCAAAGAATACTGAATTTTATGAACGGGCACCTTCAAGGGTTGTATGCTGGAGAAATCAACCCCACACTCATTCTGCTTAGCCACAAAGCCTGTCTTCATCTCAACACACATGTGAAGTCAAAGAATAAAGGGTACTGGTCTGCAGAAAATCCAGTGGTAATCCACACACTGTCATTACATAATGTTAAGGGTCATGTGTGATGTGTTGCAAATGCAACTAGGATTATTGGGCCCACATTTTTAGGCCAGAAATTCATACAAATACATAAAACACATTCTAACACCATATCTTACACACCTGTCCAATTAACAGAAAACACATGCCTTCTTCTCAGCAAGATAATTCAACATCAAACACTGCAAACTATTTCCAGGACCCATGATCAAATATGGTGAATAAAAATCTAATATTAACTGCAATATATTAAACTAAAATGCATGAACCCTCACTCAATGGAAACTGGAACATTGGCAACTGCTGCCCTGCCTACTTTCATATAAAATGGTCTGAGAGTGGGGGAATACATAGGGCCATTAAAAAAAAAAATTCCTAGTATATGTTCATATACATGTAACACGATTCTACCCAAAAATGTTTACATATTATTCCAACCGGTAATGTGATTAAGGAAATCCAAAATTGATAATACAATACACTAAATTTTATCAATACATGTTAAATGTATGAAGTAACAGACCAAAGCCTTACATAGCCGCTATACAGAATCATCTATTTATAAGCCACTAAAAGTAATCACAATTACCTTTCTGGTCAGTAAAGAAATATGAGATTCAAGTTCTTGAATTTGTTGAGAAGATTTTCTTTTTAAATCTTGCAGAGAGAGCTGGGAGTTGTTCAACTGTACCTGCAGCCTCTGACTTTGTTCCTTTAAGATTCCCACCTCATGTTCTTTCTCTAGTTGTAGTTTCTCATAAGCTCTCCTAAAAAATTACAAACATGTCACGGATGATAACATATTGTAATGCATCCCTTTACCACATGTCATTCCAGGAGATCCAACTGACTTTCATTTTAACAGACTCAGTTGGACAATAGGATAGAAAATAAAATACTCCAAATGTCACAAGTCTAACAGATGATCCTTTGCTATTGTCTATTTGGACACACTAATTTACTCAGTTCAGTTTGTCAAACACAATCTGATGTAGGGCAGGAACATAATTTCCGTGAATATCACATGTAATTCAACAGAGGACCGGACCATGTACACATGTTGCTCTGAACACAAGTATAAGTGTCCATGTGGGTGGATCAGAAGTTCCTAAAACTTGTACTAAAAACAAACACCTACAAACACCTAAATGTCATCCTGCTACACACTCATATGAACATTTGTTCTGGCATTCCTGCCATTGATGGAAGCACCTCAGTAAGTTTTCTCTTTGTATGCTTGTGAGACCTGCTATCACCACCTGCAGACTTTCTTCTTCAGACAAAAAGTTACGCCCTGTGAGTCCAATCCTGAATCTCTGAAAGCGCATTAAGTCACACAAATGAGGTAAGGACAATACGGTGGCTGACTGATGGTTGGAATTTGGCCAAAAATTACCATACAATTGCTTGTGTTATGCAATTGTTGATACAATCACATCACACTGACTTCAACCAAATGCAGTTCCTTTTCCTTCTTAGTTGCTAAAGCATGAACAGTACATAAAAAGCATTCCTGATTTGGCATTTCATTAACTAAAGAAGTCTTACTATGAGTACCCTGAATTTCTGCAACTACAAACAGAAGAGAATGTCATACATTACTCTGTCTTATGCCTCTGTAATAGAAGTATTACAAAAGGGAAACAGAATTTATTTAAAACACAAATATAAGCACAAGAGGTTTCTGGATTTGTTCTCACTCAATTATCCCTTGAAACGAGCTGTGTTGTTTTTCCGCCAACTGCCTGAGAATTTTGCTTTGTGAGCAAATGTGTCCATTAAGATTTTCTAATACAGATTTTAAATGACAATAAAAATACCTCAAATTTGTACGTTATTTTTTCCAGGAGGAATTATTATAATTATTATTATGACATGTGGCAGCATTACCCCTGCCTGAGGTGTTATGCTTGTGGTTGAAAGGCATTTACAGAAATGACACCTCACTCCACACCACTGGTCATGTCCATGACTTAAACTTATGGAGTCTTAAACAATGTGATTCATATATACATTACATGTGTTGTTTCTTGAAAGGATCAGCATAACACTTCCAAGAGCATATTTTGATATACTGGTGTCACGGGTAGAGGATATATGGTATGAATTAAAAACACTGAACTCACGTTTTACTCTATATACCTGTTTTCTGTATACAGCCTCTCTTTCTCTTCCTGCAGCTGGCAAAATGACTCTTGTTTTCTGTGCAATTTCTCTTGCAGTTGCTTCACTTCAGATTCAAGTTGCTTTCTTTCTTCCTGCTCAGCTTCCAATTGCATCACAACATCTGAGAAAGAAAAACCTGTACTAAATGCTGGGAACACTTCATTCAACTTTCACTGTAAGCAATGTGTGTTTTCATTTCACATGTGCTGCAGCACTACAACTGCTACAGTGCTCTACTACAGCTGTCACTTTTACCATATCAGCTTTGAACAGAAAAGACAAATGACAGAGATTAGAGAATGTATGTGAAATCCCCATCATGACAGAATATTTTTAAACCATGAATTTCAGGAGCACATAAAAATTCTCTACCCATATCTGCTATCTACCCCTTGTAGCTACTTAATGATCTTAAGTAAAACAGAAGATACTAAAACGTGAAAGAGGAAGCATTATATTGCACTCTGTGGAGAACTTGCTTTCAGAGTGGCTACAGGCCTGTCACAACACGAACTACATAACAAATGAATATGCTGTGAAACATGTAACACAAGTACTTAAATTTCCTTTCCCCTCCTTTCCTTCGTATACTCCCATATGATTAAACGGTTTGCTGCTAATACGTTAGTCTTAAATCTAGATAAAGCAAATATCAGGAAATTTGTAACAAAGAGTTCCAACACATTCTGCATTATGTATTGGTTATACAGAAAAGTATACAGAAGAGATGGTAAATTCGAAATTTCTTGGTCTACAAAGTGATGAACACCTGAAATGATAGAACCATAAGAACAAATTATTTGCAAGTTAAGTGGAACATGTTACGCCATTAGGTCTATGGTCCACATCAATAACAGAAACATTCTCAAACCAATTTACTATGTGTAATTTCATTCTATTATAAATTATGGAATAATTTTTTGGGGTAACCCTTCCAACAGCAGGAAGATTTTCACTTCAAAAAAATGGACAGAATTATGGCTGGTGGACAACCCAGAACTTCATGTAGAAGCCTGTTTAAACAATGAAAGATTCTACTTGTTCACTGCCAATATATTTCCCAATATATTAATACAAAGAACAAGCACCATTTAATGTTTGTTGAACCATGCACCATTGTGATCACTATAAGAAATACAATAAAATAATAAGTGGCATCTAGTTGGTTTTTATTCTTCAACAAGCACCATATTCATAGTCCAAAAGCCAACCTCCTCTTACTCTGTAGATGAATTATTTTTACGTGCAAAGATTATCTACAATACTGTTTGATCAATGATTATAAAATTTTACACTGTAAAAATTGTGTATATTTGTGTATTTATGACTTGTTCCATGACTCACTGTCTTTGTGACACATGTACACATCATGTTGGGGGGGGGGGGGGGAGACCAAAACAGACAAACAAAAAGAAAAATTGCACACCGATTTTTTGTTTCTTGCCACACCACTAAAAAAACCTCAAAACACA
>Ga0123352_10003775_pt1 | contig 22064 bp, 14 predicted proteins | sample TergutLab28metaG_FD_89700 | JGI IMG/M metagenome (GOLD analysis project Ga0123352, IMG submission 89700) | Labiotermes labralis P1 segment gut microbial communities from Petit-Saut dam, French Guiana - Lab288 P1 | ecosystem: Host-associated > Arthropoda: Insects > Digestive system > Gut ...
ATGGAGGAGATTTCATAACGAGGAGCTAAATGATTTGTACTCCTCACCCAATATTGTGCGGGTGATAAAATCGAGAAGAATGAGATAGGCTGGGCATGTGGCGCGTATGGGTGAGGAGAGGGGTGTGTATAGGGTCTTGGTGGGGAAACCGGAGGGAAAGAGACCATTGGGGAGACCTAGGCGTAGATGGGTGGACAATATTAGGACGGATCTCCAGGAGGTGCGATGTGGGTATATGGACTGGATTGGGCTGGCCAAGGATAGAGACAGGGGGCGAAAGCTTGTGATTGCGGTAATGAACCTTCGGGTTCCATGAAATGCGGGGAATTTCTTGACTAGCAGCAAACCAGTTAGCTACTCAAGAAGGACTCTGCACCATGGAGTAAGTAAGCATAACCCTGGGCGCGTATAGAATAGTGTTAATAAATGCGAACCAGACAAACTCAAAATATTGTATAAAAAATAATACGATTCAAGTGGGAGCCACAAGTACCGCGATGGACATCAGAACCACATTCAACATTCTGACATATTTTTGGAAAATATCTTGGTTACTTTTACAAAGACCTCTGTGATTAGAATCTTAAACTCACAGTGTAATCGACAAAGAAGTTAAAATTTGTTTTAAATAAATTCCCAGATAAAAATTCAATGGCTATAAGACCCGATAATCTTGAAGAATATCCCACAGAACTTCCAGGAGCAATCAATTGAGATTAGGTATAAGTTAGTAAGATCGTGTAATTTGGTAAGGACCAGTCTTCATCTTAAAGCCGGTAGAAGAAAACTGAGTGGCGAACTGAAGTCTTCATTTGCAATTCACTGTCTGTAACTGAAGAATAAAAAACCAATTAGATATCACTTATTATTTTATTGTAATTCTTATAAGCTCAACATGTTTCGGGCATTACTATGCCCGAAACATGTTGAGCTTATAAGAATTACAATAAAATAATAAGTGATATCTAATTGGTTTTTTATTCTTCAGTTATCACAAAGATGCACGGTCCAATAAATATCAGGTTCTCTGTCTGTCTCACTACCTTCACTGAAACAATTTTATCTTTCACTGATGTGACGGAAGTATTTAACTCTGGACTTAAAGAATGTATATGTAATGCGTGTTGGGTCAGTGCAAAAAATGTGAAGTGTGCTTCACGCGCAGAATTTCTCTTTCACTTGTCTTTCCTCTGCAAGAGTACATCTTAACAAACACAGCCGTCCATTTGTGCAGAACGTATGCTAGGAAACGAATGTGACTTCCAGTGGAAAAACGAGAACAGCTTTCTTCTTGCATGACACAGAAAAAGAGGCCTTATTTATCTAATTTAAAGTTTAGTTAACACCACGATGCTATCCCCTATTTCAGCATTTCCTTTGCCATTACGAGAATGGTAGCAAAGCCAAATGAACAGCAGACGTCATATCTCGCTGTGCCATGTATATGGTGCAATATGGCTGTTTCATAATATAGCAGCAAGCAGTGTCTACCAGCACCTGTATAAATTGCCCTGCATCTTCTTGTAGCACTACATATTCTTGCTTCAATTCTGGGTCAAAGGAATAATTTACATACACTGTGGACCTTATGTTCCAATTGACCGTCTTTATCTGTGGTTTACATATACAAAAGCAATGACAAAGAGTGTAAACACATAAATGAGAGAAAATTATGGTTATTGTGATAATTAATTGCTAAAATGAAAAAATAAAACCAAAATTTAAGCTATAAAAAGAAGCATTTGGCACGCTCGTGTTTGAATGGGACAATGAATGAAAGTTTTGTTATTGAACAAGGGAAAGAATTATTAAAAATTATTTAAAAGCCTGCTGTATTTGCATAAACAAAGCGTTTTAACATAACGGCTTCTGATTCTTTCACACAAATAAATTACGGTAAGCAGAATCCTTGAACAAGAAATAAACCATTGCTGCATCATATATTTTTGACGAAAAACCAACACAATTTGCGGCGTGTCCATAGAAAAATTTTACATGTAAATGAACATCATAAGCACAGTAAGCCTTACTACACTGCCATGTCATCTTCAGTCTGACATTGAAATAAAATAATATTGTTAAATTATTTCCTTTGTGCTAAAATATTCATATTATTGAACTATTACTGAGAGACAGGCCGTTCAAATTTCAAAGAAAACTCCCAGTATTTCCCTGTCCAGTTATGATTTTCACAGATAAGCCTTAAATGTATGCGTTTGTACATGTTATAACCCTACAGGCGTAATGTCAGTCACAGTTGAAAAATTATTAGGAAAGAGTGTGATAGATTTTATCGACAAAGTACAACGCTGCAATGACGACCGGAGAATAGGTACAAATCGACGTCCTCATAACTGAGTACAATTCACTGCATAACCAAGCTGCGAATTTTAAAGTTTCTTATAGAGACTGTTTGACGAAGAGTTGGAAGGGGCTTTCCAGAACTATGAACACCACCAGTTGGAAAGCCCGGTACATGAACGGTTTTCAGAAAGGGAAACATTACAAGGTAATTTCGCGAAGAATGATCGACAATCAGGTATTTGAGTTCATCAGTTATGAAGGAACTTTCGGAAAGATGGGAAAAGCGACTCGTTAGCTTCGTCGTGTATGTCTGTCCGTCCGCATGGAACAACACAGACCTTATTGGGCGGTTTTAGTAAAATTTCGTGTTGGGGACCTTTATTAACATCTGTCTAGATAGTCGAAGTTCGGTTAAAATCGGGGAATGCACATAAAGAACAAAGAACGTCCACGATAATTTCTCTCTGAATTTCCACCGAAATGCAGTAAGTCTGCAGCTAAGGTCTGTAGAGAAAATCAAAACAAACATTTCATACGAACAAATTGTTTTCCCAAATTTGTGCTGTTTACGACGTAATTACTAAAACACCTTACAGACAGACAGGTCATAGGTCATCGAGTAAAATATGGCGCAAAAAATTATATTTTCATGTTCAGTAGTTAAGACATGGACAAGTAACGTAATGTCATTCAATAATCGTGCTTATTTATTTCGATAGGATACAAATTTGACGTTAAGTTACATTTTGCATGAAACGTAAGGCTAAACTACGGACCTTCACAACATTTAATACACATTGCAGTGTAGCTGATAATTAAATAATAATAATGCGACACATAACGTAGCTTGCAATTTGTTGTGTTGTGACGTAGGCTTTATGTGGTGACATCATGGTCCTGTAGATTTACGGATTTTTGTCGCCATTTATATGATATATAAATATTAATGATAAATGAGTGCAAGCATAGCATTCATACAAATAGCTCATACCTAGGTAAGGGTATAGCAATCCCTGTACATGCCTGGACAGACCGTCAGGATTCCATGAGGTTGAGGCTCTCAGATATGAAGGAGCTAAGGTTTTCAGCCCCAACCACCGGTCGTCTCTACCCACCAGGACATAGTCCTGGTACTCATTTGTGTTAGAAGCGGAGTAGACCCCAGAGCCACAGTGCGGCCGCAAGGATTATGTCAATGAAAAATTCCAATTACACCAACGGGAATCGAAACCGCGACCTTCCAGTTTGTGGCGCAGTACCTGAACCAACAGCGCTACCGCGCATTGCTTGTAACTAGGATTATGAAATTTGGTTTACAGATAGATTTTAAATAAACCTACAAACTGTGAACGAAAAATTGTAGGTTAGAAATTAAAGTCTCTCTGGCTGAAATTTTGAGGTTATGTGTAACGGAAAAATGTAACAAGCACAGGCCAAGCAATGTACATATAAACATAATAGTGATGCGCGTTCGTGTAACCATTGTTGCCGTGGAAAAGCCAAATATTAAATATTCTCTGTGTGTATCTGTAGCCTTAGTTATCCAACATGCAAAATGCACTCTCCTTATTTTATTGGCATCTGTGTCCTGTCAAGCTCTACCATATTTTTCCACATTAACTCACAAAAAGAGCATAATTTTCGAAAAAAAAAGTTATTGAATACATAGTGTGTGTTTTGAGTTTCTCTACAAATATGTCTGAAAAATCTGATTTTTATTGGACTGTACATCATTGTGATAACTGAAGAATCGAAAAACCAATTAGATATCACTTGATATTTTATTGTACTTATAGGCTCAACATGTTTCAAGCATTACTATGCCCATCATCAGGAGCTCGCGACTATGATGTTGTTTACCATATTGGTCATGTCGTTCTTGGTTTGCTGTATGTTGGAGTTGAGGTGCAGTTAGGCTGGAGTAGTGTCCGTGTTGCAGACTCAAGCTCAAGCCTGCAGCCCGGACACTACTCCGCCTAACTGCACCTAACCTCCAACATACAGCAAACCAAGAACGACACGACCAATGTGGTAAACAACATCATAGTCGTGAGCTCCTGATGATGGGCATAGCAATGTTTGAAACATGTTAAGCCTATAAGAAGTACAATAAAATATCAAGTGGGAATCTAGTTGGTTTTTTGACTCTTCAGTGTCTGAAAAAGTTTCTCAGTGTAAGAAGAATTCAGCGACATTGGTCATAAATTTACAGACATCTTCATGTGAAATACCCGTCATTCTTGTCAGATATTAACGAAAATACAATTTTCTCAACAGATCTCCGAAAAATACTGAAACATCAAATTTCATGAGAATCCGTCAAGTGGGAGCCGAGTCGTGCCATGCGGATGGATAGGCTTATGGACATGGCCAAGATAACAGTTGCTAATCGCAATTTTCCAGAAGTGCCTAAAAAGGCTACAATAAAAGAAGCCAGAAATATTTGTTTCCTACCCCAACACAGTAGAATATGGTGAGCTCCTAATAACGCCAACAAAAGGTAGATGGGATTTAACTCGGCGTTTAAAGGGTTAACTGAACAGTCTGTCACACGTTATTTCACTATTATTACATCTTACAGACGCGTTTGGTGAAAAATCTATTTTACTAACAGCCCATTATAATGATAATTATCACAGGTGTTGCCGCATTCATGCATCATCTTTTGTCTGACGTTATCCGTTGATTCGTTGCTACATGTAACGATGTTTGGAAAACCTTTTGGCAGTGGACATAACTTCACAAGGGAAATACTTGAAGTAGATAGACGGCATCTAATCCCGTCTAGCCCCACATTTCCAGTCTCGTTCCTCACGCACCATAACAAATATTCTGACTCACAGCCAGTCCATTAGCTTATAGAATACTTTGTATTCTGATTGCTGAATTATAAAATAAAAAAAAATACCAAATCCATTTACTACCACCTGAAGCACTTGCTTTTAGAATTCAAATATTAATGTATGTGTTTAAATTAACATAATAATGATAATAATAATCACTTCGTCACTACGTTAAACGTTTCTTCGTATCAAAAACGCCTTCGTTTTTCAATGGTAGCAATACTGGCTATCCTGAAATATCGAGTAGAGTTCCACCGCTTCTTCCACGAAATTTAGAATAAAACTTGAAAGTGGGGCACGACACTTTGTGGCTGCACGTCTCTAAATCATTCTTACCTAATAATATTCCACTTCACTAGATATAAAACAGACCTCCATCAATTGTCGCACTCGTAATTAACAACATACTATTATTTTCAAACACCATTAACAATATTTAAGGGGGAAATTAAGACAAAATTAAATATGTTTGTGTCGGTTGGCTAGGAAAATAAAGAAAGAGGACAATGCATTTTACAGATGCGAAACAAAATGAAGATGAATTCTTAAAACGAAGAGATCTAGTAGGGAGTGTTCCCTGGCTTGAATTGAACACCGATATTACTGCCTCTTGAATGAACAACAGCTTTCGTTTCTGTATGTAGAGGAAAATCTATTTAAAGAAAAGTTTTAAAATTTAGTCACGGTAGTACTTTTTTCTTCTTCCTTTCCTTGTCGCATTTCACATTGACAGCAAGTTGAGTGCTGTTTTATTGGAAGGAAAAAAGTTTTCTTTTTCCCGTGATACACAGTCAAGAGAAATTTCCTACAACCGTCCAGTGAAATTCAAATCCAAGGCACGATGCGGCTCAGGGAAAGAGACCGAAAAAACTAAAGATCTTACAGTAAGAAATTACAAATCGTATTGCGTTGGTTATTTTATTAGATTTCTGCTTCCACAAGTTTTAGAATTTAGGCAATCACTCCTCTTCCTATTTCTAATTAAATCATTATATTTATTATGGCCATATTTTGTAAATTTGTGTGATATTTGACTTAAATATTTAGCGACGGAAAATGTTTCCGGTCTAAGTATTTTTTAGAGTTTCTTTAATTTTTATGTTAACAATTACTCTGATTTATTGCTTGGTGATTCCAATTATCCTTTATTTTATATTTCGCTATTAATTAATTAGTTAAAAAATACGAAGCGCTGGCCTTCTTGAGAAGACAAATGCCACTTCGCTGACGCTGACGTGCTGCGTTTTTATTAAACTGATGGCTCACTGCATTGTTAATTACAACTCAGAGACTGTGAAAAAGCAAGATACTTCTGGCTTCAGAAAATGCTCGGTCTCTCGAAGTTTCAATCAGAATAGGGTGTTCGAGTGTTAAGTACAAAACCACATTATCTAATGAAGCGTCATTACATAAATCAAACAATAAATATTTAGCAGTTACGAATAATTATGTCCCTGTACATGCCATGAAGGCGTAGTGGAAGTGGAGGAGCATTTCCACTTACTCTTAATCTAGGAACGAGACTGTAGTTAGGAGTCAATTTTACGCCCTCGGCCGCTTATGTCTGGGACAGATACCTCGTAGCCATCAAACAGAAGGCTGGGTGGGCCCCAGATCCGGTCATTATAGAGGATTATTCGAAATGATTGTCGGGGTTTTAACAACTAGTCATACACAATACATTTCAGATAGGAGTATATGTTTTTTTTATTTAATAAAACAACACTCTAAGTTTTTTTTACATACCTTACAGGTGCTCTATATTTGCAACCTTTGTGATTCTACAAACATCAACACGATAAAAGAGTTCGTTCCGATCTGTTTGTAACATGTCAGCGGTGATGGTTTCAATGGCGGTTCTGATTCGTACCTTCGGTTCCGGGATACTTGCGGGAAGAGGAGGAACATAAAACTGATCCTTGACGTAACCCCATAGAAATAAATCACATGGGGTTGCATCTGGAGAACGAGGTAGCGGTTGTTAAAGCACCGACAATCATTTCGAATAACCCTGTATTTTGTAGAAAGAAAAATCTACCAATATCATGGTTCGAACTATGGGTCGTCCAGTCCGTAGCCCAGTCACTATACCGACTATGTTATCCGGGCTCCAAACAATACAGAAGCAGATTTTCTACGAACTGCTTTTACATGTGGAACTGTACAGGGTATACATTCATTCTTTTACTCTTCGTAACATTAACTACGCAAAAGAATTAAAGATAATAGAGCGCGCATAAGAAGCGGACTGCAAACTTTAAAACCGGGTACAGAGAACCAACAAGCCTGAATATGCATACCCCATTAAAGTAAGTAAAATTTTCATGAATCTCTTCTACGGACTCGCCACTTTACTGCTACTGTACGTTTAGACTTCCTTTCTTCTTCTTTTTTTTTAATCCAGGCAATGAATTCTGGTGATAAATGGCATTGCAAAGTGTGCTTGCCGGTTCGCAACGATTTTATCAGAGAGACTGGCTGGCGCAGAGGGGTGTTCTGTTCCATTTTGCAGGAAACCTAGCAGTGCCGGACCGGGTCGCACTATTAGCTACTTTCCGGTGTAGTTGAGCCCCTCTGCACCAGTGCTGAACCTTGCAGGAACTGTCTCACACTTAGACAAAGACAGACGTGAAAACGACGAGATGCAACGCACAGAAGACAAGGCACTGGTGTTCATAGCCTTTGGTTCGTGTCGCCTCTTTCAGCCCGTCAGATTCCTATTCGTAGACACGGTGAAGCTTGCTGCAGTAAACGAAGCATTGGTATTACAGCGTCTTGTGGAAATATAGTTGAATAACGAAGTTGAATAGAGGGAGAAAACAGCCTCCATATTAAGACACCATCACTTAATTTCCCTGGAGTAAGTGAGGAAAAAAAACGAGAAACTTATTACCTGTATATATTTATTGCGACTCGTTTACTTTTGCTTCTATTAACAAACAACTGATCATCAGCATCGTAAAAAAAATCTTGCAGTTTCAATCCATATCATACCTGTTCAATAATATATTATTTCCGTTTCACATTTAATATCAATTTGAGTAATATCCTACTATTTGCGCATGTCTCAAATGGTCTCTTTGCACCCACTTCGTCAATACAAATTGTAGATTTAACCCTACAAAGTCTAGTGGTTAATATAAGTCCCGTCAGTATTGACACTAATTGTTCAGCAAGTCTATCACTATTGTCTTTCGAAAGACGGCTGCAACGGTAAACATGTCGCCTTTAAGTTAGTTTTGCGCTGGCATTTAAACTTTACAGACATTTCAACTTCTGATTCGAGAACGAAAACTAGACTAGATATATTAGGCTTAAGTGTAACTCATTTTCTCTGTGTACAAATTGTAAAAACCATTTTTATTTCCTTCTTATTTATGTCAGGCAGAGGTAACCGTAATTTTCTGGTTTGTCTAAGTCCCTAGTTATTATGTCAGATCTAAGTTCGGTGCTGGAGAGAGGCGAGTGAATAGTGATGCGCCCCGGCGGACTGTTTCCAAGACTAGATCCTTTATTATATGGAGCGGACAGGAGGATGTTGGCAAGTGTAGAAACTTTCTCTCTCCTGCTTCTTTGCAAAATCTCGAAGGGGACTTTTCCTTCGAATTTGAGAGTGTAATGACGAAGGAGAAGGGGGGCGCATAGGGTCTTGGTGGGGAAACCGGACGGAAAGAGACCACTGGGGAGACCTAGGCGTAGATGGGTGGATAATATTAGGATGGATATCCAGGAGGTAGGATGTGGGTATATGGACTGGATTGGGCTGGCCCAGTATAGGGACGCGTGGCGGAGGCTTGTGAGTGCGGTAATGAACATTCGGGTTCCGTGAAATGAGGGGAATTTCTTGACTAGCTGCAAAACTGTTAGCTTCTCAAGAAGGACTCTGCACCATGAAGTAAGTAAGTAAGTAAGTAATGACGATGGAGTCAGCAGTTTCTGCCGAGACGTCGACAACATACGAAATTATACAGCATCGTAATTCAGATGGGGCAGGCTCTAAAATTTGAAGGCAGTGAGCTCTGAAATCTGAAAACATTATCTAACCCACCCCGGGTTCTGGCCTTCCCCTCCCGCCTTGGCGCAACAGCCCCAGCAAAGCATCACCTACACATTATCAAGGCTTCAGGGTCACACTCAGACAGATCGTATTCTTTTACAGAACCTCTATGTGAAATTGGGACATATGTTAAATGATTTTAATACTCTTTTTACAACTCCTACAAGAAACGGAAAATATTCGCAGTCACTGTTACCTCCGTTGTCGAAAATATGGCGCCTGAAGTGCAGAAACGTCTATCCTCAAGAGCAGCAAAGTTGCCTTCTTTTAGAGCGAGTGTCTTGGCACTGAACGCGACTCTATGGGCAGCAGTGTGGACCTCCATCCGTCACGCACGATCTGTCGCGTGCCTGCACTGGAGGTGCTTCTCCACACGGCATCCGTCTTACCCGGACTCAGATGAAAACGCCAAGCATTCCAAGCCCCTTCCAACATAAATCACTTTCTTCCACTCTGCATACTATACTCTACTGTATAACAATCGAAATACGAGAAGAACGGTGTAATCCATCAGTGCATTCCGTCTTGGAGTATTAGATGACTTCACGACCGTTACGTAACCTGACATTTCCTTTTACCCTATCCCGACCCAGTAGTTAAAGGGGCCCAAATGCCCAATATTTGTTTCTTTATGATAAACGTTAAAACTATCCTCGCGTCTACGTCTAGGTATCTCCAAATATCATGGTCCTCAGATCTGCGAACGAAAATTTCCTACGAACTTCTCGTTCGTCCCAAGCGTGCTACATGTCATGGATATCTCATCTTACTCGATTTAAACAAGCTAAAATATGTTACAAGTTTTACAAATTTAGAAGATCATCAATGTTTATTTTTTTCAAAATTTCCGTTACTGGCTCTGTCAAAGGCCTGGGCATTATCCAAAACATTCTGACCTCGAATACTTCAGGTAGAAGATCACACTTCACACATCCAAACAAGGCCAGCAATGTACGTGTAACGTTAACACTGGGGCACGTTCGTGCAACCATTGTTGCAGTGGAAAAGCAGTAAGTGTTACACATTCTGACTATTTGTTTGTAGCCTTAGGCGCCCAGCATGAAATGCGCATGCGTCATATTGTCATCTATGGCCTGATCGACTGTAGAATATTTTTCCACATTATCTCATTAACTACAAGATTTTCGAAAAAAGGCTACTGAATACGAAGTGTTTTGATTTTTCGCTATTTTTTCCCTGACACATGTCTTATTCTAAGAAGAATTGTGCCATATATAATCAAAATTGAATAGGGATCTTCACATAAAGAACCTGTTATTCTTGCTCTATTTTAATACAAATTAAAATTTCTCGAAAGATTTTCGAAAAATATACAAATATAAAATTTCATATAAATCCCCCCCAGCAGGAGCCAAGTTGCCATGACGAAACTAACAGCAGTTTTTTTCCGGGTTTTCGAACGCGCCTAAAAACAGAAGGTCGAACTATGGTTTGTGTAGTTCAGTCTTTACTATCCATGTACGGATATTATGAAAGAACGGTAACAAATATTTTCAGAACGCAATCTACTCTTACCTACTATTCGGGTACAAATTTGATTTCTTGTAGTTCATTCCTGCCTTCTTACATTTATCACACTTACAATGGAATTACTGGATATCTATAATTCCAAAATATTTTCTGCATTCTGGTGACAAGACATACAGATATAGGCCATTCAGCTTCTCTGTTCTACTTCCAGACCAGGGGTCGGTAACCTTCCTGGTGCTGCATTCTACTTTTAAATTTATTATGTGGCAGCTTGCATGGGTATGCAGAGAATGAGAAAAACAAGAGAGTTTTGAGAGCGAAGTAGGGAACGAAGAGGTAGCAGATTTATACACACAAACGTTCATTTATTTGGAAAACGCAAGACACTATACACCTATTTGATACTCTATTGTATAAAACAATTCACCTCAATTTAGGTTCCAGGGCAGCATGGACACATATTACATTCATTCATCTCGTTCTTTAGTGGGGTATCTGATGGTGCGAGCCCTTAGGTCTTCAGTATAAAATTTAAAGGATAAATTAATAAAGTAGCGCTAGAGTATCATCAGTACGCCGGAAACAAATCTCCTCTTTGGAAATTCATGAAAAAACAGACTTGTTCGTAGATACTTGCTGCCAAAAGCTATCAGTATTTTTCTTCGCGAAATATTGGAGTTTAAATTTCCAGGTGGGTTAAAATAAAAATTCTGTATATTTCTCTCAGAAAGTCATTATTTTTTAATTCGGATTTCTCCATTGGCAGCTGCATTGGAGGCTGTTTAGTACCAGTGAGTAGATTGTGGAACATTTTGATTTGATTTCTCCTGTAATCAGCTCGGAACCTTCAATAATACTGACGCTGGGGCTGTTAAATGGTGAAAACGAATATGTTCTTTAGCATTGTCAGTCGCCTGGTGAAGAGGAAGATTCCGAAAGAGAGACATAAGTGATTAATATGTTTTTTGCCGATGCGTTCCTGCAGCAGGTTTCGTTTGTCTCAGGTCTTCGCATCAGAAAACTTCTCACATAGTAACTCAACGTCTTGCTTGAAATTTAACACGTCATACAATAACATAATTTGTTTAGGCCACAAAAATGTGACTGCCGTGGCCCTTTTCTTATCAGACAACTGTGGTAGAATTTATAGAATTTATATATTTTTCTCCATAAAACATATACATCAGTTGGCAAATAAAAGTGTATACTTAACACTGCACTTCTACACAGCTACCCAACTACTGAGTAGTAGGTAATAACTTCATATATTAATCGAATTTCTGAAAGAAATTTTTGGAACTGACTCCTTTTCAAAACTATAAGTCTCGTACAGTCCACTATTCTTATTACAAAATCCGCAGGTTATAGAAAGTATTTGCCCAAACTAACCGTACATACAATATAAACAACCATTTTTTATTAGTAATATTCCTTCTACACGTTTTGGCCCATGAAGTCCATTAACAGGAAGCAATATTACGGAATAATTAATAGTTATTTATAACTACATGTGTATTAAGTTGGAAAAAATATTTCATTGTTAATCAAATGCACAGATTATGATCGTTACAACCGTAAGTTATTTGCCCTCAATGAAAAAGCTTCCAGCTCAGCGTTGCTTGATCAGTAGCGTAGTTAAAACCCGACCGAATGTCAAAACAGATGTACATAACTTCCTCATAGAAACAAACCACTACAACGTTCGCAGGACCACAAGTATACCAGCCACCATTGGTTGAAAAACTTGTCAATTTATCGCAACCACATTCTAAAGAAGCAAGCGTTTTCATTACTTTCATGAACTCTTCACCAACTGCATTGTCTTCCATGCTACATAAATTAGGGAGCTTTTTATTAACCTAAAATACGGCACTGACACCACGAATGAATAGCTTCAACAGTGCAGTGTCTGTGATACCCTATTTTTATACATTACGAGTGCATAGCAATCGAATTTCTTTCCGAAAATTTAAGTTGCTCAAACAGATTTCCTCCAGTTGTCCTAATGCGCTTTGTAAAACTTATAAAATTGGCTGAGGTCTTCTAAGTATTTTCTTACATGGAAGCACATCTTACTGCGGTTAAGAAACAGGCCTCACAATTTCAGTGACTTTAAAGGTATAGCCATCTTTTGCAGTTATTCCCACCACTGTGTAAGTAGCTAAAACAATCGATTAATCGTGAACGTTTTGTTTCCTACAGACATTTCGCTGACTGATCAAAGAATGATTCAAATGGTTGATTTTACCTTTCCCATTCCTTCAAGCTCTTTCTCGTAATGAAGCCTCATATTATATTCCTTCATTACAGCAATATTTCTGAGGCAGAGAAGAAAAACCGCAATACCTGCCCTTCAAGTAAAGAAGAATATTGTTTTGCGGTCATTAAAAACTTTGCTCTCTTTAATAGAAAATAAATGTAACTCCATTTTTAAAAACAATTTTCAACGTGCGATAATATGCTGCTGAAGACGACAATAAATTAATAATAACGTTTGAAGATTTTTTTCCGTTTTTCTTTTCACGAGTCAAAATTTCTAATTTGATGTGAGGCCGGTTCCAGGAAATTGAAGTATGGGCTGCGGGATTTCGACTCCTGTTCGGTATTATACTTCTTACTAGATCTGCGAAGTATCCCGCATTTTTCTTCAGAAAACAGATGTTTTTATCGCGAGAGTTCAAGGGCTTGGAGCAGTGCAGAGCCATCTTTCATTACTCACAAGCCATTAAAAATCTCCGACGACTGATACGTCCCACGCCAATTGTTAACAAAAAAAAATGTTTAAATAAACTTTTTTCAATATTAAGTGATTAATGGACTAAAGTTAATGCTAATTATTAGTGTTACTGCAAACATTAATGTAGTTTTAATTATCATTTAAGTTTTAGTACAGAGTGATTCAAAAAGATGGACTCACTTTCGTACGTCTAGATTTCCTGAATTACACATGGTATATGAATGGTCTACATAACATTTGAAAGAGGAGAGGCTACGTTTCAAATATCACCTCTACAGCTCTCGCTTAGCGCATAGCCATGCAGCAGCGTCAGTTGAGAGAAAAATGGCTACTATGCAGCACCAGATTTTTGCTTTAGCGAGTTCATTAAAACTGAGTCGGCGACTGCTGTGCAGCGTGCGTCTCGTCTTCGTTTCAACATTCAACCTCCAGCTTTCAAACTTCATTGTGAGTATAATCAAATGTAGTTTACATCATATTTGTCACTAGTTCTAATTTTGAAATATAGACTTACGAAATTGAGTCCATCTTTTTCAATCACGCTGTACTTTAAATGTTTCTGAATAAACGGAAAAGTCACGAGAAGCTTGCCACGCCCTCTTTCTCGTTGACAATTTTCTAATATTACGAGTGAAATACATGTGAACCAAGTATCACTAACACACACTCAAAACTGAAAGAGTAAGTGGGTTAGGGGGTTGTTCAGGCTAACGATTCCTTGCTTTTCTCATTCAGTCTAAAGATTAGAACATGTGATGTCTGCATGCAGTAAGCACGAAGCCCATTACATTTAAATGGTACTTATAACATTTAAATATACAATAGAATTCAACACATCACTAAAACTAGTCCTTTATCCGATGGTGCAGAATAATTTAAATATTTTCTAGATCACTCGCGGCCTCCGCGGTAATGACATCACTGGCCCACAAGTTGATGTAAAAGTAAAAAGTAAACTGCACCCTTGTACAGGCACTGAGGCTCTGTACAGGCCGTACGGCCCATAGGGGGAGTAGAGGTATAGCTCTACTCTTTCTTGACAACGGCACTAGAAGGGGGTGAGGGGTCAGCGTCACGCCCCGGCCGCTCTTTACCCCCGGGGAAGACCCGGTACCCATTGTACAGGAGGCTGGGTGGGCTCCAGAGCCGGTCTGGACAGGTGCGGAAAATCTCGCCACCAGCGGGATTCGATCCCCGGACCGTCCAGCCCGTAGCCAGTCGCTATACCGACTACGCTACCCGGTCCACCTACAAGTTGATGTGTCCCATTCAATATTAGTCCTGATTTTCTTGGAAATTCCTTTTGGTGTATTCCAGATCAGTTTGAAAAGCAATGGCGATAAAGATTCTGTTGCCATGAAATTATTCTGAATAGTAAACAGGTCAGACAGATGCCTACGGAAGACATGGAAGTAAAGGTTACCTTTAGAAAACAATACTATTTTGACATAAATTGCCTTATTTTTCAGGTCGTCCCAAGCATTATGTTGAGGAAAAGGAAGGAACGCGTAAGCGATGCCTGCCTATATATTGTCTTGGTTATATCTAAAAATCACTAATTAAATGCGTAACTACTTAGACAGGAGAATTTCTTTAAACGCTAAGAGATTCCCAACGACTAGAAGAAAGTAATTTCATCACCTTAATACTTTAATTGTATTTTTTATAATGAAAAAGATTTATTAAATTGAAATTAAAACCTTCCAACTTTCACTGTTGGCAGATATTTAATTAACAATTCGACATATATAAATAAAGATTCCCTTATGATATAGACCACATCTTCCAGATCCGGCCATCTTATGTCTGAACAATGCCTGCAGGAACACATTTTATAACAAGGTACTCTAATACTTACTTCAGTCGTACAGCTACTTTCCTAAATCATAATTTTTTATTCATATTTTATGTATATTACAAAAATTTTTGGGTTCACAGTTTTTTTTAAATGACTTTATGAGTATTTCTTAACAAGGCATTGATCGCAACTTTCATTGAAGTAGTTACGTATTTCTACTTTCTTATAGACAGTCTGATGGTGGCTTATTGAAAGTTGGAACTTGTACAAGTATTTTGGTTGTATACCACTAAACTACAAGTTGTGATGGACGGATACAGTAGTTGGCTGTGTTGTTTTACACAGTGTTAAATAAAGAAAAGGAAGCATTGAGTACAAACGGCGTGTTTGTTTAGGAATGTAGCAGTTTGCACAAATTACAATAAGAAGCATTCGCGGCACGGTTCGTTGAAAAACTAAACTCAGTAGAATGTGCAGCTACTGGAATACGACAAAAACACACCTGCCACTAATTCTTGACGACAAGGAAGATTAATGAACAAGGAATTTCCATAAAGTGAAGGTAAGCTATGTTCAAGGCTGAGACAAGTGTCTGACGGAGAAATGGTTAAGGTTCATTTACAATGGTAAAGTCTGTGCCCAAGATAAAACACGCTTCTGAGATAGGAGTTGCGTTTTTTTCCGATTATACGAAAGGAAGATGAAAAGCCTTTGTTTTGTGTTTCCTTCTGAGGAGCGTGAATCCGTTGCTTCGTAAGTTGTTTAATGAAAGTTTATATTCTGCAGAAATCGTTATCAAATGATATGGCAAAATAATGATGATGATTTTGAGGTTCGTCATCCACGTTGTGTTGGTTCAATAACAAAGAATTTTTTGTGTATTATACATACAGTCGAACACAACTATATTTCACCTATTAGTACAGTAGGAATACAACTACATGTTTCGGCCCTATATGTGGGCCATCTTCAGGTTGTTATTTAACTTACAGAGTAGCTATACAAGATGTGAGGGGTGTTCTTTTAGGGTATTGGGGTATGGGTGGGAGAACAACGAGATCTCGCTCCCACACCCAAACCGCAATACCCTAAAAGAACACCCCACACATCTTGTGTAGCTGCTCTGTAAGTTAAATCACAACCTGAAGATGGCCCACATATAGGGCTGAAACATATAGTTGTATTTCTACTGTACTAATAGGTGAAATATAGTTGTGTTCGACTGTATGTGTAATACACAAAAAAAATTCTTTGTTGATGATGATGATGTGCTCTAATTAACATCCATTGAAGACGCTGTTTGCTGTCGTAGGAGACATGAGGAATTTAATTGTTATGGTACGCATGACTAGTAAAAGATGAAAGTTAAATAATTCAGAAGGAAATGGTCTTGACGTAATGGTGAAACCATTCCGGCATTTGTCCCGAGGGAATGTGAAAACCCACCAAAAACTCCTCAGGTATACGGAATCCCAAGTGAGATTCATACCGGAAACCTCCCACAAAAAAAGTCCATTTTCGCCACACCTGCCTTCTGGGTAAAATGATATTATGTAAGGTAATCAGCATGTAATACGATAAGAGATAGCTTATGTACGCTATTTATCGTCGAATGAAAGGGCGAAGATTATGCACGTTAATTACCGTGAACAGAGATAAGGGGATGTTGGGTTCTGATTTAGACAAACAACGTTTATAATTTCTAGCATTATCATTTTTTGTGACGTGATTTCATGAGTGAAAGAGTGCGAAATGCATTCACAGATTACGGGACTGTGGTAGTGCAGTCGGTATAGTGAAACGCTGCCAGCTGCACGGGTCGGAGTTCGAGCCCCGGTGGAGTTGAAAGATGTTACTTCCTCATACCCGTCTAAACCGGCCCCGGTGTCCATCCAGCCTCCTCTAAAATGGTCACTGGGGATTCTTTCCAGGGGGTAAAGCGGCTGGAGCGTGGCGTTGAACACGCACTCCCATCTAGCGCCGAGATAAGAATGAGTAGAGCTATACCTCTACTCCTTCGTGTTTCCTATAGAATGTTATGCGTGGAGTGTTGCCTTAGGCACAGACCATTATTTGTAGCCACTTCATTCGGTTTCGTTCAATGCCTCTAAAATTTTAAGACTTTAGGAAACTGTACTGAGTATGAATGCTGTGTTCCGTTTTGTTCCACAACTGTCGTTCAGAGTACTTTTATAATCAATAAATATTTGAAAAGTTACATTAAAAATACAGGAAATCTTTGTGTACATTGTCTGTTGTTGTTGTTTTGTTGTGTTTTATTGTTGTACAATTTTAACAAAAATTAGAACGTTTCAGTGGGACCCTCAGTAGAAATACCCAACTTCAGATTTCAAGTAAATTCGCCCTGCAATTTTTGACCCCTTACATATTTACAGACGAAGAGGTAGTGAATTAATAGGCACATTTTTTGCAACTTTTCATTTAGAAGTACCAAAATATAGTTACTTACGAAATGAAAACTAGGACCAGTCTTTTCTGCATGCGAATCAGAATGCTTGAGCGGTCCATCTCCGACTCATCCAGCAAGAGGATATTTCATCTCCCTGAATGGAACACGGTCCAGCGGCTTTCCAATGCCCTCTGCGACTGCTGGTTATACAGAACGATAAGGCACTACGCTCAGACCTGCATCCTGGACGGCTTTCAATTGGCATCATTATGAAGTCCGTGTACAACCCAGAGCTTAGCCCAATCACAAGGAAGCAACAGACTCGTAAGTAATAACGATCCTAAATGCTCTTTCGTCAAAATATTCTGGTCAAGAAAAATCTCCTACACGTCCCTTTAGCTTACCCCATTTCTTCATGGCTTCTTTTAGTTAAATCTGTTTTTGGATGTGCCTACACATCTGTACGACTTGGGAACCGAGAACCGATTTTCATAACACGTGGTTCAGATCTGTCGTTTTTAAAGGCGTGATATTTTTATACGTCTCCTTAAGTAAAGAACAGAGAACAAAGGTATCAGAAGAAAAAAATTTCAGGAATACATTTGTGTCGAAGTAGGAAAATACGATAAATTGTAGATATTCCATAAGAAAACTTGTTATTTTAGTATATAAACTACTACTGCTCAAACAATAATATATAAGAACCTATGTTGTCCGAGGCAGCTTACAAGAAGAGGGAGAAAAACAATGAATATGGAAGGTATACAGGAAGCTGCTGAAGACTGTCTGCTTGATAAGATGAGAAGTAGATGCCAGAACAGGTTTTAAGACTAATCATGGCAAGATAAATTACGAGAGGATGGAGCGGATAAAAGAGGCGTAAGACGTTTGTGAATAATGGACTTCTATATTATTTTGTTTGGTTTCGTATTCTGTTACCACAGAATGTCTTATTTCAATATTGTGTTTGTATCAGAAGCTAAATGTCAGCAGTAGTAACGTGCATTTCGAAGAATTTATTTCTCGACTCAGAACAATTCTCAAATTTGAAGAAGTCTTTACCAATATTTTAAATTAAGAGAATGGATAAAGTCAAGAACGCATTGAAATAGCCGGAACACATTATGTTTCAATGCCATTAAAAATTCAACTTCCAAACAGAACACTGGACTACATATTCAGAGTTCTGCCACACAAAATTCATTCCTAGCAATCCGCTCGTCAAACAACATTAATACTGAGACAACGACAATAAATACTAAACACAACTCAAATTTTTGTTCTGATGGTTGGGTTTCAATGTACGTTAAGTCGCCCACAGTGGTTTTTACTTCCATTCCTTGGTTGAATAATAACACAATTAAAAGAAGCAAAATATAAGTCATTTAAAAATTATATCTTTGCATGAGCATGACAGAGTTATTTACACAGATAAGAATTTAACTGTGAACAAAGAATAAACCTATACACACACACACACACACACACACACAAACAAACAAATGTCTGCTATAATAATGTAATAATTTACAGGCTCTGATGGCTCCATCCTAGTCGCTTTTATTAGGGTTTTCCTTTTGAACCAACTTCTGAAAGGGCACAAAAATGAGAATTATGCAGTATACATCTCAAGGTGTCAGACATGAAGGACTATAGTCCTGCCATAAGTTCTGTTACAACTTTCATGTTGTCCAAAGATGGAGACAGTGAGGTAGGAGGGTTGTAAGGATGGCTGTTTTTGGACTACTGTCCCTTCAGGTACTTGCGCTAAGGCAGTTTTCTCTCGTCTGTCACAGCGTCAACATGGAGTGAGGTGTCAAGGAACACCGTGTGGCTGTGATTGCCCTTCACAATTGCGGAAAATCCTATTCTCAAATTTTCAAACTCTTAAAACCAATGAAAATTTCGCGAATGTTTATCTATCTAGCAATTAAACACATAAGAAACTCAGGAGGGCTGAAGACAGGGCTCGGTGAGGACTCCTGAAATTTGTGAGGGCTGAAGCCGCTATCAAAACATTACGGGAGCGGATTCGCCGAAATCCGCTCTGGAAACAGAAGATCATGTCCCGAAATCTGAGCATATCGACCCAATCAAGTCGTGCCTCCTCAGGGACGATCTACACATGAGAGCGCACCCCCGCTCAAAGGGACAAGTCCTTGCTCCTGCTTTGAAGGAAATCCGACGAACAAGAGCACAGCGTCTCTTCCAGTGGCACGCACAGAACGGACATGAAAATTTCCTCTCCACGGAGGAGAAAATTTTCACCATGCAGGAGCAGTATAACAACCAGAACAAGAAGATTTATGCTCAAACGTCCCTTGAGGTCCGTTCTGAAGGTGCAGGGAGGCCGTCACCCTTCCTACGTCATGGTTTGGTGGGAGGTGTCTCATCAGGGGGTGAAACATCTTCATTTTTGCAAGAAAGGGGTGAAACTGGTGTCCGAATGTATCAAGAGGACATGCCACAAGAAGTTGTGAAATATCTTAGCATGATTCTCTTCATTGGTCAGGAATGGGTCTTTCAGCAGGACTCAATTCCTGGCCAAAAAGCCCAGACAACTCAGGAGTGGTCACAGATGAACACTCTGGCCTTCATCAGCGCCGAGAATTGGCTTTCGGGGAGTGCAGACCTCAAACCCCTGGACAATAAACTGTGGTCTGTTTTCGAGGACATGCGTGCCGAGAGCGTCACAACAGCCTAGACAGCCTGAGGAGATCCCTTGCGAAGGCAGCGGCAGAGATCCCCCTGGAGACGGAGCGTGCGGCGACAACACAGTGGCCGGAGCGTCTCAAGGGTTGCGTCGAGTCATAAGGCGGCCATTTTGAGTGACGTTATTATAAATAAAAAAACTAAAACTATTGCAAATAAATTATTTGGCTCGAAAAGTGAATATTTTGTTTAATTTTCCTTCTAAGGCACATTGTACTTGTAACAGAATTTATGGCAAGACTGTTTATAAACGTGCTTTAAGTACTGTTGGCTTTTGATTGTTAAGTAGAGTACCAATACAAATCTAGGGCTTTATTCGAGACAATGTCATCTTACCTGTTGAAATAATTACGTCAAACAAAGCAACAATCACCACTTACCAACATGAACCACAGTACAATTTCCACTACAGACATTACAACAGTGAGGCCAGAATATTGTTATCTCAGAAGGCAGGATGGATATTTTTCAAACACTTTCGAAATGCTGTGCGTATTGTTATCTGTTTTTTGCAGCATACACAATGGTCGCCATCATTATCTGCAGCTCGCATGCGTCATTCCCACTTTTATACCACTGAAAGACATGTCAGACACACGCCACGACATATTTCCACGGACACAAAACTCCGCATCATCAATGCGTACTCCGTGCCTAATATGATAGCAGCACTCCGGGCTCCTCTTAATACAATGCAGTTACAGGGAATGGGACATTAAAATTATTCAACGTATAGACAACTGAATTCACAATTACTGTAAGTAATACCTTCATTTCATTAGGGGAAAGAAGGTAACCTTTTGGATACCGTTTTTTAAGAAATATCTCCATAACTTTACATTGTAACAAGCAGTAGAACGCATTTAAGAAAGTTTTATGCTCTTTCATGTGTAGGCCTACTATCTATAACAAGGGACGGATATCAATCGCAATTTTTACGATATGTGCAGCTGTAATAAAATTAATTTTAAATCAGCAGTTTAACACTTTAAACGCCGAGTTGGATCCCATCTGCCATATGCCGGCATTTTTAGAAGCTCGCCATATTCTCCACGTTAGCAGGATTAGGGTTAACAAAAGCTGATCATAATATACAATATTTCATTGGTTAATATTGGACTTTATTTTTGCTTCACCAACAGAATCAGATGATATCAGTGGCAAATTATGCACTATGATAAATTTTTATTGAATTGTAATCTTATTATGTAGCCTACAAGATGACTGGTAAAGCAGTGTAACAAGTTCTAAACTAAACTTATCCCCATTTTTGGTTGGCGATTAAATGAAGAATTGTATAGTTTAAAATGATATCTCTCAAACATTCGTTATATGAAAAAGCAAGCCATTATATGAGTGTCGTCAGTCTTCCGCCGCGTTGCAAATGAGGTCTTGCTCTTCTGGGATGTTTACGCGGCGTTGATGGGTAGTTAGTTACCGACGTTTCGGGACAACCTATCGGTCCCCTATTCAAGAATCAAGCAGTCAAAGAAGTTACTTTGATCACTTTAATTATCAACCAACAAATGCACTTACATAAAATAACATAATAAACCACTTAAAATCGCTCCGACATGTTTCGATCCTACGATCATCCTCAGGGAGCTACGTTGTTCCTTGCTAAAGTCATTTTAAAAACATTCACAAAATAATTCCTTTATATTAACAGGGTGTTGTGGCAGCATATCGTGTTGTGTAAGAGTACGTTGTTG